>JABLTO010225013.1_pt1 | contig 10505 bp, 10 predicted proteins | sample 7160091 | NCBI WGS metagenome assembly JABLTO01 (sample SAMN14651225, study PRJNA627086) | human gut metagenome | isolation source: feces | host: Homo sapiens
CAAATGCGAGCATCGCGCTGAATGATCTTCCGGTATAGCTCTCGCCTTACCGTCCTTGTCGTACTTTCCGATACGAGGTCCAAGAATGATAGCGCCTACGAGACCTGCAACGCCGCCTACCATATGTACTGCTGTAGAACCTGCAAAATCATGGAATCCTAACTGTGCGAGCCAGCCGCCGCCCCAGATCCAGTGACCTGATATAGGATAAACAAGAAGGCTGATCAGAACACTGTATATGCAGTAAGCAGAGAACTTTGTTCTTTCTGCCATAGCTCCTGAAACTATAGTAGCTGATGTAGCACAGAATACTGTCTGGAATATAACGAACGCCCATGAAGGATAACCGCCCTCAACGCCGTAATCGCCGCGGATCAGCGGATCCGGTGTTCCGATTATACCGAGCACATCAGCGCCCTGCATGATACCGAAACCAATGAGCCAGAAGAATATAGTGCCGAGACACATATCCATAAGGTTTTTCATAATGATGTTTCCTGTGTTCTTGACACGAGTCAGGCCCGCTTCAACAGCACAGAAACCTGCCTGCATAAAGAATACCAAAGCGGCGCCCAAAAGCACCCATATAGTATCTACTGATGAATACATAACAATTCCTCCTTACATACAAAACTGTTACAAGCAATAAATTCTTTCAGGAGCCAGGCTCCTGTCAGCGGTCGTCACCGACCGGCCGTGCTGCCACAGGCAGCTTCGATCCATTAATTCTACTTTATGAATCAGAATTTTAAAGTTATGATTTCGGGAGGATCCTCAAGGTCATGCCAGACGCACCATCTGCTTCTTCGCAGCGGCTGCGCAGCGCCAAGGCTGACCGCCATAAATACGAAAAGGCGCTGCACTCCTTGAATTATCAAGGTCTGCAGCGCCTTTGCTGTATTTGATGTATAAAATATACTGCTATCTGTTCTCTTTGTCAATTACTTTTTCAAAAAACGTATACATTTTTTATTTTGTATACGTTTTTGTGCAGTTCAAGACTGCTACTCTTCTTCGTATTCGAACTCATAATCCTTTATACGTACAGTATCGCCTTCTTTAAGGCCAAGTTCCTTGAGTTCAGCTATAGCTCCTTTATTTTCTATATACTTATAGAGATAACGGAGAGATTCCATATCATTGAAGTTCGTAGAATCAAATATCTTTGTGAGCTGCTTGCCCTCTATAACGAAAGCGCCATCCTCATCATCCACATAAGTGTATATCTCTCTGTAGTCAGGTTCTTCATCATCCATGGAGAAGTCATAGAATTCGTACTGTTCCTCTTCCTCAGGCAGCTCTGCAAGAGCTTTTGCCGCTGCTGACAGGACCTCTCTAACGCCCTGATTCGTTGCAGCCGACATGAGGAAGAACTGATAGCCCTTATCCTCTACATGTTTCTTAAATCTTTCTACGGTATCTTCGTCAAATACGAGATCAGACTTGTTTCCTACAACTATTTGAGGCTTTTTTGCCAGTCTTTCTGAGTACTTTACAAGTTCATCATTTATCTTATCAAAATCCTCTACAGGATCACGACCTTCAGATCCGGCAATATCAACTACATGAACGAGTACCTTTGTCCTGTCTACGTGCTTGAGAAAGTCAAGGCCGAGTCCCGTGCCTTCATGCGCGCCCTCAACGAGGCCCGGTATATCCGCCATTACAAAGCTGCTGTCATATATCTGAACTACGCCGAGATTAGGCGTTATCGTAGTAAAGTGATAGTTTGCGATCTTAGGTCTGGCACTTGTAGATACAGAAAGAAGTGTTGATTTTCCTACATTAGGAAAACCAAGAAGGCCTACATCAGCTATGAGCTTGAGTTCAAGGATTATATTCCTCTCTCTCGCAGGTCCTCCGGCCTCAGCAAAGTTAGGCGCCTGGCGAACTGAGTTCTTGAAGTGTACATTACCTTTTCCACCTTTTCCGCCCTTTACCACAACCACACTGTCACCGTCATGAACAAGATCCTTCATGACAAGGCCGGTCAGCTCGTCTATAATAACAGTTCCGGGCGGTACTTTTATAACAAGATTCTCACCGTTCTTTCCGAACTTTTTCTTTTTCATGCCGTCCTGACCCGGCTCGGCTTCATACTTTTTCTTGTATTTGAAATCCATCAGCGTACGATAGCTGCTGCTTGCTTCAAATATCACGTCTCCGCCTTTGCCGCCGTCCCCGCCGTCAGGTCCTCCTTCCGGTACAAAAGGCTCTCGTCTGAACGAAACAGCGCCGTTTCCGCCTTTGCCCGACTTAACGTTTATCCTGGCTCTGTCTACAAACATTTTTACCTCCTTTCGATCTGTGGATATAAGCAGCCTGAACAGGCATATTTATCCACACATAACTTTATATTCCTATATACAAAATCCGGGGCCGCTGCAATAATATCATAAATTGCGGAAACGACCCCGGATCATTTAATCATTAATTAAAATTCAAGAATTAAGCTTCGAGCGGATAAACGCTGACTTTCTTTCTTGACTTGCCTTCTCTTTCGAACTTTACAGTTCCTTCGACCTTAGCGAAGAGAGTATCATCGCCACCCTTACCTACATTTGTACCAGGATGGAACTTTGTACCTCTCTGACGAACGAGAATGCTTCCTGCGCTAACTACCTGACCGTCAGCTCTCTTAACTCCTAAACGTTTCGACTCACTGTCACGTCCGTTTTTGGAACTTCCTACGCCCTTCTTACTTGCCATAGACTTACACCTCCCTTATAAACAATGTATGTCTTCGCTGATATATAAGTAATACTTACTTAATTAACATATAATTTACTGTGATAAATGTCAATATCTGCTCTGGTAATTAGAGAGAAATTGATTCGATCTTTACCATAGTATATGGCTGTCTGTGACCCTGCTTCTTTCTATAGTCCTTCTTAGACTTATACTTGAAGATGATCACCTTAGGACCCTTGCCGTTTTCAACAACTGTTCCGTTTACGTTGCAGCCTTCGAGATATGGCTTGCCAACCTTGATGTCAGCGCCTTCTCCAGCTACGAGAACCTTGTCAAATACAACTGCTTCCCCAGCCTCAACATTCAGCTTCTCAACAGTGATAACATCGCCTTCTGTGACTCTGTACTGCTTTCCGCCTGTTTCAACTATTGCGTACATTCGATTTACCTCCTCTATCCGGTCTCGCCGTGAGGGCAGCGTTATGCTTTATGACCCTTTTCGTGCGGCTTACCGAACTATAATACTACATACAGGAGTAGTTGTCAATCAAAATTTTTAATAGAATTAAAGATATTATCTAAAATATCACATCGAAAATGTACCATACTGACTAATCAAGTATCTCGCCTGTCTCCGGGTCTATGATAGGGGCATTTTCATCTATAAGGTCCATCTGATCTGCAATATCATCCGGTATATCGTTTTCATTCATAGATCCGACTGAAGCCTGTGCGCCGGATAACTGTTCGTCCTCACCGTTTTCTGACGGAGATATCTTTTCTCTTATCTGAGCTTCTATCCTGTTTAATATCTCAGGGTTTTCAGCCAGATATCTTTTTACGTTTTCTCTGCCCTGTCCTATCCTGTTGCCCTCATAGCTGTACCATGCTCCGGCTTTGTCTACTATTTTATGCTCTACAGCGCAGTCAAGAGCATCGCCCTCGCGCGATATTCCGTGGCCGTACATGATATCGAACTCAGCCTGCTTGAACGGAGGCGCTACTTTATTTTTTACGATCTTTACGCGCGTGCGGTTTCCTATGAACTGGTCGCCCTGCTTTATGCCCTCTACTCTTCTGACATCGATCCTCATTGTAGCATAGAACTTAAGCGCTCGTCCGCCAGTAGTGACTTCAGGGTTTCCGAACATAACGCCTACTTTTTCTCTGAGCTGGTTTATAAATATAGCACATGTGTTTGATTTATTTATAGCGCCTGCGAGCTTTCTGAGAGCCTGTGACATAAGTCTCGCATGAAGGCCCACGTGACTGTCGCCCATCTCTCCCTGTATCTCCGCCTTTGGCACGAGAGCCGCTACAGAGTCTACTACTACTACGTCGAGGGCGCCGCTTCGTACGAGCATCTCACATATCTCAAGAGCCTGTTCACCTGTATCAGGCTGCGAAACAAGAAGTTCATTTATATCCACTCCGAGCTTTGACGCATACTCCGGATCGAGCGCGTGTTCTGCATCTATAAACGCCGCTCTGCCTCCGAGCTTCTGTGCCTCGGCAATTATATGAAGCGCGAGAGTAGTCTTACCTGATGACTCCGGTCCGTATATCTCTGTGATACGTCCGCGAGGTATGCCGCCTACGCCCGTAGCTATATCAAGGCTTATAGACCCTGTAGATATAGTTTCTATATTGAGTCCGGTGTCGTCGCCGAGCTTCATGATAGCGCCCTTTCCGAACTGCTTCTGTATCTGCTGGAGCGCTGCATCGAGCGCTTTTTCCTTTTCTGTCATATTGCTGTCATTTTTGACTTCTACTTTACTTTCACTTTTTTTAGCTGCTGCCATAGTTTATGATCCTTTCGTAACAACCGTACTTTCCAAACATCCGTTCGATGTTTATATAATACAACCTGACTTCCCCGCGGTCAAGTCTTTTTACGGTCAAAATCAAAAAAATGTTCGTTTAAAAAGCCATTTTCCAGTAAACATCTGTTTTCAGGCTCCTCAATGCCTCCGGCACTACGCCCTGTATCATTTTAGCATATCTTTTATTTTATGTAAATATATGTAATTGATTATTTTTTTGCTTTTATTTACCGTCCTGCTCGCCCGGTGACGGGCGCTCACCTCCGCAGCCGTGCGTTCATAATGGCTGCGAACTGTATAAAGCCGCATCCGGCGGCGGAATTACATAAAATTTTTATTTATACATTACGGTACGTTTTACCTTACCTCTGTCATTTTTTTGCCGTCGATGATCCTCAGGATCATATCGAACGCTGACTGCGCCATAAATTCTCTGTTAAGCTCGCGCGTACGCCCGCGGCGGTTATATTTTCTTGAATAAAGCTTTCCGTCAAACAGCACGCTTATGTTGTACATGCCGGGAGCGATGTCTCCCACCGGGTCGGGACCTGCAACGCCTGTTATCGCAGCACACATGCGGCATCCTGTTTTTTCGTGCAGCTTACGTGCCATAGCGTCTGCGGCCTCGCTGCTGTAAAGAGTATGAGCTTCCAGCAGCTCATCCGGTATTGCCATAAGCTCTTTTGCCGCATTTTCATCATATATGATGTATCCTCCTGAAAATACCTCTGATATCCCCGGAACATCAGCCAGCATGGACGCGAACTTTCCCGCGGTCGGTGACTCGCAGCATGAAATGCTTATGTTCCTTTCTATAAGACGCTTTGCGGCTTCCTGTTGGATCTCCAGGCCGTCCTGCGTAAATACGCTGTCACCAAGCACGTCCATAACGCCGCCGAGCATGTCATTAACAGCCGCAGCAGCTTCAGCTTCTGTCCTGCGCTTTGATGTTATCCTTACCTCTACAATACCTTCTTTTGCGTATGTGGCGATCGTAGGATCTGTCTGCCCGTCTATGAACGGCAGGAGCATCGTTTCCGTGAGCGATTCACCCACGCCGAACACCCTGACCGACTTTGAGTATATGCACGCATCGCTCTCAGCCATCAGATAAGGCTTTACAGACTCTGAAAACATCTTTTTCATCTCGCGCGGCACGCCCGGCATGCATACGACACGTTTTCCGTCTCGCTCGACAGCAAATCCGGGAGCTGTTCCTGCAGTATTTCTGAATATCGTTCCGCCAACAGGCACATACGCCTGCTTCATGTTATTTTCAGTATATATATAGCCTGTGCGTTCAAAATATTTTATAAGTCCATCAGCTATTTCATCATCTTTTCTGAGCTCGATGCCCATATACTCGCACACAGTTTCCTTCGTCAGATCATCCTCAGTCGGGCCGAGTCCTCCCGTTATGATCAGCATGTCACAGTCTTCAAACGCAAATTTGAGCATACGCGCCAGCCTTTCAGGGTTATCCCCCATAGTGTAATGATACATGACATCTATGCCCATTTCATTAAGCTCCTGCGACAGATACGCCGCATTAGTGTTGACTACCTTGCCGAAAAGCAGTTCCGTTCCTACTGATATAATTGCCGATCTCATAAAAAAACACCTTCTCACAAATCATTTCCAATAAATATTTTCTATCATGTAAATGTTATCTATCCAGGCGATGCGTCACCGCATCATCATTGCGGCTTTGCGGCCGCCGTTCCTATCATACCACCATGCCTCCGTTCACGCTCAGCACCTGCCCTGTTATATAAGAAGCAGCATCAGAGGCAAGGAACAGGACAGCATCTGCTGTCTCTTCCGGCTGTCCGATACGCATGAGAGGTATCTCATCGCAGAGCGCTTTCATGTCAGCATCGCCGAGTGACGCATTCATTTCAGTATTTATCACGCCGGGAGCTACGCAATTCACCGTAACGCCTGACGGGCCTGTTTCCTGCGCCAGCGCCTTCGTAAAGCCTATAACGGCAGCTTTAGAAGCCGAGTATGCGACTTCGCACGATGCTCCCGTTATGCCCCACATTGAAGATATATTTACTATCCTGCCCGACTTTCGTGACAGCATATGCGGCAGGAAATGCCTGCAGCAGTTGAAAACTCCTTTTGCGTTCACTCCCATTATATGTTCCCAGTCTTCCTCTGTCTGGTCTATGAGAAGCTTTATATGAGCTACGCCTGCGTTGTTTACGAGAACATCTACGTGACCGAAACGCTTTATGATATCGTCAGCCGTTTTTTTTACTTCTTCATATGACGCTACATCGCATTTGTAGCACTCTGCGTCTGTTCCTGATCGTCTGAGCTGCGCGGCAAGCGTCTCTGCAGCTGTTTCATCAGAATGATATATTATGGCTATACCGCTGTAGCCGGCCTCCGCAAACTTGAGCGACACCGCTCTGCCTATCCCGCGTGAGCCTCCCGTTATGACTGCCGTCCTACTCATTTTTTCCATGCTCCCTTCTTTCTTTTCCGCGCTGTGCGCCGTCAGGATCTGCGCCAAGGCGTATCCTTATCGATTTAAGCTCGCGTAATATCATATTTAGCGTAAACTGTATGGATATAAGTATGAGTATTATAATTACCGCTATCATAAACGTAAAACCTGATGACGGAGATATCATTTTCATCCCTCCTGCACTGATATATTTAAATACCATTATACACAAAATAAAAAGATACGGGCACAAAAAAAGAGCCTCTGCCTACATAATAACAGACATCAGCTCATCCTATGGCTTTTCATCGCGTTTTGCCGCGTCCGGCGCGGACATGAAAAAAGGACCGGCATTTTCTGCCGATCCTGTTGATATCAGATAATTTACGCTTCTAACACGTTCTTACCATCATAGTAGTTGCAATTAGGGCAAACTCTGTGTGGTAACTTAGGTTCGTGGCACTGAGGGCAAATAGAAACTCCCGGCGCTGCCATCTTCATGTTCTGCGATTTTCTCATATCTCTTTTCGATTTAGATGTTTTCCTCTTTGGAACTGCCATTCAAAACACCTCCTTGCCGTTTAAAACTAACATTAATACTATACCAGTCAGGCAGCATAATGTCAAGAAATATTTTCAACAGTTTAAGCTGTTTTCGTAAAAACTACATTTCTGAAACGAGTCTTGCTGTATCTCTTGCAATAACGAGTTCTTCGTTTGTAGGGATAAGCATGATAGTAACTTCAGAATCATCAGTTGAGATGATAGTTTCTCTGTTGTGGTTTCTTTCAGGGTCGATCTTGAAACCGAGGTTTGTAAGACCTTCGCAGATGTCTGCTCTTACAGTCGCGTCGTTTTCACCTATGCCTGCAGTAAATACGAGAGCGTCTGCTCCGTTGAGCTGAGCAAGGTAGTTACCGATGTAACCCCTTACTCTTCTTGAGAAGAGTCTCATAGCGATAGCCGCTCTTTCGTTTCCTTCATAAGCAGCTTCTTCTACGAATCTGCAGTCGTTGCTTACGCCGCTGACACCGAGGAAGCCTGACTTCTTGTTGAGGATATCGAGAACTTCATCAGCAGAGATGTTGAGCTTGTGCATGAGGTGAGTAACTACAGAAGGGTCGATATCGCCGCAGCGCGTACCCATTACGAGACCGTCGATAGGAGTGAGACCCATTGAAGTGTCTATGCACTTTCCGTATTCAACAGCAGCGCAGCTTCCGCCGTTACCGATGTGGCATGTGATGACCTTAACCTCTTCAGGCTTCTTGCCGAGTACTTTTGCAGCTTCCTGTGAAACGAAGAGGTGGCTTGTGCCGTGGAAGCCGTACTTTCTGATCTTGTAATCAGTGTAGTATTCGTATGGGATAGCGTAAAGATAAGCTTCAGGCGGCATAGTCTGATGGAAAGCAGTATCGAAAACTACAGCCATAGGAACGTCCGGCATTACCTTCTTGCATGCTTCGATACCTGCGATGTTTGCAGGGTTGTGGATAGGAGCAAGGTCAGCGTTCGCGCGGCATGCTGCCAGAACTTCCTCGTTAACGAGAACAGAAGAAGCGAAGTCTTCTCCGCCGTGTACCATTCTGTGGCCTACAGCGCCGATCTCGCTGAGATCCTTTATGCAGCCGATCTCAGGATCAGTGATAGTCTTTATGATAAGCTCTACGCCTGCAGTGTGGTCAGCCAGTGGAACTGTCTTTTTGATCTTGTCACAGCCTGTCTTAGTATAAGCGAAAGTAGATGTATCTCCTGAAAGTTCGATAAGACCCTTGCAGATGAGTTCTTCCTTATCTGTTTCGATGATCTGGTACTTCAGTGATGAGCTTCCGCAATTGATTACGAGAATATTCATTTTTTTCCTCCATTGAATAAATAAGTGCAGCCTTCATCTGATAAACAGCATCATCAGTAGCCGGGCTGCATGATTAACATTATCATACTGTATAACTTACAATACACAACTATACATTATATTTAATTAAAACGAATACGTCAATAAACTTGTACAAAATAACTCATATTTTACATATCTATCCCGTTTTTCATTTTATTTTCTGCCTGCAGCGTACGGCACGAATCTTCTCTCGCGCCCCGGAGCGTCACCGCTCCCGTACAGCAAGGCGTATACGTCTGACGCGCGCATGTCGTATTTGAGAACGCGCGCGGCTTCAGGCGAACGCTTGTCCAGTCTGCTGAGATTGCTGAAAACAGGTATAGCGGATGACTCGGACATCAGGCGCAGCAGCTTTCCTCCTGTCGGGCTGAATCCAAGCACTCTTGCGCAGTAAGTTTCACGCAGCGTCTCAAAATCAGTCGTCCTGAGATTTATAAGCAGGTGCATCAGCGTCCTGCTTATGCGCGCTCGTGTGTAGCGTTTGCTCTTAACAGAGTCTATGAGCCCGTCTATGTCCTCTGCGCCGCTTATACAGCTTTTAAGGCGGTTCTCAAGTCCTTCTGCAACGCCGTATACCTCTGCAAGCTCGCTTTCGTCTGATGTTATGATCTTGTATTTCAGAAGCTCGAACATATTTTTTTTGATCTTATCGTGATATTCTGTAAAGCTGAAGCCTGAGCTTCGCTCATATCCTGAAATTATGCTGAACGAAGTATCCGGAACGAGCATTTCAGCTGCGCGGGCTCCGCCCGCATATACGGCTTTGCGCACAGCTGTGCCTGACGCTATGCGTTGTTCCTGCTTTCTTTCATGCAGCATCTCAAGCGATTCTCCATGAGCAGCTGATCTTCTGCCTACGATGAACGGTTTTATGCCTGAGCCCAGCTCACGAAGCGCCTTCATGTACTCTATGCCGAGAAGGTTATTGGGCTCGCGCAGCACTGCTGCTGTCTGAGCGCCGTATATTTTTTCTACTGAGCGCGTGAGCGCCTCCGGATATGACACTCCGTTTTTCATTTCTTCCTTTATATATGCAGACGATCTGTCGTCTGTTCCCGCGGCGGCGCGAGCTGCTTTTTCAAGCGCATCCATATCGTCTGTTTCTGCGCCGAATACAAGCGCATCCACACAGCCGATGCCGTTAAGTATGCCTGCTGCTCCGCGCGCGAACTCATGGCTGCTGTTGCACGCGTATATATAAGGAAGCTCGATCACGAGATCTGCGCCGCCGTCAACTGCCATCCGCACGCGGGCGTCGCGGCTGAAAAACGCAGGCATGCCGCGCTGCGTAAAGTGTCCGCTCATAACAACGACTATCGCGTCTGCGCCAGTCATCTCTCTTGCTTTTTTTATATGATAACTGTGCCCGTTATGAAACGGGTCGTACTCAGCTATTATTCCTGTTACTTTCATTTATAGATGATTCTCCGTATATGTTTTATTTTACATTTTTATCCATTTAAATTTTATTCTTCAGATACATTTTAAGTTAAGCGCGTCTTGCGTCAATACAAAGTCATAAAAAATATTATTTTATACTTTATTGTAACTTTTATTATTGTGAAATTGCCGATGCCGGCTATGTTTCAGGCGACGACAACAAGAAGATAAATCCGAAGAAGGCGCTCACGCGCGCTGA
>JABLTO010237915.1_pt1 | contig 10504 bp, 8 predicted proteins | sample 7160091 | NCBI WGS metagenome assembly JABLTO01 (sample SAMN14651225, study PRJNA627086) | human gut metagenome | isolation source: feces | host: Homo sapiens
CACCATGGTGAATTTGGCATCCCCGGCGGCCCGCAGAGCATTGGGGGTAATAAAGGACAGCGGCCAAAGCAGCATGGAACAGACGGCAAAGAGATACAGAACCTGTTCGGCGGCGGCAGTTGCCTGTGTGCTCAGATGGAAGACGCCCACCAAAGGATGAGCGGTCAGCAACAGGAGGAGATTGAGAGTGCCCATGCTGAGGTACGTGAAGCCCAGCAGCCGTTTGGTATACGACACCGCCTGACCGTAGTCCTGGGCGCCGATGCAACGGCCCACCACCGTGATCAGGGCCAGCTGGATAGCCGTGCCGGGGACGTTGACGACGGAGGCGATGTTATTGGCAATGGCGTTGGCGGAGATGGCGAAGGTGCCAAAGGTGGAAACTAACCGCTGTACAATGAGCTTGCCGATCTGGAACATGCCGTTTTCCACCCCGCCGGGAATCCCGATGGAGAGAATGCGGCGCACCATGGCGGGACGGAATTCCGGCCGGAACAGGCGGTGAACAGAAATCATCTGGTGGGGGCGGCAGATCAGCACGGTGATAAGGACGGCGGAAAGCGCCCGGGAAAACAGGGAGGCGGTGGCGGCGCCTGCCACTCCCCAGCCGCAGCCGTAAATCAGGATGGCGTTGCCGCCAATATTGACCACGTTCATCAGCAGAGAAGTCAGCATGGATATGCGGCTGTTGCCCATGGCGCGGAAAAGAGCCGCGCCGCCATTGTACAACGCCAAAAAAGGATAGGAAAGCAGGGACAACCCAAAATAGGTCTGGGCATTGGCCATCACCTCCGGCTCGATGGAACCGAAGATGCCGCTGAGGATGGAACGCTGAAACGGATAGGCTGCCGCCAGAATGACCAGGGAAAGGATCAGGGCAGTGTACAGCAGCTGTTTGGCCGCCGAGCACGCACTTTCCCGATCCTGACGTCCCAGATACTGGGAGGCCACCACGGCGCCTCCCGTTGCCATGGCGGAAAAGATCTGGATAAACAGGATATTGATGCTGTCCACCAGGGCAATGCCGGATACCGCTTCCTCCCCCACGGAGGAAACCATGACGGTATCGGCCATGCCTACCGTAACGGCTAGAAGCTGCTCCACCACCAGTGGCCAGATCAGGGTCAGGAGCTCCCGCCCGGTAAAGAGGGGCTTGGCGGAAGTATTGCACATAAGGAAGGGACCTTCTTTGCGCCCGCGAATTGACGGGAGGAAGCCTCCGTCGAAAGGGCCTAGCCCTATTTTGCCGCAAACCGTGTCGAAATGCAAGCCTTGGGGGATGGAAAGATGGAGAAAGGCAAACAGAAAAAGGCTACCCGGCGGGCATAGCGGTGTCCTCCAACACTTTCCCGTCCTGGATGCGCACGATTCTTTGGGCGGAGGAGGCGATTCCTTCGTCATGGGTGATGAGGATGATGGTGCGGCCCTCCGCGTGAAGGTCCCATAAAATATCCATAACCTCCCGACCGGAGCGGGTATCCAGGTTTCCGGTGGGTTCGTCCGCCAGCAGCAGAGGCGGACGGGCGGCAATCGCCCGGGCAATGGCAACCCGTTGCTGCTGGCCACCAGACATTTCGGCCGGCCGGTGATGGAGGCGTTCCGCCAGCCCCACCCGCCGCAATGCATCCATTGCCAGCTGGCGCCGCTGGCTTTTGCCTATTCCCCGGTACAGTAGAGGCAGCTCCACGTTTTCCAGCGCATCCAGGCCGGGGATCAGGTTAAAGCCCTGAAAGATAAACCCGATCTGGACGTTTCGGATCTCGGACAATTCGTCGTCACGCAGGCGGGAAACATCCCTCCCCTCCAGAAAATACGCCCCGGAGGTGGGCGTGTCCAGGCAGCCCAGCATATTCATCAGCGTGGATTTTCCGGAGCCGGAATGGCCCACAATGGCAACAAATTCGCCTGCCTCCACCGAAAGAGATACGCCGTCCAGCGCCCGTACCTCTTGAGGGCCGGGATGATAGATTTTATACAGGTTTTCAAGGCGAATGAGCATGATGCGTCTCCTCTCTTCTCCGCGGAAAATGGGTTCCTTTTAGTATGCCCGCATTTCGCACAGGGGCGGAGAAAAAAGAAAAAACCCTGGTTTTTCCACAGGAAAAGCCCAGGGTGTTGAAAAATCGCACAAAGATAGTGGGGAACGCCTTATGAAAGCACGTATACGGCGACGTTTCGGCTGCCGAAGGACATGCACTCCTCATAGGTGTTCATAAACAGGTCCACCAACGCTTTACCCGACTTCAGAGCGCCGCCGGTATCACCCGCGATGGCATAACCGTACACGTAGCTGCCGTCGGTGGATACAATATACAGCTTGGAGCCGTAGGGAATCAGGTTGGGATTGACGGCTACCACGCCCACCTGAGCGGGCAAGCCGCTGGCCGTCCAGTTTCCGGCCAGACCACGGTCATTGGTATAGGCGGTGGCACGCCCGGTATAGACGGCGGAGTAGTTGGCGGGCAGGCCGTTGGCATCCAGCACCACCTCTTCCCGCTGAATGGTGGATACCGGGGCAGGCTTCTTGGTGCCGATCAGCTTAATTTCGCTGACAGGGGACTGTGTGACCTCCTCCCCTACCAGCTCGGTGCCGGTTTTGGCGCCGTCCACATAGGTATCCTGATAGGTGTAGGTTTTCACGCCGTCCTTACCTTCCTGCTTGATCTGGGTGATGCCCTCCAGCAGGGAGTCAGTGTATTCCACCTCCGTGTCATAGGGAATGACTTCCGTGGAGGTGTACTGTCCGTATTCCACACGGGATACGCAGATGTTCAGCCCATCGCTGACCTGTTCGGAGACATGGACGCTGGAAATATCGTTTTCATCCAGGGTAACACCGACTTTTTGCAGGGCATCCGCCACCGTACCACCGGTCATGCGGACCACGGAGGTATACCCGTCTGCCGTCACCTGGACGTCAAAAGCACGGTTGATTTCAATGGCGCCGCTGCGGGCGGCCACCTGGGAAATGACCTCGTCGCCTTCCTTGAGATCTACTTTTGCGGTTTCCAGAATGGATTCGGTGTCGCCGTTCAGCGTGAGAACCACCCGGCTGCTGTCCCCGTCCACGACGGTGACGGCGTGCATATTTACCGATACGGTGGCCACCATGACAGCGCTGACAGCGGCTAGAACAGAAACGCCGAATAAACGGCTGCGGACTATACGGCCCAGGGCCGAAACAAATCGATTCACGGGTTCCATCAAATGCTTCCTTTCTTTTTGGACGGGGCACCCGGAAGTTCAGAAGGGGATGCCTCCTCTATGTAAAACGGAGAAACCGGAACCGGATCCTCCGTAGAAAAACGAATGTCAGCCTTTTGGTGGGAAGTTCCGTAACATGTTAGCCATTATACGGCAGACGAAAGAACGATGTCAAACCGCTAAAAACGGTTGAAACTTGTGCAATAAGCACAAATGTCAAGGAAGGGAACGGAAAATCCGCTGCCGGAAGCAAGAGCGTTTTGTCGCATCTTAGACGGATGTTTTTTCGAGTGAGTTGGACAGGATTTTATAAAATATAACCGTAATAAAAGAACATAAAATAAAAAATATAGAAGAAAAAGCATTTTTACAACCATTAAATACCAAACCTGGCAATGAAAATGCGATTTGAATTTTTTATCAAAAAATTTGTGCATCCATCCAAATGTTACAATCCTGTAACTCTTTTGTTTATCGATAAACAGTAATAAATAGCGCCTGAATTCGACTTTGCGGCCTGTTTTTCTCTGTGAGTAGAGAATAAAGCAAACAATACAATGTATAAAATTGCAAAAACTGGGAAATTACCAGCTGTGCCGGAAGGTAAAAAGACTTGACAAAAGGAAAATCCGACGGAACAGGAAGGTACAGGCCGGCAGATGAAGCAAATTTTACCGAGTCCAAGGGCCATGGAGAGAGTGTGGAGAACGCAAAAGAGGCTTTCCGCCACTTTCGGAATTGTCTATGCAGGGAGCAGTCTTTTATTACCTATATAATATAAAAGAACATACCGGTTACCGGAGGAATTTCCTTTCATAGTGTGTTATGGTAAAATAGGAATATACCGGAACAAAAAAGGAAAACTTTTCCGAAAACATAAAAGTAGGTGTATAGATATGGAGGAACAGGTACAGCGGTATTTGGAAGAAGCCTTTCCTTTTTGGCAGAAGCTGTCCTCTGCCGACCGCGGGCGGCTGCTTTCCCATACGGCAGAAGTGGCTTATCGGGCCGGGGAAAACGTACACGGGGGCAAAAACGGCTGTACAGGGCTTGTAGTGGTGGTTTCCGGGCGGCTGCGGGCCTACCTGGTTTCGGAGGAAGGACGGGAGATCACACTGTTCCGCCTGATAGAGGGAGATGTTTGCGTCCTATCAGCGGGATGTGTGATCCGCAATCTGGATCTCGACCTTTTGGTGGAGGCGGAAACGGACAGCCGGTTGTATATTGTGGCGCCTCAGGCCTATGAGGAGGTGGGCAGCCGCTGCCGGGAGATGGAGAGATATCTGTCCGAACAGGTATCGGCGCGGTTTTCCGAGGCGATGTGGGTGATGGAACAGTCGCTTTTCCGCCGGTTTGACCGCCGTCTGGCGGAATTTTTGCTGCTGCAGGCCTCGTTGGAGCAGCAGGATACCCTCTCCCTCACCCAGGAGCAGATTGCGCGGCATTTGGGAAGTGCCCGGGAGGTGGTATCGCGGATGCTGAAATATTTTCAGCAGGAAGGATGGGTGGCCGTCTCCCGGGGAGGAGTCACTTTATTGGACCGGAAGGGGCTGGCGGAACTGGCGGGAATGAAGGCTTCCGCGGAATGAACTGGGACAGCAAAGAGGAAGTTTTGTGCCGACAAAAACAAATCGCTCCCCTGAGCGGCATTGGCTTGTGCTCGGGGGAACGGTCTCGATAGGAGAAATGAAAATGTACGTGCTGAAAAGCCTTTCGTTATCTGACGGCCGGGATATCTATGAAATGCTGCAGGAAATCGGATCCAATGAAAATGGGTTTCACAATAAGGTAAACGGGATGTCGTTTTCCCAGTTCAAAGACTGGCTGGCCAAGGAATATGCCGTGGACAACGGAGAGCTGGAAGCATGGATGGTACCGCAGTCCTCTTATTGGATGTATGATGGGGCAATACCGGTGGGATACGGCCGAATCCGGCATTGTTTGAACGAGGCGTTGCGGGAACAAGGTGGACATATCGGATATGCCATTGCCCGATCCAAGCGGGGCCGGGGATACGGCAACGCAATACTGGCGTTGCTTATACAGGAATGCCGCAGAAAAGGGATTGACGAATTACAGATTAGCGCCCACGATGACAATGTATTGTCCAACAAAGTGATTCTCAAAAACGGAGGGGTTTTTATCAGACAGGCACACGGCAAGCGGTTTTATGCCGTGGATCTGCGGCATAACCCACCGGCAGTGGATTGATTCCCGGCGTAAAGACACCATCCGGCGGAAGGGGAGCGACCTTTATTCCAGGGAGCTTATTCCCCTTCATCCCGGGGGCCGTCTGCCTGTAGTAGCTGTCTGGCCGCCTCTTCCACCGACAGGTCCTCGTCGGTGACCAGACGCCCTGTTTCATCGAAATGCAGGTCCCGGATATCGGAGTGGGTGTATTTCCGGATATCCCGCAGCCGGAACTGATCCTGTGGAGAAGCAAAAGTAAAGGCGTATCCATGCCGCTTGGCCCGGCCGGTTCGGCCGATGCGGTGTAGGTAATACTCGTTTTCATCGGGGATATCGTAATTGAAAACAGCCTCCACATCGTCCACATCGATGCCGCGGGCTGCCACATCAGTGGCTACCAGAATCTCAAATTTTCCCTCCCGGAAGGCCTTCATCACCTTATTGCGCTGCGATTGGGGAATGTCGCCATGCAGGCAGTCTGCGGAGCAGCCCCGGCGGCGTAATTGCTCGCCCAGTATCCGGACTGTGCTTTTGCGGTTGCCGAATACCATGACGCGCTTCAGGTCCAGCGCCTGAATAATCCGCAGCATATCCTCCATACGCGCGCCGCCCACGGAGGACAGCAGGAACTGGGCAATGCGGGGGCGGTTGTCCCCTTCGGAGGCAATATGGATTTCCACGGCGTCACGCTGGTATTCCCATGCCACGTCCATCACCTCCCGGGAGATGGTGGCGCTGAACATGACCACCTGCGTGTCGGCAGGCGTGGCGTTGAGGATGCGGCGGACATCCCGGATAAAACCCATTTTGAGCATTTCGTCCGCCTCGTCCAGCACCGCCGTATATACATTGCCCAGCCAGGCGGTGCCCCGCCCCATATGATCCAGTAAGCGGCCCGGGGTTGCCACCACGATCTGGGGATGCTTGTCCAGTGCCGCCAGCTGTTTGGCAATCGGTTGACCGCCATACAGGTTGGCAATGCGCACCTCTGAACGGAATGCTGCCAATTGTCGGAGCTCGTCGGCAATCTGAACACAGAGTTCCCGCGTGGGACAGACGATGACGGCCTGGATATCCTGAGTATCCTCCCGGAGTCCTTCCAGAATCGGAATGCCAAAGGCACAGGTTTTACCTGTACCGGTAGGGGCTTTGGCAATGACATCGCGGCCCTCCCGCATGGCGGGAATGGTTTTGGCCTGTACCGGCGTGGGGGCGGCAAACCCCATGCGGTCAATTGCCCGCAGCAAAGCCGGGCTTAGCGACAATTCCTCAAAGGTAACGGCGGGGATAGCGGATTGGTTCATAGAAGCTGATTTCCTTCCCTAACGATTTTTGTCATTTGTACGGTTGAGGGGAGATTTGCAGGCAACTGGCAGGGAAAACGACGATGCGTTATGATGTAAAGGACGTTCCTTAAGAGAAAACGCTGCCCCGCGAAAGGTGCCGCCAGGGGATCGGTCCCAGCTCCAGGGTCCCCCCTATGTTTGCCTCAACACATAACTCCCATAGAGTTAAGGATAGCGCACGTATATACGTATTCAAAAAGCTCCCCCTTGAGGGGAAGGCTGGCGGCGAGGCTTCGGAGGAGACCGGCTGCGACGACTGATGAGGTGGAAAATGCCTTCCTCGTAGTCAAAAGCATAGTCTCCACCTCATCTGCCCCACTTCCTCGTAAGAGGAAGCATACGTCTAGGGGAATACCATAGATGTAGAGGAAACTGGCCCGCAGGGACGGCTCCAGCACAGGGATTTCCCACACGGCTTGCCATTCGATGAATACTCCTGATCAACAGTATATCATGAACGCTGCCCCATGCGGTTCTCATCCTACGTCTACTGGCAGCGTTCCCGAGAAATGCGGCCGCATTTCTCCCGACCTTCATTATATCACACAGGTAGACGGAGAATTGGCGGTGCCGCGACGCGGGAGGAGGCCGTTCCGGCCGACAGCCAATTTCTCCAGGCCCAGGGACTTTCTCACATGGTTTGTCCTCAAACATGAAAGCCCTAGGCACATTATATCATAAGTGTAGGGGAAGAACAAGCGAGGGTGATCTGACCGCAATGATCAGCACCGTCTTTTTGCGGCCGTTTTTCTATATAAAAAAGAACGAAGCCGCGGTAGGATACCGCGGCTTCGTTCTGGGAAAAACAATGAGCGATATGGGCAAAAGTTGATCAGCGTTGCTTTTGCTGCTTCACAACCACCAGCACGCCGACGGCGGCGGCAGCCAAAGCAAGAGCGGCAAACGCCTGTGTCCCTTCACCAGTGGACGGATTGGCTTTTTGGGTCGTATTGGCCGGTGTCTCTGTCGTTGTCGTATCCGCAGCAGTAGGATTGGTACCTTCTGTGTCAGAAGAGGTGGATTCTGCAGGAATAGCGGAAGGCTCCGCGTCGTCCTGGCCAGCTTCACCAAAATACAGCTTGTTGAAGGTGATGGAATCTCCTGTGTTTCCGTTGACGACAAATTTTATAGCCGTAATGGTTATTTCGGTACCGTCCAGCTTCAGGACAGAATCGTTCTGAATGGCCTCCAACAGATTGATGGAACCTTTTCCCACAGCGATCCCGTCGCCGTTACCGCTCAGTGCCGCCAGCTTGGCCAGCCCTTCGTCCCCGTCGGCGAACCGGATATAGACATCAAAGGTGGTAGTCCCCTCGGTATCCCAATAAACATAAGGGGTAGCGGACAAATCAATCAGTGCGGAATCCCCCATTTCGGCGCCGCTCATGTAACAAGAGCTGACGGTTCCGTTGGCGGATTCTCCGCGGGTAATCGTCATCGCATCGCCGCTGAATTCAAATTTACAGAAGGTCTCGTCTTCATCCGCATTGTTTTTTACTAGGCCATCCACACCGTTGATACTGATGTTATCAGCGGCGGCGGATGCCGTCATGGGAATTGCAGCGGCGGCCAGTACTGTTACCGCCAATAAAGCGCTGAACCATTTTCTTGTCTTCATGAGAACAAGCTCCTCCTCTACCTCTTTTTGGAAATTGGGTATCTAAAACCAGTATAAAGAGTTAAAAGGTAAATGTCAATAAAAATAATAAAATTCATTCAATAAATAAGGAATATTAATAAAAAACGCCATATTTGATAGGCCGCTCTTTGGGGGAAGGCCGCAAAAAACAGCACCGAGGCGTCGGCGCCTCGGTGCTGCAAATATTGAGAGGACTATGAGCTTAGCCGTTCTTCTTTTTCATCAAGACCACGGCGCCGGCAGCGGCAACAGCCAGAACAACCGCGGCGGCGGCAGCCTGAGAGGCCTCACCGGTGGAAGGGTTGTTTTTCTTGGTGGTGTTGGCCGTGGGAACGGTGGTATCAGCGGGTTCATCCGCAGTGGTGGTAGTGGTGGCAGGCTTGTCGTCTTCCGTTTGATCGGAGGGCTCCTGCTGCTGATCAACAGGATTGGCGCTGAAATACAGCTTGATGGTGGCCGAATCCCCAGCATCGCCGAAAACGTTGAGAACGGTGGCAATCATCTTGATTTCATCCTTGGTATATACAAGACCAATGTCGTTGTTTTTAAGCAGCTCCAAAAAGTTCTCAGAACCTTTTTGCGGAGCAACTCCATCCGTTTCATGGCCACGGACATTGTGGAACCGATAACAGGTGTCTTCGTTGCCTTCGTTTCTGTCCCAGCGGATAGCAAAGCCGAAATTCGCGGTACCGGTGACCTCCCAGCAAAGATAAGGTGTCTCGGCCAGGTTAACAACGTTATCGGTATTTTCTTCGTTGGCATAGTCGGGCCACATCATCAGACCGCCAGTGCCGCTGGCGGTAGCATCGTCAATGGTCAAAGTGACGGCACCGTCCTCGGAAAAGGACTCAGAAATCCCTGCGTTGGGAGAAAAGAGTTCCGGTTGTACGTTGATGTTGACGTTGGCGGCTTCGGCGGAGGCCATGGGAACGGCGGCAGAGGCCAATACAGCAGCGCCGAGCAGCAATGCGGTGAGTTTGCGCAGTTTCATCTTGACATTCCTCCTTACATTTGTCTTTATTATACCGATCATTGGCTCGCGTTGTCAATAACCAGGGCAATAAATATCACAAAAAGAATACAGAAACAACACAGGGATTGGCAGTAAAACTGGAAAATCGGCAAAAAAATCACAGCGGCGGAATTTTCTCCGCCGCTGTGATTTTTAGTTCATTGAATTAACGGAATGCTTACTTCTTCCGCTTGAGACCGACCAGGACACCCGCCGCCGAGGCAGTCAGCACCAACGCAGCCACCACAGCCTGAGAAGCCTCTCCTGTGGAGGGGTTGGCCTTTTTGGTGGTAGCAGCAGTGGTGGTTCCGGTGGTGGGAGCCGCTGTCGTGCCGTCATTCGAACCGGTGGTGGCATCGGTGTCGTCCGGAGCGGTGGTATCGTCGGTGGTGGGCTGGGTGTTGTCGCCGCCCTCTTCAATCGGGGTGCTGCCGAAATACACCTGATTGAAGGTTACGGAATCACCGGGATCGCCGAAGATATCAAACACCACGGCGATCATTTCCATATCGTCGCCCAGGTATTCGTATTTGTCATTGTTCATGATCAGATCCCGGAAATTCAGGGAACCTTTGCCAGGCGCAAAGCCCTCCGGCGTGCTATCGTCTATCGTGTACATCTGAACCATAGTGTTGGGGCTGGAGCCGTCATTGTAACGGACGGTCACGCTCCAGTTGGCGTTGCCGGAAATATCCCAGTTCAGATAGGGAAGCTCGGCGAGATTAAAGAAAGGATTTTCCACAGTGCCGTTATTCCACATCATAAGGACGAGGGAATGGCTATTGCTGCCGGACAACGTCAGGGTCATCGGGCCGTTTTCCGTAACATCCGCCGTCACGTTTTCGCTGTCAGCGATGATCAGCGATTCATAGTTGGGGGGCAGGATGCTGAAATCGGCACTTTCGGCAGAAGCCATGGGAACAGCGGCACTAGTCAGTATGGCAGCGCCTAACAAAACTGCAAGGGTTTTTCTCAACTTCATAGGGACACTCCTCCTTCTAAATTTCTTTTATTATAGAAATAAATGGTTCTTTTGTCAACCGTTCTCTGTAAAAAAGAAATAAAATGATTCTGTAAAAAGCAACTTATCCGGAGGAAGAGGAGCTCCTCCGC
>JABLTO010028184.1_pt1 | contig 10501 bp, 9 predicted proteins | sample 7160091 | NCBI WGS metagenome assembly JABLTO01 (sample SAMN14651225, study PRJNA627086) | human gut metagenome | isolation source: feces | host: Homo sapiens
AATGAGCTTCCGCTTGGAACGATTACAGTATGGGAGATGCATGCGCCGGAAGGGTATCTGGTGGACACCGTTACACATTGTATCAGGACTGGAACGGAGCAAAATGGAAGCTATAAAGCCCTGAAAATATGGAATCCAGTGGAAATAAAGGAAAAGATCATCCGTGGGGACTTAAAGCTGGTGAAAGCGGCAGATAAAACCTTGAAAAGACTGGCAGATATCCCATTTCGGATCACATCCAAGGCAACTGGGGAGAGCCATGTGATCCGGACAGACAAAAACGGGGAGGCTTCGACGGGAGCATACTGGAATCCACATACTGTCAACACGAATGAGGGGAAGACAAGTGAAGACGGGATCTGGTTTGGGGAAGGAACTCCGGATAATACAAGAGGAGCGCTTCCTTATGGAACGTATCTGGTGGAAGAACTGTCTTGTAAAAATAATGAAGACCGGATGCTGATTCCTGCGTTTGAGGTGGAAGTAACAAAGGAAATGCGAGTAATTGATCTGGGGACATTGACAAATGATGAATATCCCGTACCGGAGATCGGGACAAGAGCATCTGACCGGGAAACGGGAACGCATAACGGGAAACGGACAGAACAGGTAACGGTCATAGATCAGGTAAAATGGAAAAATCTGGAGATTGGAAAAGAATATGTAGTTAAAGGCACACTAATGAATAAGGAGACCAAAGAGCCGGTTCTCCAGGATGGAAAAGAAGTGACCGCAGAGAAAAAGCTGATCCCGGATACAGATTCCGGAGAGCTTCAGATGGAATTTACGTTTGATGCAACGAAGCTTAACGGAGAACAGGTTGTTGTATTTGAGGAAGTGTATCTGGAAGAGAAGCTGGTTGCAGTGCACGCAGATCTGGAGGACGAAGGACAGAGTGTAACCTATAAAAAGGAAAAGCAGGTAGAAGAGGAAAAACCGGAAAGTCCGGTAAAGCCAAAGGAAACTGAGAAAGCAAAGACGGTTGCAACCGGAGATGGATCTTATGTAAAGATTCTGGTATTTCTGATCGGCGTTATTCTGACCGGGGCACTGCTCCTGTGTTTTCTTCTGAGCCGGATGTGGGGACGAATGTGGAAACGCAGATAAGGATGGCATTGCACTTGAAAGGTTCTTATGCTATAATCGCTAAATAGGAAAATACTTTAGCAGATTGCTGAAGTGAATCAGAAAGAATAAGAAGGGTGGAGAACCATGAATTTACTTTATAAGAGTACAAGAGATGCAGAAAAGACAGTAACAGCTTCCCAGGCAATCTTAAAAGGGTTAGCAGATGACGGCGGATTATTTGTACCGGTTTCGATTCCGAAGCTTCCGGTGTCGCTTGGTGAGCTCAAAGAGATGACCTATCAGGAGACCGCATATACAGTTATGAAGGAATTCCTGACAGACTTTACAGAAGAAGAGCTGAAGAGCTGTATCGCAAAGGCTTACGACAGTAAGTTTGATACCGAAGAGATTGCACCGCTTGCGAAGGTGGAGGATGCTTATTATCTGGAACTGTTCCACGGAGCAACGATCGCATTCAAAGATATGGCACTTTCCATTCTTCCGCATCTTCTGACTACTTCTGCAAAGAAAAATCAGGTGAAGAATGAGATCGTCATTCTGACTGCAACATCCGGGGATACAGGAAAAGCTGCACTTGCAGGATTTGCAGATGTAGAAGGAACCAAGATCATCGTATTCTATCCGAAGAACGGAGTCAGCCGCGTACAGGAGCTGCAGATGGTAACACAGAAAGGAGACAATACTTCTGTTGTTGCGATCCACGGTAACTTTGACAACGCACAGAGCGGTGTGAAGGCAATGTTCGAGAACAAAGAGTTGGAAAAAGAGTTAAATGAAGCAGGCTACCAGTTCTCATCTGCCAACTCCATCAATATCGGACGTCTGGTTCCGCAGGTTGTATATTATGTATATGCTTATGCGAAGCTTCTTCAGAATGAAGAGATTGCGGAAGATGAAGAGATCAATGTAGTTGTACCGACCGGTAACTTTGGAAATATTCTGGCTGCATACTACGCAAAGAATATGGGAATCCCGATTGCAAAGCTGATCTGTGCATCCAATGAGAACAAAGTTCTCTATGATTTCTTTCAGACAGGAACCTATGACCGTAACCGTGAATTCGTTTTTACCACCTCTCCGTCAATGGATATTCTGATCTCCAGCAACTTAGAGCGTCTGATCTACAAGATCTCAGGAGAAGATGCAAGAAAAGATACGGATCTTATGACTGAGCTGAAGACAAAGGGAAGTTACGCGATTACAGGTGAGATGAAAGCAAACCTGGCTGATTTTGCGGCAGGATATGCGACAGAAGAGCAGGTCGCAAAGACAATCCATGATATATACGAAGATACCGGTTATGTAATGGATACCCATACGGCGGTAGCTGCAACGGTGTATAAAGCTTACAGAGAAGACAGTAAAGATGACAGAAAGACAGTAATCGCATCCACAGCAAGTCCATACAAATTTGCAGGAAGCGTTATGTCAGCGATCGATCCGAAGTATAAAGGACAGGATGATTTCAAACTGATCGAGGAGCTTCAGAAAGTATCCGGTACAGAGCTTCCGAATGCCATCAAAGAGATCATGAATGCCGAGATCCGTCACAATACGGAATGTGATGTGGATCAGATGGAGCAGACCGTTAAGAATATTCTTGGCGTAAAATAGACAGGAGAAGGCAAAAGAATGAACGGAATGGAAGGAATTTTCGGGATCATTGGTATTGGGGCGGGATTGTATAGCCTGTATGCATGGTTTCAGCTTAAATTCAAAGGAATCATCAATACATCAATTCTTGTACCAAAAGATACGAATATAAAGAAGTGTAAGGATAAGGAAGCATACAGGGCAGCAGCAGGACCGAAGCTTCTTGTGCTTGCGGTAGTGCTGATCCTGTACGGCGCAGAAGATCTGTATAATACTTACGTGCAGAGTACAGGAAAATTATTCTGGGTGATGTTAGTGCTGGTACTTGCAGTACTGGTATGGTTTGCATGGACAGTCAAAAAGCTGAATGCAAAGTATTTTTAAAATCAGATCACAAAATAAAGGAAAAGGGAAGGTGCAGACAAAAAGAGCTGCACCTTCTTATTTCATTTGGCGGAAAAATTTGTTACAATAAAAGTATTGCATGGCAGAGAAAATGTGATGGGGATAAAAGAAAATGTCATGCGAGAGATGGAATGCCGGAAGATTCCGATCCGTTTCAGGATGGAACCGTATTAAAAGAAGCATTTGACAGACTGAATAAATATGTAGTAGGGTAGATGAGATTTGATGGAAAATGTATTTGAGATATTAAAAGATTTACCAAAGCCGGTGGATTACGTTCTTCTGACAGTGGCAAAAGGATCCGCAGCCGGAGAAAAAGCAATTTTGGCAGAGAAAAAAATAATCTGGGAAAGTAAAGAAAACGGTTTCTTTTCAGCACATTTTTCAGAAGCAGGTGACTTGAAAAAATGTGGACTTTATGAAATCAGAGAGCAGCAGGTGTTTTGTGATATAATTGGAGGACAGGAGCATCTGGTTATTTGTGGCGGTGGTCACGTATCGATGCCGGTGATCAAAATCGGGATCATGCTTGGATGGAAGGTCACGGTTCTTGAAGATCGTCCGCAGTTTGCCGATCATGCCAGAAATGCGGGTGCAACGGAAGTGATCTGCCAGCCGTTTGAAGATGCCCTGGATCAGATCGAAGGAGACAAGGATACGTATTTTGTTGTATTGACCAGAGGTCACAGATATGATCAGGTTTGTCTGGAGAAGATCGTTGGGAAGGAACATGCTTATATCGGAATGATCGGAAGCCGGCGAAGAAGTGCGATGGTAAAGCAGAATCTGATTGAAAAAGGATGCAGCCAGGAAGTAATCGGCGAGATAAAAAGTCCGATTGGTCTGAACATCGGTGCTGAGACACCGGAGGAGATCGGTGTGGCGATCATGGCGGAAATCATCGAAGTAAAGAATCAGAACAAGAGAGTCTGCGGTTATCCGGAAGACTTGCTGGAAGCAATCCTGGATATCGTTCATCCGGGAAAGAAGATGCTTGCAACGATCATTACAAGAAAGGGTTCCGCACCAAGAAATGTGGGATCCAAGATGCTGATCCTGGAAGACGGCAGCTGTGTTGGAACCATCGGAGGCGGCTGTATGGAGGCAGAGGTTTTAAGAAAAGCGAGAGTCATGATGTATGAAAATAATACAGGACTAAAGACAGAATATGTGGATATGACCGGAGATGATGCGGAGGAAGAAGGCATGGTCTGCGGCGGTACGATCGAGGTGTTACTGGAACCACTCTGGAATTAAGAAAGGATGGAAAAGGCTGTGAGAGATTCTTATGGACGAACAATTGAATATATGAGAATTTCAATCACAGACCGCTGTAATCTGCGATGCAGGTACTGCATGCCGGATGGCGCAAAGTGGATTCCTATGTCAGAAATCCTGACTTATGAGGAGATTGAACGAATCTGCAGGGAGGCTGTCCGGATCGGGATTACCAGGTTTAAGATTACCGGAGGGGAGCCTCTGGTCAGAAAAGGATGCGCAGATCTGATCCGGATGATCCGGCAGATTCCGGGCACAGAAGAAGTAACAATGACGACAAATGGGGTTCTTCTGGGTGAGAATCTGGAAGATCTTCTTGCAGCGGGGCTGGATGCGGTGAATATCAGTCTGGATACACTGATTCCGGAAAAATATCAGGAGATTACCGGGGCAGATGAACTGGAAAGAGTCAGAAAATCCATTTTCATGGCAGAAAAAAGCGGGATCCGGGTAAAGATCAACACGGTCCTGCAAAAAGGAGTCAATGATGACGAATGGAAAAGTCTGGCAGAGTTGGCGAAAAAGAACAAGCTGGATGTCCGTTTTATTGAATTGATGCCGATTGGACAGGGAAAAGCAGAGAATGGCATTTCCGGTGCCTGGGTGCTTGGAAAACTGAAAGAAGCTTATGGGATAGAAGGAGAGTTTTATCCGTTAGATGGACGGTTTGGGAACGGACCTGCTGTGTATTATCAACTGCCTGGTTTTCAGGGGAAAATCGGTCTGATCAGTGCATTGCATGGAAAATTCTGTGACAGATGTAACCGGATCCGGATGACATCAACCGGAAAGTTAAAAGCGTGTCTGTGCTATGCAGATACTATCTCCGTTTTTGAGGCAGCAAGACACGGATCGGAAGAAGAAATCCGGAAATGTCTCGAACAGGCGATCCGTGGAAAACCGAAGATGCATCATTTTGAGGAGCAGAATTTTATTACAGAACAGAAAAATATGTCACAGATCGGAGGATAAACATAAAAAATGGGAAGACTGAAGGGAATCTGCATCAGTGAAAAAAGAGGAACCGAAAAACATGAGGTTCGTGAAGCCATGGTCAAAATGGACTGGGGGATTGAAGGAGATGCGCACGGTGGAAAATGGCATCGTCAGATCAGTCTGCTTTCCGATGAAAAGATTCAGGAATTTCGTGCAAAAGGGGCAGAAGTTGCGTATGGTGCATTTGGTGAAAATCTGATCGTGGAGGGATTTGATTTTCGCGCGCTTCCGGTTGGAACAAGATTTCATATCGGAGATGTGGTACTTGAGATGACACAGATTGGAAAAGAATGCCATAGTCATTGTCAGATTTATAAGAGAATGGGTGACTGCATTATGCCAAGAGAGGGCGTTTTTGCAGAAGTCGTCACCGGAGGTCATATCAAGGTAGGAGATGAAGTTGTCATGGAACAGGTGAAAAGTGACCGTCCATTTTCAGCGGCAGTTATTACTTTAAGTGATAAAGGCTCTGCCGGAGAACGAGAAGACAAAAGCGGACCCATGATTGTCGAAATATTGAAAGATGCCGGATATGATATTAAAGAAACGATTTTATTACCGGATGAGCAGAAAAAACTGGAAAAAGAGCTGATCAGACTGGCTGATCAGAGACAGCTTAATGTGATCTTCACCACCGGAGGAACAGGATTCTCTGAGCGGGACCGGACACCGGAGGCGACGGTAAATGTCTGTGACCGGATGGCAAATGGAATAGCAGAGGCAATTCGGAATTATTCGATGACGATTACAAAGCGTGCTATGTTCAGCAGAGCTGTATCAGGTATCCGGAAAAAAACGCTGATCATCAATCTTCCGGGAAGTCCCAAAGCAGTACAGGAAGCACTGGAGTTTCTGCTTCCTGAACTTGGACATGGGCTTGGAATCCTCCGGGGAACAGAAGGCGAATGTGCCAGAAAATAAAGAGGTTAAAAATCATGAGTGGATTTACACATTTTAACGAAGATGGTAATGCAGTGATGGTAGATGTGGGGGAAAAGGCTGAGACAAAAAGAGAAGCACTTGCATCAGGGGTGATCCGCATGTCGGAAGAATGCTTTCAGAAAGTAAAGGAAGGCAGCATGAAAAAAGGAGATGTTCTTGGCGTAGCAAGAATTGCCGGGATCATGGGTGCAAAAAAGACAGCAGAACTGATTCCGCTGTGCCATCTGTTAAACCTTACCAAAGTCGAGATTGATTTTGAATATCTGGAAGAAGAGCATGGGATCCGGGCAATCTGCCACACGGCATGTACTGGCAGGACCGGTGTGGAAATGGAAGCACTGACCGGGGTAAATACCGCTCTTCTTACAATCTATGATATGTGCAAGGCGGTTGACCGGGGAATGGAGATCAGAGAAATCCATCTGCTTGAAAAGTCCGGTGGAAAAAGCGGGAAATGGGTACGTTAAACGTATTTTAATTTCTGGTAAAAAAAGTAAATATCTTCAACGATTAACAGTTGAAAAAACACAGCTGATGGTCTATAATAGGCTTTAGAAAACCTGGAATGTTCGAGACTTCCGTATTTTTGAACCTACAATACTTTAAACGGGATTCTTATATCTCTGTAATATGTCAGGCCCTCATTGCGCAGGGGAAGGCAGAAAAGCAGATGCGGTCGCCCACCTAGCGGAGTGCTAGGAGTCAAAAAACGGAAAACGGCATTTCGGGGGACTACAAAAGATAAAGGACAGTTGCGAGAGCAACTGTTTTTTTGGGTTTTCAAAGAAGTGAAAATGTGATAAACTATTTTGAAAAATGAAACTGCCGATAAGATAAATGGAGTTATTATATGATGAAAACGATAAACAAGATTCGGGAAATTACAGGGCAGGTGTCACAAAAGCATGTGGGAGCATACGCGGCCCAGTCTGCTTATTTTTTTGTGCTGAGTATGATCCCGATTATTTTGCTGCTTCTTGCTATCATACAATATACTCCGGTGACAAAAGCAGATGTTATGACTGCAGTGGTAAATTTGTTTCCGGAGACAAATATGCAGGATTTTATGGTTGGCATTGTAAATGAAGTATATAACCAGTCGAAGACGGTCATTCCGATCACTGCGATTGTAGCATTGTGGTCAGCAGGTAAAGGAGTACTTGCGGTTAGTACAGGACTGAACTGTGCATATGAGCTTCGTGAGACACGAAATTATGTATTTTTAAGAATCCGGGCATCCATCTATACGATCCTGTTCATTGCAGCAATTGTGATGGCTCTGGTACTTTCTGTGTTTGGTAATAATATCAGTATTTTTATATATCATAAAATTCCGTTTCTTGCGGAGACGACGGATATGATCATGCGTTTGAGAACGGTGATTTCATTTGTTGTTATGACTGGAATTTCGCTTCTGGTATATCACTTTTTGCCGAACCGGAAGCTTCCGTTCCGGGATTTGATTCTGGGATCTATTTTCTGTTCTCTGGGATGGCTGGTGATCTCGTTTGTTTTTTCAATGTATCTGACAATCTTCAAAGGTTTTTCCGGTCTGTACGGAAGTATGACGGCGATCATTCTTGTGATGCTGTGGCTGTATTTCTGTATGTATGTGATGCTGCTGGGAGGGCTTATTAACTGTATCTGGGTAGATGCAAAGCGGGATATCCTGGAAAAGGATTAGTTCTGCAAAAAGCAGCATCCAGGTTCCAGAATATGATTTTGCGTAGATAAACGGTGAATCTATCAGATAAAACCGCTTGACATAAAAAAATCATATGTTACAATAATTAAGTATATGACATATCATAAAAGCAATGACCGTGTAAGTAGTGAACTGTTTTCCGACAGAGAAGGAGAATCCCCGGCTGTAAGTTCTCCCCGGTTCAGGCAGGAAACGAATTTCCCACGTGAGCTGCGTTTTTGAAAATAAAGTAGAAAACGACGTCCCTGCACGTTACGCAGTCCGAGTGCCTGTTATTCAAATAGCAGGAAACAGGGTGGTACCGCGATTTATCTCGTCCCTTTTTAGGGGCGATTTTTTTATATATTAGGAAAGTGTTCTTTCCTAATATATAAAAACGCTCCGCGAGGATGTGCACTGCGGCGTATAAGGAAGATGTCACAAGCGATCGCCGCAGGTGCCAGAATGTGCCAAGGCACATTCTTTTTTCTTCCACAGGAAATTTTATTTCCTGTTATAGTCGCAAATGAATAGCCAAAACAAGTTTTAAGGAGGATATCATGAAAGAAAGACTTGAGAGCATCAAACAGGAAGCCATTAAGCAGATCCAGGCTTCTGATGTACCGGAGAAATTAAATGATGTACGTGTCAAATTCCTTGGTAAAAAAGGAGAACTGACAGCCGTATTAAAAGGAATGAAAGATGTAGCTCCGGAAGAACGTCCGAAGGTAGGACAGCTTGTGAATGAGACAAGAGCTGCTATCGAAGAACTTCTTGATGAGACAAAGAAGAAAATGGATGCTGCAATCCGTGAAGAAAAATTAAAACAGGAAGTTATTGACGTAACACTTCCTTCCAAGAAAAATACAGTAGGTCATCGTCATCCGAATACGATCGCTCTGGAAGAAGTAGAGCGTATCTTCATCGGTATGGGATACGAAGTTGTGGAAGGACCGGAAGTAGAATATGACCTTTACAACTTTGAAAAACTGAATATTCCTGCAGATCATCCGGCAAAAGATGAACAGGATACATTCTATATCAACAAAGACATCGTGCTTCGTACCCAGACATCACCGGTTCAGGCACGTGTGATGGAACAGGGCAAGCTCCCGATCCGTATGATCGCACCGGGACGAGTATTCCGTTCTGACGAAGTGGATGCAACCCATTCACCATCCTTCCATCAGATCGAAGGACTGGTAATCGATAAAAATATTTCCTTTGCTGACTTAAAGGGAACTCTGGAAGTATTTGCAAAAGAACTTTTCGGACCGGATACCAAGACAAAATTCCGTCCGCATCATTTCCCATTCACAGAGCCAAGTGCAGAAGTAGACGTATCATGCTTCAAGTGTGGCGGAAAAGGCTGCCGTTTCTGTAAAGGATCAGGATGGATTGAAATCCTCGGCTGTGGTATGGTTCACCCACACGTACTCGAAATGTGCGGAATCGATCCAGAAGAATACACTGGATTTGCATTCGGAGTAGGACTTGAAAGGATCGCCCTTCTCAAATACGAGATCGACGACATGCGCCTCCTCTACGAGAACGATATCAGATTCTTAAAGCAATTCTAGTGAGCACAAAATGAAAGGAAGCACGAGCGAAGCGAGTATTTACTTTCATGTGCGAACGGTACGACAAAATCAAAGAGCAGCGCGGAGAGCTGCGGCAGCAACGAAAGCTGCTGGATTTTGGAGTCTGAATAAGGGAAATTTATAAACAAATCAGAAGGAGATATAAAATGGATACTTCATTATCATGGATTAAAGCGTATGTTCCGGAACTTGACGTAACAGCGCAGGAATATACAGATGCAATGACTCTTTCCGGAACAAAGGTAGAAGGTTTTACAAAGCTGGATGCTGATCTGGATAAGATCGTAGTAGGACAGATTGAGAAAATTGAGAAACATCCGGACGCAGATAAACTGATCATCTGTCAGGTAAATGTAGGAACAGAGACCGTACAGATTGTTACAGGTGCTCCGAACGTAAAAGAAGGAGACAAGGTACCGGTTGTTCTGGATGGCGGACGCGTTGCGGGCGGACATGAGCCTGGACAGAGAGTAGAAGGCGGAATCAAGATCAAAAAAGGAAAACTCCGTGGAGTCGACAGCTACGGAATGATGTGTTCCATCGAAGAACTTGGTTCAGACAGAAATATGTACCCGGAAGCACCGGAATATGGAATCTACATTTTTGATGATGACGCAGTTGTCGGAGAAAGTGCAGTAAAGGCACTCGGACTGGATGATGTCGTATTTGAATACGAGATCACCTCCAACCGTGTAGACTGCTTCAGCGTGGTTGGTATCGCAAGAGAAGTTGCAGCTACATTCCGCAAAGAATTCAAGCCGCCTGTAGTAACTGCTACCGGAAACAGTGAAGATGTTCACGATTATGTGAAGGTAACGGTCAAAGATACCGATCTCTGCCCGCGTTACTGTGCAAGAGTCGTAAAAAATATCAAGATCGCTCCGTCACCGGACTGCCGTTTGCAATACACAGC
>JABLTO010059827.1_pt1 | contig 10500 bp, 8 predicted proteins | sample 7160091 | NCBI WGS metagenome assembly JABLTO01 (sample SAMN14651225, study PRJNA627086) | human gut metagenome | isolation source: feces | host: Homo sapiens
ATTTCTTTTCGGGAATGCTCTTTATTGTAATAGGAGCCATACTGGCATATTTACTGACAGGCGCTGTGTTACCGATGGATACATGGTATCTGAATTTGTCGTTATTCTTTGCATTTGCGGCACTCTACCCGGATATCCAGCTCTTACTGTTCTTTGTCATACCGATTAAGATCAAATGGCTGGCGATGCTGGATGGTCTGTATTTTGTGTATGCGATTGTACAGGCTTTTCTTCCGGCCTACGGCGGAGGTGTCTATGGCATATATTATAAGGCGAATGCACTTGCTGCGTTCATCTCGATCCTGAACTTTATCATCTTTTTCTTAAGTTCACGGAATATGAAGCCATATTCACCGGGCCAGATGAAGAGAAAGAAAGATTTCAAGCGCAAGATGAGACAGGCAGAAAGACCGGTGAATGTCTATGCAAATGGAGCAAAACACAGATGTGCAGTCTGCGGAAGAACAGAACTGGATGATCCGAATCTGGAATTCCGGTATTGCTCAAAATGTAATGGCAATTATGAATATTGCCAGGATCATTTGTTCACACATACACATGTTAAATAACTAAGAGAGGAATAGGGAAAATATGAAAAAAACAAAGATTATCTGTACAATGGGACCAAATACCAACGATGAATCTCTGATGAGAAAGTTAGTCCAGAATGGAATGGATATCGCAAGATTTAACTTCTCTCATGGTGATCATGAGGAGCAAAAAGGTCGTATGGATATGTTAAAGAAGATCCGCGAGGAAGAGAACAAACCAATCGCGATCCTTTTGGATACAAAAGGACCTGAGATTCGTACAGGTGTATTAAAAGACGGAAAGAAAGTACAGCTTGAAGCAGGCGAGACATTTACCCTGACAACAGATGAGATCGTAGGAGACAATAAGATCGTATCTATTACATATAAAGGTCTGGTAGAAGATGTCAAAGCCGGAAGCACAATCCTGATCGATGACGGTCTGATCGAGCTGAAGGTAAAAGATAAAAAGGGCAATAACATTAACTGTGAAGTTGTCAATGGCGGTGAACTTGGAGAGAAGAAGGGTGTTAACGTACCGAACGTAGCAATCCGTCTTCCAGCTATTACAGACAAAGACCGTGACGATCTGAAATTCGGTGTAGAACAGGGTGTAGACTTTATCGCAGCTTCTTTCGTGAGAAATGCAGAATGTATCCTGGAGATCAAATCATTCTTAAGAGAATGTAAGGCTCCATATATCCCGGTTATTGCAAAAATCGAGAACTTTGAAGCGATTAAGAATATTGATGAGATCATCCGTTGTGCGGACGGAATCATGGTAGCCAGAGGTGATCTTGGTGTTGAGATTCCTGCCGAAGAAGTTCCATACCTTCAGAAAACAATTATCCAGAAATGTAACGATAACTTCAAACCGGTTATCACAGCTACACAGATGCTGGATTCAATGATGCGTAACCCACGTCCAACAAGAGCAGAGGTTACAGACGTTGCCAATGCGGTATACGACGGAACAGATGCAGTGATGCTTTCCGGAGAGACTGCACAGGGTAAATATCCATTAGAAGCACTGCAGATGATGGTTCACATTGTTGAGAATACAGAGGAACACCTGGACTATGATATGATCCTCAGAAAAGCCGGAGAACACAGACTTAAGAGCGCATCCAGCGCACTTGCACATGCGACGGTAACAACAGCAAATAACCTTCGTGCAAAATGTATCGTAACACCTACTGTATCCGGTGCTACAGCAAGAGTTGTATCTAAGTTCAAACCAAAGACAGGTATTATCGGTATCAGCCCAGATGAAGCAACGCTGAGAAGAATGCAGATCAACTGGGGTGTCAGACCACTGAAATCAGTTGCAGTATACACAACAGAAGATATCTGTGATAATGCGATCGATCTGATCTGTGCAAAACAGCTTGCAGAAGCAGGAGATATGGTTGTGTTAACACTTGGAATTCCATCTACGAATGTATCTGAGAACAGAACCGTAAGCAATATGATGAGAATCGCTATGGTAGATGACAGAAAATAGAAGATTATAAATGAGCATGGCAATACAGAGAACTTGTCACCGGCAACTTCTCTTGCATACTTTGGTATAGAAAAACAGAAAGCAAAGGGGCTTGAAATATTCGGGTCTGAAGCTTTCTGTTTTTTTGATTGTTTTCCAGTTGTTTTTGAGAAAGATTCTCCTTGACATACAGAGAAAATTCACTTATAGTGTTCCTGTAGAGAACTACTAATGAACCCAGAGGTGAATGATTAAGATGGAACAGACATCATTTACAGAGCGCCTGATGGAATTCGGACTTACAAGACAGGAGGCAAGCATTTATCAGTGCCTGCTGACAGAGGGAAAGGTAACAGGGTATGAGGTTGCAAAACAGACAGGAATATCCAGGTCTAACGCATATAATTCTCTGGCAAGCATGACAGAGAAAGGTGCGGCATATCTTGTGGAAGAGGCAAGTACCAGGAAGTATGTGCCTGTCCCGCTCAACGAGTTTTGCAAGAATCGTGTCCGCAAGCTGGAAGAATCCGCAAGATGGCTGCAGGAACATATGCCATCGGAAAAAGCATACGCAGAAGGATATATTACGATCGAAGGCGCAGAGAATATACTGAATAAGATAAAGAATCTGTTATCGCAGGTAGATCAGAGAGTTTATATCAGCTGTACAAGAAATTATCTGTTACTTCTGATCCGGGAACTGGATGCACTGATGGAAGCGAGAAAAAAGGTTGTGATCATTACGGATCAGCCGGCAACTTTCCACAATGCAAAAGTATATCTCGGAGAGAGCAGAGGAATGCAGGTCGGAGTCATTGCTGACTCCAAATATGTACTGACAGGTGAATACGGAGAAGGAAGCATGAATACGTGTCTTTATTCCGGACAAAAAAACTTTGTGGAATTATACAAGACAGCACTTGCGAATGAGATAAAATTATTATCGATACGAGAGGAGAACAGAGATTGATGAAAAAAGAACCATTTGTAACAAAAGCACAGTTGGATGAGATAATCAAAACATATCCGACACCATTTCATTTATATGATGAAAAAGGAATCCGTGAGAATATGAAAGCCTTAAAAGAAGCGTTTTCATGGAATAAGGGATACAGAGAATATTTTGCAGTAAAGGCAACACCGAATCCATTTCTGATCAATATTTTAAGAGAATACGGATGCGGATGTGACTGTTCTTCTTATACAGAACTGATGCTTTCCGATGCGATCGGGGCAACAGGAGAGGATATTATGTTTTCTTCGAATGATACACCTGCAGAAGAATTCGTACTGGCAGATAAGCTGAATGCGATCATTAACCTGGATGATATCACACACATTGATTTTCTTGAAAAAGCAATCGGACATATTCCGGAGACTATCAGCTGTCGTTACAATCCGGGCGGAATGTTCAAAATCAGTAATGATATCATGGATAATCCGGGAGATGCAAAATACGGAATGACAACCGAACAGCTATTTGAAGCTTTCAAAATTCTGAAAGCAAAAGGAGCAAAAGAATTTGGTATCCATGCATTCCTTGCAAGTAATACCGTAACAAATGAATATTATCCGATGCTTGCGAAAGTACTGTTTGAAGTTGCGGTAAAACTTCAGAAGGAAACAGGTGTACACATCAAATTCATCAACCTGTCCGGTGGTGTTGGTATTCCTTACAAACCAGATCAGGAGCCGAATGATATTCGTGCGATCGGTGATGGTGTCCGCCGTGTATACGAAGAAGTACTGGTACCTGCAGGTATGGGAGATGTCGCAATCTATACAGAGATGGGACGTTTCATGATGGGACCTTATGGATGCCTGGTTACAACTGCAATCCACGAGAAACATACACATAAAGAATACATTGGTGTAGATGCATGTGCGGTTAACCTTATGCGTCCGGCAATGTACGGAGCTTACCATCACATTACAGTAATGGGCAAAGAAGATACACCTTGCGATCACAAATATGATGTGACAGGATCTTTGTGTGAGAACAATGATAAATTTGCAATCGATCGTATGCTTCCGAAGATTGATATGGGAGATATACTGGTGATCCATGATACGGGAGCACATGGCTTCTCTATGGGTTACAATTACAATGGAAAATTAAAATCCGCAGAGGTTCTTCTGAAAGAGGATGGATCTACACAGCTGATCAGAAGAGCGGAGACGCCGGCAGATTATTTTGCCACATTTGATTGCTTTGATATTGGGAAAAAGCTGATAAAAGAATAGTTTCCAGTGTGAACAAATCTGGTATAATGATAGTATCTTTCTGATAATGGAAAGATACTATCACTTTTTATAGGAGGATAAATTTATGAGGAAACGGGGCGTGTTGGCAGCAATGCTGACAGGAGTAATGCTTGTGTTGTGCGGATGTGGAGGCATGACGACAGATGAAGCAAAGGATTATGTAAAATCTGCACTGGATGCCGGTTACAAGGCAGAATTTAAAGAATATGCAGAAATAACAGACTCCACAGAAAAAGAGGCAAAGAAAGAATACGAGACAAATCTTGATAACAGTATGAAGGAAGCCGGATTTGATGAAACAGGTGTTTCAGATGAATTGAAGGCTAATTATCGTAAGCTTTTTGAAAAAATGTTAAAATCTGCCAATTATAAGGTTGGAGAGGTAAAAGAAGCTGGAGATGATGAATTCAAGGTATCCGTAGAAGTTCAGCCATTTACAGCATTTTCCACAGTATCTGAAGAACTTGACAATTGGGTAACAGATACATATTCAAATATCGAATATGTCCCAAGTGATGAAGAACTGAATGAAGCGATCATGAAAAAGATGTATGAACTTATGGATGAAAAAATGAATAATCCGACATACGGTGATAAGACTACTGTAACTGTCAATGTAAAAGTTGATAAAGACGGAGCTTATTATATTCCACAAAAAGATCTTACGGCAGTAGACGATGCACTTTTCCCGGAAGATTCACTTTAAAAAGTAATATACTGCTAAATAATAATTTAATAACACAGGTTTTAGGGATTGACATTCTTAGAACCTGTGTTGTATTATATACGAAAATACTTGAATGACATTCAGTTATTCAGTCTTTAATATCAATAAATGTTCAAAAAAGGCAGATCAGAATTCTTATATGATGTTGCCAGACAATCCATTTATATTTGTAAATATGTAAGAAAGTAATCCGGTAAAATGAACGTTGTTTTTTGAAGGGAGGTAGTGACAGCGGTCGGATTAATATTATAAATGAAAAAAGAAAGTGAGGAAACATATGACAAAGATGCATAGAGGCAAAAAGGCCGCAGCTTCTTTGATGGCAGGAATTTTATTGTGTCAGATGTTTGTTTTTGGTGTGTCAAAGACTTCTGCAGATGCCAGAGAAGTTGCAAAAAAGATGAGTTTTGAAGTTGTTGGAGAAGGAATAGTAACAGTGACAGATACGGCAGAAAGAACGCAGGAGATTACATCCGGAAGTGTGATAGAAGTACCAAAGGGAATGTGTGTGCGCGTACAGGCCGAATCCCCGAAAGAAACGGATATTGCAGTACATGTGTTGGATAAAGACGGAAATTATGAGTTGGAAGATGTATCAGAAGTGCAGGGAAAATGTTTCTGGCGAGACGTCACTGCTATGGAATTGGAGAAGAAAGTTGTAGTTACTTTCGGTAAAGAAGATAAGAAAATAAGAGCAGTAAGAACAGGACAGACACGTGGAAATTATAATAAACCGGAAGCAGGGGATGTGTTTACCGGAAATTGTGTAATCACTGCTGTAGATGGGGGAAATGGACATACCGTACATAGTGTAACGATAGGCGGATTTACCGGAATCCTGGCTGGAGTAACAGCTACTGGTGGCTGTGCGGATCACACAGCTGCGGCTCCGTATGTTGGCCAGGAGTATACATACAGATATACGGTTACCGGAGTTAATAAAGTTACCGGTGAAGTGATGGGGAATCTGTATTGTACCAGTGTTACAGGATCGACGGATGGCGTAACAAAAGACAGTGACGGAAGACTGATCGGATATCAGAGAATCAGTGGTTCTGCGTTGATCTACAGAAATTACAGCGGCTATGCGAAATTAAAAAAGGGGAAAACACAGACGATGCTTACGAATGGGAATCCACAGTATTCTCTGGAAGACGCATGCTATGGAATTTACAAAGATCGGTCGGCGACCAATGAAGCAGCGACATTTACGACGGATAAAGAAGGAAATTCTAACACTGTAGAACTTGAAGAGGGAACTTACTATGTGAAAGAAAAGAAAGCGCCGAAAGGATACCGACTGGATGAAACGGTTTATCCTGTGACTGTTGTTTCCGGCCAGACTGTTTCTGTAAACGTGAAGGATGTGCCGGTGTACTCGGATATGGAACTTATTCTTGAAAAGATTGATCAGGAATATAAAGCAGGAAAATCACATGGGGCAGGAAGTCTGGAGGGTGCCGAATTTACCGTATGTTATTATGCAGGCATATATGATCAGGCTACACTTCCAAAAACGCCGGACAGAACCTGGGTCTTAAAATCGAAAAAAGAAAAAGATAGATATGAAAGCAGATTGAATAAAGATTATCAAATTAGCGGGGATGATTTTTATTATGCAGAAGATGGAAAGATTCCGGTACTTCCGCTTGGAACGATCAGTATTGAAGAGACAAAAGCACCGGAAGGATATTCACTGGACGGAGCGTATATAGAAAGTGTAGAAGGGAAAACAGAGGGCACATATTATCTGACTAAAATTATACAGGACGGAAATCTTGCAAAGATACAGGGAGGCAATACATATAAAATTGCGGATCGTATATTCAGAGGAGATATAGAATTTCAGAAGAAAGATGAAGAAACACAAGAATCTATGGCAGGAATTCCGTTTCGAATCACATCTGTAACGACGGGAGAGAGCCACATGATTATGACAGATGCGAATGGATATTTTTCATCGGCCTCCAATTATGTAAAACACAGTGAAAATACCAATACAGGTCAGGCAGAAAGCGGAATTTGGTTTGGGCTTAATAGCGGCGGAGAGATGTCGGAAGTAAATGATGATTATGGTGCATTTCCTTATGATACTTATAAAATGGAAGAACTACGCTGTGGACAAAATGTGGACAAAGCATTGTACAAAGGAACATTTAAAATTTCCCGTGACAATTATATATTAGACTTGGGAACAATTATGAATCCTGATCTTGTGATCTCTACAGTGGCGAAGGATGAAGAGACAGGAACTCATTATTCTAATGCAGATGAGAGTGTAACGGTGATAGATACGGTTACTTATACAGGCCTTAAAAAGGGAAAAGAATACGTCATGAAGGGAACACTGATAGATCACAAAACGGGGGAGCCTGTTCTGGATTCAAAAGGGAAGAAAATATTCGGATTGCAGAAATTCATTCCTAAAACAGCAAAAGGCAGTGTGGAAGTAGAGTTTAATTTTGATGGAAATACATTAGCAGGAAAAAATATTACAGTGTTTGAAGAGTGTTATCTGGACGAGGAGCTAATCGCGGTACATAAAGATATTGAAGATGTCAGTCAGATGATACATTTTCCGGAATTGAAGACTTCTGTGAAAGACGATCAAACGGGAACACATATTATAAAGTCTGAAAAGGATATGCAGATTACCGATACGGTAGAATATCATAATTTAAAGAAAGGAAAGAAATATAAGATTACAGGAATCTTAATGGACAAAGATACCGGAAAGGCAGTAAAAGATGCAAACGGTGAGAAGATAACATCAAGTGTGGAGTTTGTTGCGGAAGATACGGATGGATCGGTAGATGTAAAATTTAATTTTGATGGAACGAATCTCGGCGGGAAGATACTGGTGGCATTTGAAAAGCTTTATTATGGCGAGAAATTATATGGTACACATGCGGATCTGGAAGATGAAGAACAGACTATGTATGTACCAGAGGTGGAAACGGTTGCACTTAATAAAGAGACAGAAACGCACCATGCACTGGCAGATGGAACTGTAGAACTGCTCGATACTGTAAAATATAAAAATCTGCTGCCGGGTAGAAATTACACATTGCACGGAATGATCGTAGAAAAAGAAACGGAAAATCCGGTGAGTGAAGAAAGAACATTAGAATTTGTTCCGGAAAAATCAGAAGGAAGTGTAGAGCTTGGATTTGAAATCAGCGCCGATGAGCTGTGCGGAAAAACGATAGTTGTGTATGAAGAAATCAAAGCAGACGGTAAGAGCATAGCAGAGCATAAAGACCCGGAAGCGAAAGAACAAAGCATTTATTTCCCGGAAATTGGTACAAAAGCGTTGGACGAGAACTCAAAGACACAAGAAGGAGAGGCAAAGGAAAAGCAAAAAATCATAGATCAGATAACTTATAAGAATCTGTTGCCTGATGAAACCTATGTCTTGAAAGGTGTTTTGATGGATAAAGAAACCGGAAAAGAATTACTTGATGAAAATGGAAAAACGGTGACTGCCGGAATAACTTTTGTTCCAGAAAATGAAGAAGGAACGATGGAAATGACGTTTGAACTGGATGCGCGCAGGTTGGCTGGAAAATCAGTTGTAGTATTCGAAAGGCTTTATGATGAAGAAGAACACTTGATCGCAAAAGAAGAAGATATCGAAAATGCAGATCAAACTATTTTGTATAGAAAACAGGAAATTCCGAAAAATACAATTGTAGAAAAGCCGGGGCATAATTCAAAGGAAGTTCGAAAATCTCCAAAAACAGGTGATGAAAATCGTATGGATTTATGGCTGGTAATGTTGTGTGCGTTTGGAATTGCAGTGGTAACAGAAATTGTAATTTATAAAAGAAGAAACAGATAAATATTTTATTGCTACCTAATAAGCCAGACGGAGAGACTGACGTTGTAGTTCATATGAAAGAAATCGGTAATAAAGAATACAAGAACATCAAGAAGGACACACTGATCGGAACCACCGGACAGAACAGAAGACTGGAAGCGATCCGGATCACCGGCCATGCATTACATCTGGAGGCAATCCGGATCAACCCATACGGAAAGACCATTAAGGCAAAGGTTCATATCCAGAGCAAAGGATGGGTGGATTACGGCATGATTACCAAAGATACGATTATCGGAACCGTAGGCGAAAAGAAACGTATCGAATGCTTATGCTTTGAAGGTGACTTTGAATATCGTGTTCATATACAGAGTTCCGGATGGACAGATTGGACAAAAGCAGACGGAGTAGCAACGCTTGGAACTGTAGGACAGGAACTTAGGATCGAGGCTATTCAATTTAGATAATTGGATGGGATAAAACTGGCAGCAGTGAAGAGTGTGTTCTGGTATGACTATTTTTTTACGTTTATTGACTGCTGCCAGTTGCTGTTTTTCTTTAGGAAATTTGTGAACGGTCTTGCTGATATCAGTGATATAATTCATATCTACGTCATAGAACTGAGCCAACTTAATAAAAGATCAGTTCGAGTATTGGTTGGGAGCGTTGCCGTTTTATAATAATGTAAAGCCAGAAGGGATTGTGCTATAAATGGATATATGTTATAATAAACATAATATATAGAAACGGAAAATACCAATATGGATGAAAAGAATGACTTGATAAAAGTTGGAAAATATGATTTGCGATATAATGAATTGTTAAGTATTGATATAGAAGAGTTAGACATATTTAGGTCCAAAGGTTTACCAGCACATATGGTTAAAAGAAAACATTTTAATTGTTTAAAGTATATTGATTATCTTCCGGAGATTATAGAAAATCCAGATTATGTAGGTGTTAATCCTAATGAAAATGATAAAAGTATTGAGTTTATAAAAAAGTATTCTAAGAATGTATTGGTTGGAGTAAAGTTGGAAAAAAATGGTCAATATTTATATGTTTCTTCGATGTATGATATCCAAGATTCAAAGATAAGTAGACGTTTGTACAGTGGAAGAATAAAAAACGCAAATATTGACAATGACGCAAATAAATAGTATAGTATAAGTGTAAACAACATACATTGATAATAAGCATAGTTATTTTTGAGGTCGGAAATGGTTCCCGACGCACTCTGAAAAGAGTACCTGAGATGATGGATACACCGCCCATCCAAAAGTAATTATGCTTTTTATATTTGACTATTAACGGGAATAATAGAAGCACACTTAAGGGAGAAACGCCTTTAGGTGTGCTTTTCTTTGTCCTGCTGCCGTTCGTGAATTTCTGATACACTCTTTTCAAGAGAAGCTTTATTCCATTGCTGACGGACAGTTTCATGTTCTGACTCGACAATTCGCCGACTCAGATGATCATTCGCCCAGTTCATTAAGAAGTTTGGAATAAAGAATAGCCGTTTGAAAAAGGAACGTTATATTTCTTCTACGAAAAATGATAAAATCAGAGTTATTCCATTGACAGATGATATGGCAAGGGTATTAAGAAAAGTAAAAGAGTTTGAATTTAAGAATGGCTGGTTAGGCGAGTATGTTTTTCAAGATGACAGGGGAAG
>JABLTO010209005.1_pt1 | contig 10498 bp, 12 predicted proteins | sample 7160091 | NCBI WGS metagenome assembly JABLTO01 (sample SAMN14651225, study PRJNA627086) | human gut metagenome | isolation source: feces | host: Homo sapiens
AATTATTTGTATCAATATAATAGCACTGTCCGTCCTTCTGCACGGGGGCAAATCCCGAATCCCCGAAAAGTCCCACCGACTGATATTGTGCACATATAATTTTCTGTCCTGTTATATCCAGAAATCCATATAAATCTCCGGATTTTGCATACATATATCCGCCACACGTTATAGAAATCTCATCATAATCACCACTGATAATTTTGAAATCTCCTGCCAGAGACTGAAGCTTTTCTTTGATGTCTCCATTATATTTTGTTTTTTCCGCCTGTCGTCTTAATAAAGAAATCGCATCTTCCCTGCGCCCTTCTTCCAGATAATAATCTGTCAGAAGAAACATGGCATCATTATTTGTATTTTCAAGATTGATTGCCTGGTTACAGGCTTCCTCAAATTCATCATCTTCTCCCAGATTTTTGTAATCCTGCGCAATTTTCAACCATATTTCTCCATTATCCGGATTTTCTTCCAACGCACTTCTGTATTCTAAAATTGCATCATAATAGATCTGCTGTGCTTCATATTTTTCTGCTTCTTCAATATGTTGATTATATTCAGCTTTTTTTACCCCAAAATTATCCAATGTACTCCACCAGGCAGTCCCCAGCAAAAGTATCATTGCCATGACAGTCAGCTTTTTCATAACATCCTCCTAAAATCCAAGTAACAGGATCAGCATGGTTCCAATTGCCAGAAATGGAACCAGTGGAATAGAGTCCTTCATATTCAGTTTTTTACGTGCCAATTGAATACATGAATAGAGTCCTGCCAGAAATAATCCCACTACCAGGTCATACCAGATCAGCGCCAGTCCAAGATACCAGCCAAGGACGGCCGCCAGTTTTACATCTCCAATGCCAATATTTTTTCTGGAGAGGAAATATGCCAGGAGAAATAAAACCAATCCCACCAGTAATCCTCCTCCTGCTGACGCAAGTTTTTCTTTCCAGTATGTCGGGTATGCCACAATTTCCATACCCAACAGTACCGCACGAATCAGAAACATTTCTATAAGCAATTTATTGGGTACTATACTCTTTTCATGATCGATCATTGCAAGAATAATCATAAACCCCGCCAGAAACAGATATCTGATTATTTTTGTCCAATGATATCCATATTCATAAAATAGAATTCCACCTGTTATCTCTACCAGAAAGAAAATCAATAAAAATATTTTTTTCTTTTTAAGAATAATTTCCATAATTTCCCATCTCCTTCACTATACTCCTGACCACACTCTGGTAGAAGCACAGACTCTGTAATGTCTGGGACTCATCTGAAAAAAAGGAATCCTGTTATTCATGTTAAAATCGACAACGATTTTGACATCTCTTGTTTTATTCTGACACCAGACTGTCTTTGACATATTCATATCTGAAATACCCAGTTTTTCAGCATAAACCACCGGATCACTTCCTCCGCCAGCAACGGATAACTGTTTCATAACACTTGATTTTGCAACAGTATTAACCATATATGTAGAAATACCGTTAATTGTATTCTTTTTCAAAACGGCAAGTACTCCTGAAATAAAGGATTTCGGATCATATACATATCCCTCTATCTGATCATAAACTTTTTCGGCTGACTTCCCCACCTCTATGGTATTACCCATAGGATTTATGCCGTCAAGTGCGTTTTCTCCTGCCTGCTGGATATTTTGTAATTCTGCTTCCATATCCCTGATTTCTTTTTCAAAGTCATCAGATCTTGTATTTAGATTATCCAGAGAATCCAGAATTCCTGTTTTTTCCAGAATATAACTGTACTGTGCAACTTCTTTTGCTGCCTGGTCTGCCGCATACTGCACGATCAGCTGCGCTCTGGCAAAATATATCAGATTAAAAATACTGATAAATGCCAGAAAAAATAACGGAAGAAACAATGTTGCTTCTACGGAAATCGAACCACGTTGTTTTTTCTTTTTCATTTTTTCTCCTAATATCCCAAAATACCACAATATTTAATAATTTTTTTGCCATCTTCCTCTGAATTGCTTCTGCCAAGGAAAGCCGGAACATTAGGCAGAAATGTAGTTGTGGATTTTACATCTGCCTTTAATGTCAGAATGGTATATTTACTGCTTAATTTCTTCCCTGTATTCAGCTGAATGCAGTCTCCCGTTCTTACCAGAAGCTTTTGTTCATTTTTGCTGCTGACCATTGTAATCAATAAAAACAGCTTCATATATTCTTTATATGTTAATTTAACTTTATCCTTTGATCTCCAGACTGCAACAGCCTCTCCTTTGACCAGATTGGAAAGATCTTCGCCAGAATATACAACTGCACAACAAAATAAATATGAATATTTTACGATGGGATACAGCCAAACCTGTCCGGTTGCTGAAGATATTCCACTGGCAATACTGTCAGCAGTCGCATTTAATTCCTTGTCAAAAAAAACATATACACTGTTAATAGCAAGACGTAAAGAATACAACACTCCTGCCGCCTGCGCTTTATTTACAACTGTACTTGAATTTCCATATAAAATATATTCTACTTCGCCATTATAGATATAATGATCATTTAATTTATCACCACTTAAAGATGTTTCATTTTCTTCTGTAGTCAGGCAGTTAAACATTTCGCTCATGTATTCCATCAGATAAGCCCGTTCCAGAAGTTCTCCTGAAATATTATCCAGGCCTTTAATAAACTCAGAAACAGCCGATAAACTTCCTGTTCCACTATCTAATGTCGTATCATCATTATCCAGTTTTACTTTATGAACCGTCTGTGCAGAATTAATATCTGCTCCTGTCTTACTGATTCCACTTGGAAATTCTGACGGGTATGATATTCCGGAAAAATCCTGAAGATTTTTCTCTTTTTCCAGCGAATTTAATGTTTCCAGAATCTTGTCATATTCTTCCTGTGCTTCTTCAGCCTCTCTTTTTTTCTCTTCTTTGGCATTTTTATCTTCTGTATCATCATTTTCAATTCCAATTTTTGAAAGATACTCCTGATAAAAAGTCCTCTCTTTTGGGTCTGAATAATAATAATCACTTTGAACGTTCATTCCAAATTCATCATTATTATTCCAGAATGTTTCCACTGCTGCCTGTGCACCCTGATCAGAAATCCATGACGATTCTGTTCCATAAAGATGTGTTGCCTCTACACCTGACGTAACCAGTTCAAGTGCCCCTGCCTCATTAAGAAGTCCTCTGGCAGCCTCTACATTTACTTCAAGGCAGCTGACCATATCTTCAAGGTCATCTGTATTAATCTTTATAGTTTCTTCCTCTTCAATCAAATTCAGTTCAGAAATGTCTTCTCCTTTGCTCTGTAAAACCTCCTTACGCTCCTGGCATACTTCCTCTGCCGGCTTGACTTTATTCAGCCATACGCTTTCCAGCTTTTCAAGCTGTTTTATTCCTTTATTTCCTGTATCAATTATCGTCTGGATTTCAGACTTATAGTTTCCAATACCCTGTTTATAAGCCTGAGCATTCTCAGCATAAATCGCATACATATTTGAGATACTCTGCTGTACTATAACACCAATATTCGTATATACATTCCATTCATCTTCTGTAAAACTTTCATCTTCACTCATTGCCTGCTCCACAATTTCCGAATTCTGAAGCAATGAGATTGCAGCAATAAGATCTGCATATTTATATTCATCAAATGTTGTCTGTGACCTTTCCCATACTACTGCACCCGCAAGATTTTCTCTTATGACTTCTGAACTGATCTGTCCGTCTCCTGCCGGAGCTAATGCCTGATTATCCAGATATTCCTGCAAAGATTCAGCCGCAATATAAAATATTGTTGACTGCCTGTATGTATTCTTCAGATTATCCAGATCATCCACCATATTTTTAACTGATTCTATAGCTCCACTATGCGAATCTATTGCCTCTTTTGCTTTTTCAGACGGTGAGCCCAGTTTTTTTACCTTTTTTGCATAATCCGCTTTTGCTTTAATATAATTGTTTTTTTCATTCATATTCTGTAACGGCATTTTTCTGAATTTTTCCAGAATATCAACTACCATATATACCGGAGCACGATACTTCATATATTCCATAATCTGCTGTTGCAAAACTTGCGTATCAGCCAGAGAAGAATTCTTTACACCTGATGCCTCAATTCCGTTTTCTCCCAAATCCAGCTGAATCATAGAATGCAGATTTTCGCTGTTTACATCTTTCAGTGCAGATGCATTACAGGATTCTTTAAAAATCTGTTCAAGCTGTTCTTTTACTGATGGCGATGACGGTTCATCCGCCATCGCCATCAGACCATAAGAATCTTTTAATTTCTTATCATATCTAGCTAATGCTGCATTCATGGTAAGATCACCCGCACCTGAAACTACAGTTTTAGAAGCATACAGACGAGAAATGTCTACAATAATTCCACTGAATATTAAAACTGGCACGAGAATCAAAGTCAGAAAAACTGAAATCGCTCCCCGGTCTTTTCCGATGAATAATCGCATACATTTCCCCCCTTCACTTAAAAAATAATTTCCTTCACTTTATTAAAACTTTCTACAAATTTATCTGTTTTAATTCCAAATTTGTCTAATAAAAAATTTGCCAGATCCCAGGCCAAATCCACATTTCGTACAAAATCTGTTGTATTCAGGACCGGTTGATATGCCGCTGCATATAAAGTGAGTTTGTCTTTCACGCCTAAATATCTTAATATTCCCGGCGTAGGCAGTTCATAACTTAATTCTGCCAGTACTGACTGGCACATAAAACGATTATCTATTTTCAGACTGGCTTTTGCAGTTCCTACCGAAAGCAATGTACTGTATCTGCACAAAGACTCCTGATATTTTTTCAATCGCTTCTGTGTATCTGCCCCAGCTCCTAACCGATATATTTTTGTAAGAGAACCATTATAAGAATCGTAATAGGCTTTCACCTGTTCATCGGAAGGATCCTCCCAGGAAAAGTCTACTTTCATGTCAGAAAGAGGCTCTTTATCTCCAAAATATTCATATCCCGGATATGCAGCTTCCTTTGCCAGTTGCGTTGCTGCCCTTTCTACCTGAAAAAAGAAATAACTCTCCTGCATTTTAAAAAGCCCCAGGTAAATTATTGCCATAACTACTGCTATGGTAATAGGGAAATACAACGCAGCCTCTACCATGATGGCGCCTCGTTCTTTATCTTGAATCACAGAAACTTCTTCAGATTTTTAATTACTATGTAAGTGGTATCTTTTACCTTGTCTGCATCATCAAAAGTGCTGTTCACAAGACTCTTAATCCTGTCTCTGAAAATTGCAACTACTGCGATCACCACTACGATCACGAGAATAATCGCTACAATTTCTGCCGCACCTTTTTCTTCGTTTTTGAAGTTTTCAAAGAAATTATGCATCCGACATTTAGCTCCAATCCACATTCTGTCTAACATTTTCATCATTTTTCCTCCTTCGTGAAACATTTATTTATAATAAATGGCCTTTGCCTTTTATTATCCCAGTCCACTCATTACCGGAACCAAAACCAAAATTAAAATTCCTATAAAAATCAGAAATACAGGAAGTAATAACCGCGAGTTTGCTTTTTCTCCCTTTTGCTTTACTTCATTTTTCTTCATTTCCCACATTTCCGTTGACATATCTCCAAGAAACAAAGCCAGTTCCTCGTTACCCTTTTGAAGGTTCTGAAGAATCAGTGAAGTAAATTTCCGTATTTCCTTCACGCTGCATCGGTCTGCAAAATTTCGATATGCCTCGGCCTCCATAATTCCGTTTTCAATTTCCATGCTTGTATTCTGCATTTCTATATATAAAGCTCTGTCTCCTGTAACGGCGGTCTTTTTCCACGCATCTCTAAGAACCATTCCCGAATTCACAAGAAGTGTAAGTTTTGACAGAACCTGTGGTAAATCCATCAGAATTTCCTGACGTCTTGCAGACAGTTTATCCTGTAGTGAAAGGTCCATATACATTACTATGAGTACACTGAAGACAGCTCCCAGAAGTGCTGCCTCTATACGTCCCACAATAACCGCAAGAAGCATGAAAATCAGAAAAACCGTATACGCATATGTAATCTTGGCGCCCTGCAAAACATAATAATAATATTCCGCATACTTTTTGCCTTTAATTTCTGAAATTTCTTTAATTTTGATTTTTGCGCTTCTGGTATGTACTCCCATATGTAAAACGGGAATCAACGAAAATCCTATGCAGAATAACTGTCTCAGTTGAAATTCTTTTGCAAATACACTTGATATATATGTTTCGTATTTTTTTCCCTTTGTTACTGCAAGGAAAATCCAGACTAATGCAAATGGCGTACATATCAGTGCAAAAATTATCTGAAAATAATCTCCCATATCAGTCACCTAAATCCTAATATCAATAATTTTTCTTCCAATGTAATATGCACTTCCAAACAATCCCAGTGCAATAATCTTTGTCAGCACATTCGGCGGTGTATTTTGTACTATGGACATACTGCCCATTCCACTGAGTGTAATCATAATAATCAGCGGCATAAGCATCATAATGTTTAATTCATTTTTATTTGCGGTAAGAAGTGTCTTTATTTCCATTTCCATTTCAATTTTTTCATTGATAATTCTATATGTATCACCTACTACTTTTCTGAGATTTCCTCCATATCTGTTGGATACCTCAAATATCGTGGCAAAACTTTCCACATCATCCAGATGACTTCTGTCAGCAAAATTTTTTAATAATGCCTCTATACTCTGCCCATTATACATACCATTTACAATCATCTCGATTTCACGTACAATGTATGCTTTTTTGCCGTAAATGTCTGTCATATCTCCATAAGCATCTTCAAAAGCCCCCTGTGTATTTTTTCCAGTGGAATATGAAGCAGTCAGAGATTCCAACATATCACGAAACTGCATTAACAGCTGCTTTTGTCTTTTCGTCGTTAAATATTTCCTGTATTTATAGATTCCGGGTACAACAAAAAGTCCTCCAGCTATCGCTGCAAGAATAAACTTACGGAAAAATGTCATACATACAAATGCCCCCGTAATAAATCCAAGTGCTCCTCCAATGCAACGTTCCATAGAATTCATATGATAGACATAATAATCTTCTCCGTTGCCAAATAATGCTTTCCGAGGAATATATTTTTCCTTCTTCTCTGTTCTTTTTTTACTTTTTATTCTATTTTTCTTTTTCATACTCTTCCTAAATCTGACTGCTTAATCCCTGAAGTCTAAGCTTATAGTCATTTTTCAGGGAATTACCTGTGCGCATCAGTCTCCCCTCTACTTTGTGGAGCGTACTCCCTTTTGTTTCCTGAAAGCAAAACAGTGGATTTAACTGGTATTCTCCTCCACTGCAGCCTACTATTTCAGTAATCTCCATGGTTCTTCGAGATTTATCCCTCAATCTGGATAAATGTATTACAATATCCAGTGCTGATGCAATTTGCTGACGAATTGCCGGAAGCGGCAAACCGGCATTTCCCTGCAATACCATTGTTTCCAGTCTGCTTAACATATCTCTTGTTGAATTTGCATGACCGGTTGACAGAGATCCATCATGTCCTGTGTTCATTGCCTGAAGCATATCGAGAGCTTCCTCTCCACGTACTTCTCCTACAATAATCCTTTCCGGCCTCATTCTGAGTGCCGAACGAATCAGGTCACGGATTGTAATTTCTCCTCTTCCTGATGTGTTGGCATTTCTTGTTTCCAGACTGACAAGGTTTGAAATATTACGAATCTGAAGTTCTGCCGAATCCTCAATTGTAATGATTCTTTCATCTCCAGGAATAAAATTAGAAAGCGCATTTAGAAATGTTGTTTTTCCTGAACCTGTCCCACCACTTATAAAAATATTATATTTTGCCCTTACCAGTTTTTTTAAAAACTCTGATGCCTCCTCTGTAATCGAGCCATATTCCAGAAGTTTCTCTACTGTCATGGGATTTTTTGAAAACTTACGTATTGTAACTATCGGTCCGTCCAGAGAAACCGGTGGTAAAACTACATTTACACGTGATCCATCTGGCAGTCTTGTATCTACGATTGGATTTGCCTGATTAACTTCTTTTCCGGCTTTTCCCACAATCCTCTGAATAATGTCCAAGAGATACTGTTCGCTTTCAAACTGTCTTCTGTAGCGATATAACTGACCGTTTTTTTCTACAAAAATATTCCTTGGTCCATTAATCATAATCTCTGTAATGCTGTCATCTTCCAGTATTTCATCTAAAATCCCCAGGCCGCGCAACGAACTGAAAACACGTTTTGCGATTTTTTCACGTTCCAATGGGGTAATTTCATAATGAACCAGCTTATGGTCGATAATTTCTTTAATTCTGCAAAGCAATTGCTCATCGCTGGATTTACTCAAGGCAAGCGCATCCTCGAGAAGAAATCGCTTTATTTCATTTATAAGCCTGATAGTCATACTTTCATTAAGCATATTTTCTTTTCCTTCTCATACTGGTATACCATACTTACCACATCGTCTGTGTTCTTAATGATTTTCAGTTTCAGATATACCTGATTCCTCCCGTAAAGTAATCATATCAATCCATTACTTTACCACACTGCTCCAACTGTTTTTTATTATATCATCAGCTTTTATTATATACAAGTTATACTTATCTGACATTTTCCAACAATATATTTGATGATTACTGTAAACCGACAGCAACCGTATACTTCATCCTTCCTGAAACAAATACATGTATTTTTTCATCTGTGCAAATATAATTGTTTCTACTCTGCTCCGTATCTCTTTCGGATACTCTTCTGCATTATCAAGCAGGTCTGTCACATCTTTTCTGGTAAAACTGAACTTCAGATTCATTTTATATAAAGCTTCAGAAACGTCTAATTGCCGGTCAAAATCATTGCATATAGTTTTTGCCTGAAAACTTTATCCATAAATGAGTAAATGTCTCCTGACAATGGATAATCCATTGTTATATCAGCTAACAGTCCCGCTTCATTGTCAAAAATCGGGCTGTATGTATACTCCCCTTCTCCGTTCATCAGAACAGCTATATTATGCGTATGGCGGTCTTCGTTCAGAAAAAGCGCATCAATTGTCAGCAATTTATTCATGTAAGTGCCAAAATTCCGGAGTCCTGTTATACGTTCCACCTGCCGAACAAAAAATATAAGCGATCTTCATATTCCGGTATTTTATACAAACTTTTGTACAGACTTTCTCCAAAAAAGTTTTTGAACAACCGTTCCAACGTAATAATCTGCCAGTCTTCGCTCAGAAAATTTTTACTTTTTGCCCCGTTATAAATCATAGTTCCATATTTCATTTTTTCCAGGTCATAACATACAAATTCATGCTCATCTAATGTCGATTTTTTCAGAAGATGTGAAATCATATACTCAGCCAGACCTTCATAGCCTGTATAATCAGCTTTATACCATGTCCCATTATTTTCACACTTCAGCTGATTTCCTTTTGAAAACTGCCGGTCATTTGTGCGAATATTCTGTTCAAATAGTTCTACCATGCTTCTACCGCTCTATGCGAACCCAGAAATTATCTTCTGCCATTCTCCCTTCAGTCTTCTCTATGATCATAAGCGAATCGTAAAATGGCAGTCCAAGATCTTTCAATATCAGTTTCATCTTATCTCTGCTTTTCGGAAAGCATCTCGACTCCATAAAATTGATCGTAATCCGGTGTTTCCACAACTCCAAATGCACGGAACATAATTTTATCTGTGTAATTCTTTATTTTCACTTTTCGCTCCTGCTCATTTACATTAATTAAAGTACAAACATCCAGACCATACATATACCATATTCTGAGCGGCCACACTTTTTCCGGTACTTTAATCTCCTGTTCGTATTCCGGATATTTCTTCAACATTTTAAGTAACGTAACAATTGGTCCACGAATAACTTCTTTACTTCTCTCCCAACGCTCCACTGTTGGCTTGGAACAATTGACAAATTCTGCAAACTCTTTCTGCGTCAGATGTAATTCTTTCCGAATCTTTCTGATTTCCTCTGCTGTTGTGTATTCGGGTGTTATAAATAATCTTTCTTTCATAATCTCACCTTTCAGCTTTATAGTTCCCAGTTTTTCTTTATTAAATCATAAAAGCTGATATTAGTAAGCAAAAGCAATTAAAACAATTGTTTTTCATGATAAATAATCAATTATTATAATTGTTTTCAACTTTATAAACCATATAAAAAAGATGGTACATATCACCTCAATGATGATTCTGCCCATCTTTTTCATTCTTAACTTCTTATTTTTCTGCTGCCTCTCTGGCATATTCTGTTGTGACAAGTTTTTCATATGGTACTCGTTCTTTCAGTTCTCCTGCATCTTCCAGGATATCTTCCAGAAGTTCAAAGCTTTCCTTCTCGAAAATAAGATCTGACTTCCAGGTATTCTGTTCATAGTATCGTTTTACAATAGTCGTAATGGTATCCAGATCAGTCTCTGCAAACTGAGGTGCGATCACCTCTGCAATTGTTTATCCGGATCAGGAGGAATGCGAAGTAAATATCCTGAATACAGCAGATCAGTCT
>JABLTO010044894.1_pt1 | contig 10490 bp, 10 predicted proteins | sample 7160091 | NCBI WGS metagenome assembly JABLTO01 (sample SAMN14651225, study PRJNA627086) | human gut metagenome | isolation source: feces | host: Homo sapiens
AATTGTGCCGGCTGCTTGAGTATAGAAGGATGGCTGCTGAAGAAATGCTGGCGGCTGTCTTTACATAGAATATTTTCACAAAAGAGGAGACTGCTATGAACTATACATACATCGTGCAGTGTGCAGACGGCACGCTCTACACCGGTTGGACAAACTGCCTTGCCAGACGGATGAAAGCGCACAATGAAGGCAAGGCAGGTGCCAAATATACCCGGGCCAAGAGACCGGTGAAGCTGGTGTACTACGAAGGCTTTGCCACAAAGGAAGAGGCCATGAGCCGGGAGTACCGGATCAAGCAGCTGACCAGGGAGAAAAAGCTGGAGCTGATGAAATTCTGAATGTCGATAAGCATTTCGATACTTCAAGTGACTTCAAAGGTGTGGAGCATTATGCAGCGTAATTGAAAGATAAGGATATCTTTTTTTGATGTTTTGTGGTTGAAGGGTTTTTGCAGAATTTGTCGAAATGTTTTGAGTGCATATTTGCCCATATTGTGCTAAGGTAAAAAAAGCATTTCATTTCTATTCTGTTCAGCGACAGGAATGAACTGCTGAAGCTTTACAATTGAAAGCTGTTATGTTGAATATCAATAAAGGCCATAACCGGAAACTGATGGAAACCTGCAGAACGCTTCACGACTACGCAGAATACACTTCCCGGGTACGTGAATATGCTGCGAGGATGCCACTGGATGAAGCTGTGGAGCGGGCGATCACGGAGTGTATAAGTGAGGGGATACTGGCAGATTTTCTGAGAGAGAATCGTGCGGAGGCGAAAAAAGTGAGTATATACGAATATGATGAAGAGAGGCATATGAGACAGACGAGAGAAGAGGGCGTTGAGGAAGGCTATGCCAATGGACTGACCCAGGGAATTGAGCAAACAGCGGTTAATTTGATTAAAACGAGACTTCTTACAGATGAACAAATTAAAGAAGTGACCGGTTTAAGCCAGTCTCAGATAGACACTTTGCGAAAAAACGAAAATACTCAATAATCACATCATTGTATAAAACCAATCATATAGCTAAAAAATACATCGAAAAACAATCACATCAAAAAAATCTCTTCCAGAGCGCTTAACCATTTAAATTCCTGCCATACAGCGAATATAAATGTCTAAGCTTCCTCTGGAAGAGATCGCATCTTTACATTTCTGATCAATGAATCCCCATTCCGGCAACAAAGAAATACATTACAACGAAATGGCACATACTTCCCAGCATTACGAAAATATGAAATACCTCATGAGATCCAAAATTTTTATGTTTTGCATTGAAGATCGGCAGCTTCAGTGCGTAGATGACACCTCCGATGGTATAGATGATGCCGCCGGCCAGAAGCCAGCCGAACCCTGCGCGGGGCAGGTTGTGGAAGATCGGGACGAAGGCCAGAACACAGAGCCAGCCCATTCCGATGTAGATCACAGAAGAGAGCCATTTCGGGCAGTTGATCCAACAGCCCTTAAGGATCATTCCGATGATGGCAACAGTCCATACAAGTGCACAGAGGATATAACCGGTACGGCCGTGAAGGACGATAAGGCATACCGGAGTATAGCTACCTGCAATCATGACGAAGATCATCATGTGATCCATTTTTTTCAGGCGGCGGTTTACTTTGGCGGTGGAGTTTACGGAATGATAAAGAGTGCTGGCCAGATAAAGAAGGATCATGGTCAGGATGAAAACACTCACTGCAAAAACATGAAGCATATCAGCGCTTCTGGCAGCTTTCACGATCAGCGGAGTGGCTCCGGCAGCTGCAAGAAGCATGGCGATTCCGTGTGTAATCGCGCTTCCCGGGTCTTTTAATTTAAATTTCATGATATAACACCTCCTGGATACAGAAAAATAATGTAGAAATCGATAGAACAACATATAGTATTCAAAACTACATATCAAGTATACGAATACTATACCACTCTTGTTCGAAAATGCAACCCCTTTTTCGTAAAATTTTATGTGGAATTAACATAAGTTTGCCTTGAAGTAAACATTCAGTCAGTATACTTATTCAGGATAATCCATTGTGCGAACGGCTGACCTTTGCATCTATTTATCAGAGTAATCTGGATGAGTTTTACATGGTAAGAGTAGGTTCACTGGTCGATCAGATGTTTCTTTCCAAGGATATTCGTGAAAATAAAACAAATATGACACCAAAGGAACAGCTGGAAGCGGTCCTCTCAGGAACCAGAAAATTAAATCGAAAAAGAGATGTGATCTATGAGGAGATCATGGACAGCCTGAAAGAATATGGCGTTCAGATGCTTAATTTCCATAAGATCGAAAAAGAAGACAGGAATTATCTGGAACGCTATTTTGAGGCAGAAGTAGCACCGGTAATCTCGCCATCTATTGTAGGAAAAAGACAACCATTTCCATTTCTCAGAACATTCATATCATCAGCATTGTGGGACGTTTCCTGGAGCACTCCCGTATTTATATTTTCGGAACGCAGGAAAGAGCGAAGATATATATTGCATCTGCTGATTTTATGACAAGAAATACCCTTCGCCGTGTGGAAGTAGCAGCACCGATAGAGGATCCGGATATCCGTATGCAGATCCAGAAAATGTTTGTAACTATGCTCAGCGACAACCGAAAGGCACGGAAAATGAACAGTAAAGGTAATTATAAAATTGAAGAGTCAGACAATGCGCCGCTGAATTCCCAGGAGGTGTTTTTGCAGCAGGCATATGCGAATACAGCAGCCGAAGGAAAAGAGCAGTGATAACCAGGCAGAAAATTGCAAAACTCCTGACGGAATGCAGGTTTTCTTTGATAATATAACTGTCATGTGATAAGATAAAAGCAGTATTTTGTATGAAAACAGTTACCGGTTACAAATATTAACTGGAAACATGCGGACTGGAAGGGAGTAGTTTATGGCACACAAAAGAGTAGTGCTTTGTTTGTTAGGAACTATTTTGGCAGCATCCATGTTGAGCGGATGTGCCGGAAAGAAGTCAGACCCTGTTACAATTACCGTATGGACATATTATAATGGAGATCAGCTTGATACATTTAACAATCTGACAGAGAAATTTAATGAAACAGTTGGCAAGAAACAGGGAATTACGGTAGATAGCAAGAGCCTTGGAACGGTAGAAGACCTGGAAAAAAATGTTCTGGCAGCAGCGGACGAAGAGGTTGGAGCTTCCGAAGTTCCGAATATTTTTTCTGCATATGCTGATACAGCATATACCATGGATCAGAAGGACATGCTGGTAGATATTTCTGATTATCTTACAGATAAGGAAAAAGAACAATATGTAGAGGGGTATCTGAAAGAAGGAGACTTCTCAGATGATGGAAGTATTAAGATATTTCCGGTCGCGAAATCAACAGAGCTGCTTTTTCTCAATGATACAGACTGGCAGAAATTTGCAGCGGATACAGGTGCGGAATATGATGATCTGAAGTCAATAGAAGGACTTGTAGAAACAGCAGAGAAATATTACAACTGGACAGATGAACAGACTCCGGATCAGCTAAACGACGGAAAGGCATTGTTTGGCCGTGATGCAATGGCCAATTACATTCTGGTAGGAGCCCAGGAACTTGGCTGTGATATTTTTGAAGTCAAAGATGAAAAAATGACTCTGAATTTTGATAAGGATGTAATCCGTACTTTGTGGGATAATTATTATGTTCCATATATCAGGGGATATTTTTCCGCGTCAGGACGTTTCCGCAGTGATGATGTAAAAACCGGAAATGTACTTGGCTATGTTGGTTCAACATCCAGTGCCACATTCTTCCCGACGGAAGTAACAAATGACAGTGGAGATACTTATGATATTTCACTGAAAGTACTTCCAAGTCCTAAATTTAAGGACGGCGATGATTACGCTGTACAGCAGGGCGCCGGAATGGTTGTGACCAAGGGCTCTGATGAAGAGATTAAAGCCAGCGTGGAATTTTTGAAGTGGTTCACGAAACCGGAGAACAATATTGATTTTTCCGTTGGTTCCGGCTATCTTCCGGTAACAAATGAAGCCAACAGCATTGATAAGATCAAATCTGTTGAGTCTGATATCAGCAGCTCTATGGAAGAGATCCTTACGAAATCTGTAGATGAGATCAATAATAACAACCTGTATTATATGCATGCATTCGAGAATGGAAATGATGCAAGAACTGTCCTTCAGGAAGCGTTCGAAGATGTTGCACAGCAGGATCGCGCAACGGTAGAAGAACGTCTGGCAGAAGGACAGAGTGCACAGGAGGCAGAAGCTGAGTTTCTGTCGGATGATTATTTTGAAAACTGGTATCAGAATGTCCTTTCAGAGCTTCAGGCGTATGAAGGCTAACACAGACTGAAGTCTCAGGAAGGAGGAACTGCTGATCATGAAAAAAAAGGAGAAATCCATTTTTCGTACGATCCTGACAGCTATGTTGATGGTTCTTGGAATCGAGATACTGCTTCTGGTGGCTGCTTTAGGCATCAGTCATGTGAGCAGTCAGCTGGATCAGAATGCAGTTGATATTCTGAAAAAACAGGTGGATAACAGAAGCAGTTATCTGGAGAGCATTCTGTCTTCAGATCAGAATCTTTCAAATCTTTCAGAACGGATCAATGAAGTGACGGAGGAGCTGATTGATTCCGGTGAGATAGATATTCAGAATATCGGAACAAATAAAGAAGATTATCTGCCGTTGATGAAGTGTATTAATGATTCAATGATCAGTACTATGAGGCGGAGAGCAGTTACAGGAATTTTTGTAGCCTTTAACACAGAGGATCTGGACGAAAAAGGCCAGAAAGATGTGATTCCTGCTTTGTATATAAGAGATCTGGATCCGGATTCCCTGCCAGCGCGGAAGAATACAGATCTTCTGATGGAGAGATCGCCGGTTGAGCTGGTTAAGACGATGGGAATCTCCACGGATAAGGGATGGAAATCGAATCTGGCTCTTTCGGATGAAAGTACGAAAAGGATCATGTATCCTGTTTTTCAGGCTGCATATAAAGACCATGGTCAGCTTGAGGCATCAGATTATGGACACTGGTCAACAGAAGAATATACACTGGATGGAGATAACCGTCCAGCGATCGCTTACTCTGTTCCACTGATCCTTTCGGATGGAACTGTTTATGGCGTTCTTGGAGTTGAGCTTCTCTCGGAATATCTGAATACACAGATACCTTATGCGGAACTGCAGAATGAAGGAGAAGGCACTTATATTCTGGCATATACGAAGTCATCATTAAAAGATGACGGAATCGTTATCTCAGGAATCGGAGGAATCAATGGAAAAAATCTCTCCGATGAAGAAGTATTAAGAAACAGTGAATTGACATTGTATAAAAACAGCTACGGAGATTATCAGCTGGATCTGACGGGAAAAAGATATTATATATCCATGAAACCGCTCCAGCTGTACAATCGGAACGCTCCTTTTTCAGATGAGCAGTGGGTTCTGCTGGGGGTTGTGGAAAACAGTCAGCTGTTCTCTTTCTCAAGACATGTGCTTCGGATACTGATTTTTACCGTTTTAATGACTGTAGTGGTGGGTGTTCTCAGCAGCCTGATCGTCAGTCTCCGTCTGGCACGGCCTGTGCGGAAGCTCTCTTCGGAAGTTGAAGAAGCACAGAAAAATAACAGTACATCGCTGAAGTTTTCCAATACGGGAATCCGGGAGCTGGATCAGTTTGCAGGTGCGATCACGCAGCTGAACAAAGATATGGTAACAGTATCTACGAAATTCCTGCGCATTATGGAAATGGCCAGTGTGGAGCTTGGCGGATTTGAGGTCCGTACCGATACCAAGAGCGTTTATGTGACAGATAATTTCTTTTCCATGCTTGGAATGGAACGTGATCCGGACGAAATTCTTGATGCGGACAGCTTTGTGAAGATCGTGAAAAATTTTGAAAGTGAATGTTCTTATATAACGGGCAGCGATAACGCAAAGGTATATTGTGTGAAGTATGATGACGGAGACGTCCGTTATGTCCGAATGGAGATCAACAAAGAAATGAACCGGTGTATCGGTCTTGTGGAAGATGTGACGAAAGTTACCAGAGAGCGTATGAGCATTGAATATGAGAGAGATTATGATACGCTGACCGGACTTTACAACAGACGTGCTTTCCAGAGAGAAAGTGAGAAGTTGTTCCGCGAGCATCCGGAGAAGCTGAAACATGCGGCGTTTGTGATGATTGATATGGATAATCTGAAATATACGAATGATAATTTCGGACATGATTTTGGTGACAGATACATTTACGAGGCTGGAAAAGGCTTTGCAGATTATACACCACAGGGAACTATTTGTTCCAGAATCTCCGGCGATGAGTTCAATCTTCTTTTCTATGGTTACGACAGTCAGGATGAGATCCGCAAGGTGATCGCTGAAGTAAAAGCTGCTATTGACAGAAAATGTATAATGCTTCCAAGCGGAAGAAAACTTAAGTTAAGCATTTCAGGCGGCATTTGCTGGTATCCGGAGAACACAAAAGATCTGAAACTGATGAAGAAATATGCAGATTTTGCAATGTATCAGGTTAAGCGCTCTGCGAAAGGCAATATTCAGGAGTTTGATCCGGATGTTTATAACAGGAATGCCAGTGAGGAACAGCAGAGGAAACAGTTCCGGCAGCTGATCCGAAGAGAGGAACTTCGGTATTACTATCAGCCAATTGTATCTGCAGTTACCGGAAAGGTCTATGCACTGGAAGCACTGATGCATATTGATCTGCCAGCACTGAAATCACCGGAAGATGTAGTAAAACTTGCCAGAGAAGAGAAATGTCTCCATGAGCTTGAGCGAATTACGTTTTTCCGGGCAGCAGAAGGTTATGTTCAGCTGAGAGAGAATGGTGATGTAAGAGGCGATGAACTTCTGTTTATCAACTCTATTGCCAGTGAGTGCATGAGCAATGATGAATGCAGGGAATTTAACCGGAAATATGGCGATCTTCAGCCACAGCTGGTTCTGGAGATCACAGAGCAGGAATCCTTGAATAAGAAAGGAAATATGCCGGGCTTCCTTGGTGCGATTGCATTGGATGATTATGGAAGTGGCTACAACAGTGAGAAGAGTCTGCTTACTATTTCACCGCAGTATATTAAGGTGGATATGGCAATCATCCGCGATATTGATACAGATCCGGATAAACAGCAGATCGTAGTAAATATTGTAAATTATGCGCATCAGCGAGGAATGTATGTCGTAGCAGAAGGCATTGAAACTCCGGCAGAGCTTGAGAAGGTTCTGGAGCTTGGAGTGGATCTGCTTCAGGGCTATTATCTGGCAAGGCCGGCAGCAGTGCCGGGAGAGATCAATTCCGAAGCAATAAAAATTATTAAGAACAGAAGTCGGGAAGTGTGATACTTCCCGGCTTTTTTTATCTGTTTGACAATACATATTTCTCCCATTTTTTCACATAATAACCATACAGATAAACAAACGGCTGCGGCAAATATAAAATTACTGTACAGCAGCGATTAGATAAGAAAAATGCAGGAGGAAAAAGACAAGATGAAAGCAACAGGAATTGTTCGTCGGATCGACGACCTGGGCCGGGTGGTGATCCCGAAGGAGATACGAAAGACACTTAAGATCAAAGAAGGAACACCTCTGGAGATCTTTACAGACAGGGAGGGGCAGATCATTCTGAAAAAATATTCACCTATTGGTGAGCTGAATAATTTTGCAGAAGAATATGCGGAGGCACTGGTGCAGACAACCGGGCTGACAGCCTGTATTACAGACAGGGATGTAGTGGTGGCAGCGGCAGGAAGCGGAAGCAGGGAGCTTGATGGAAAAGAAATCAGCATGGAGCTGGACGAGGTGATCTCCGGGAGGGAGACACGTCTTATTAATGGAAGCAGCCGTGAAGATGTGTCGGTAACTCTCGGGCACAAGGACAGCTTTACCGGAAAAATGATCCAGCCGATCTTATGTGCAAGTGATGCCATAGGATCTGTGATACTTCTTGGAAAATCTGATAAGAATGTACTGGGCGAAAAAGAACGTGCGCTGGTAAAGACAGCTGCGAGTTTCCTGGGAAGACAGATGGAACAGTGAAATTCTTATGGCGGCGGAGTACACCTCTGGGGAAAGTTATGATATTCTTCCAGAGTCAGGTTAGTGATCGTCAGCCAGGACGCCAGCGGTTTTGTCACATAGCGGATGTGCCAGGGTTCGTAAGGCATGCCGGTGATCTCTTCTTTATTTTCAGGATACCGGAGAATAAAGCCATAGAGAGAAGCATTACGCTTCAGCCATCGCCCTTCTCCGGTGGAAGCGAATTTTTCGCACAGTTCCATATGGAGGGACGGACAGGAAACATCAAGGGCCAGTCCGCTCTGGTGCTCGCTTGCACCTGGAACAGCTACAAATCTGCTCCCTGTAAAAAGCTCCTTTTGTCTTTGAAAAGAGCGGTAGCCGGAGACTGCCCACAGATTCAGGCCGGACTTATGGCAGGCATGGAAGAGCTGGGAAGCCGCCTTTGCAGCCTGGTATTCCAGAAGACGTTTCGGATCTCCCGGTGCAGCCTCAAAAGGCAGCCCGATATCAATAAGATGCTCCGGCACAAAAGCTTCCGGCAGCGGATGTTCCCTGCTGATCAGCCGGGTATAAAAATCTCTGTGCATAAAAAACCCCCTTTCCTTATCCATAAGCTTATGATAAGAAAAGGGGGTTTATGATTATTTTATCTTAGAGAGCTTTCTCACTCATTTCTTCCAGAAGAGCTTTTTTCATGTCGTAAAGTGACTGGGAAAGATCTACATATACTTTCTGCGGATTTACAAAACGTCTGGATTCATCCCAAAGAGTATTCTGCTCTTTCTTGCAGTAGTCACGGAGTTCCATGACAGATGGAGATGTGTAAACGCTCTTTCCACCTTTGATAACCGGAACAAGAAGCTCGCGGAGTTCGTAGGTTCCGCCGAGAACTTTAGTTTTCTTCCAGGTGTCAACCGGGTCGAAGATGACCATGGTCTCTTCAGGATCAAATTCTTCATCTGCAAGGCAGATCAGGTCAGCTTTGATCTTGCCGGTTTTCTTGCTGTAGATACGGTATACAGTTTTGTTGCCGGGGTTGGTAACTTTCTCTGTGTTCTCGGAAAGTTTGATCTTCGGTACGAAGGTATCGCTGTCAGCGTCCTTTACTGCGGCAAGTTTGTATACGCCGCCGAAAGCAGGATTGTCGTCTGCTGTGATCAGTTTCGTTCCAACACCCCAGGAATTGATCTTGGCATCCTGAGCTTTCAGGCTCTCGATCAGATACTCGTCAAGATCGCTGGATGCGGAAATGGTAGCATCATCAAAACCTGCAGCTGCAAGCATCTTATAAGCTTTCTTGGAAAGGTATGCCAGGTCTCCGCTGTCGATGCGGATTCCGTAATTCTTCAGCTGGATGCCTTCCTCACGCATCTCCTCGAATACGCGGATCGCATTTGGAACACCGGATTTCAGCACATCGTAGGTGTCTACCAGAAGTGTGCAGGAATTCGGATAAAGTTTCGCATATGTCTTGAATGCTGTGTACTCATCCGGGAAGCTCATGATCCAGGAATGAGCATGTGTTCCAAGTACCGGAACATTAAACATCTGGCCTGTCAGTACATTGGAAGTACCGGCACATCCGCCGATTATTGCGGCTCTGGCACCAAAGATACCGGCATCAGGACCCTGTGCACGACGAAGACCGAATTCCATGATCGGCTCACCCTTGGCTGCGTGGCATACACGTGCGGCTTTGGTAGCGATCAGGCTCTGGTGGTTCATGATGTTTAAGATAGCAGTCTCAACAAGCTGGGCCTCCATGATCGGCGCGATAACCTTGACCATAGGCTCTCTCGGGAAGATTACGGTTCCTTCCGGGATCGCGTAGATATCACCGGTAAACTTGAAGCTGCTTAAATACTCAAGAAAATCTTCTTCAAAAATCCCAAGGCTTCTCAGATAGGTAATGTCTTCTTCTGTAAAACGAAGGTTTTCGATATATTCGATCATCTGTTCCAGTCCGGCACAGATGGCGAAACCGCCGCCGTTTGGATTATTGCGGTAAAACATATCAAAGATTACGGTCTGGTTGGTCGGGTTTTTGAAATATCCCTGCATCATGGTAAGCTCATAGAGGTCCGTGAGCAGGGTAAGGTTATTTGCTCGCATATTATTCTCCTTTGGATGCCTCCGGATATTGTGACCGGAGGGGAATACACGGTAGTTTCCGTTCTTTTTAATTATAAGGCTTATTATACCACAAAGGAGTGGATTGTAAAATTTTTTTTAAGTCAGAGGGGGTATTTTAAATTCCGGAAAGCCGCATAAAATAAGGCTTTCCGGCACTTTGGAAAAGTTTTTTTGAGAAAAAATAAAAAAAATTGAAAAAAGGGGTTGCAATTTTAAAAAAGCTGTTATATAATATCATTCGTCGCAAGCGATAAGGCAAGCGAAAAACAAAACACATAGGGCTATCGCCAAACGGTAAGGCAACGGACTCTGACTCCGTCAGTTCAAGGTTCGA
>JABLTO010057786.1_pt1 | contig 10489 bp, 8 predicted proteins | sample 7160091 | NCBI WGS metagenome assembly JABLTO01 (sample SAMN14651225, study PRJNA627086) | human gut metagenome | isolation source: feces | host: Homo sapiens
CGGTATCGCCGTAGCAAGCTCTGCAAGCGCAGCTCTTGGTGCACTCAGCGAAGACGGTTCCCTTTTTGGTAAATCCATTATCTTCGTAGCTATGGCCGAAGGTATCGCTCTTTATGGACTGATCATTTCTTTCATGATCTTAGGTAAGCTTTAAAAGGCGGAATTTCTATGAAAATGTATTTAATCAGCGACAATGTTGACACTTACACCGGCATGCGCCTGGCTGGCGTAGAGGGCACCGTAGTTCACGAAAGAAGCGAACTGAAAGAAGCCCTCGAACGGACTATTTCTGATAAGGAAGTCGGAATCATCCTGCTTACCGAAAAATTTGGCAGAGAATTTCCTGAGATCATTGATGAGGTACGTCTTCACCATAAGACACCGCTTATCATTGAAATTCCTGACAGACATGGCACCGGACGCAAACCGGATTTCATCACTTCATATGTCAACGAAGCAATCGGACTTAAATTATAAGGAGTAACCCCATATGACAATTGATGAGAAGCTGCAGCATTTTTACGAGGTTTCCATAGAAGAAGCAAAAGAAGATGCCTCTCAGGCACTCGAAGAGCACAGGCAGCACCTTGCAAAAATGCTGGAAGATCACAAACAGACTCAGAGGCAGAACGCAGAAGCACAGATAAAAGCAGAAACAGAACACGTGCGCAGAGAAGTTAATAAAGCACTCTCAGCAGAGCAGATCAACCTGAAAAGAGACTGGTCCAAAAAACAGGAAGAACTGAAACAGAAACTTTTTAGCGAAGTAAAAGAAAAAGCAGTTCAGTTCATGACCACACCTGATTATGAAGAATATCTCTGCCGTAAGATCAGAGAAGCCAGAGACTTTGCCGAGGATGATGAAGTCCAGATTTTTCTTTCCGCTAATGATAAAGACAGATTAAACACTCTGATTGAAAAAACGGGAGTTCCTCTCCAGATTTCCCAGGAAGATTTTCTCGGGGGCATCCGTGCAGAAATTCCTCAGAAAAATATTCTGATTGATAATTCTTTTTCAGAAAATCTTGCTTCCATGCAACAGGAATTCAAATTTGACGGAGGTCTGAACCATGAGTAAAACAGGTATTATTTACGGTGTCAACGGTCCTGTCATCTATCTTAAAGGAGATCCGGGATTCAAGATTTCCGAAATGGTCTATGTCGGACCTGAAAATCTGGTCGGTGAAGTCATCGGTCTGAAAAAAGGAATGACCACCATACAGGTTTTTGAAGAGACTACCGGCCTCCGTCCCGGTGAAACAGTTACCGGTACCGGAGATGCCATCTCAGTTCTTCTCGGACCCGGTATCATCCATAATATATTTGACGGTATCCAGCGACCTCTGGAAGAAATTGCAAAAGCTTCCGGAAAATATATCTCCCGTGGTGTCAGTGTAGATTCTCTTGATACCCACAAAAAATGGTCTGTACACCTCACTGTAAAAGAAGGAGATGTTGTAGGACCCGGAACAATTATCGCAGAAACACAGGAAACTGCTTCTATTATTCATAAATCAATGGTTCCCCCAACCATAAAAGAGGGAACTGTTATTAAAGTTGTTCCGGACGGTGATTATACAATCCTGGAACCAATCGTAACCCTCAAACTGATGGATGGGACCACCAGGGATATCGCCCTTGCACAGAAATGGCCAATCCGTATCCCACGTCCTACTTACAAAAGATTTCCGGCAAGTGTGCCGCTGGTAACAGGCCAGCGTATCCTTGATACCCTGTTTCCTATTGCCAAAGGCGGTACTGCTGCTGTTCCCGGAGGATTCGGAACAGGTAAAACCATGACACAGCACCAGATTGCCAAATGGTCCGATGCGGATATCATTATCTATATCGGCTGCGGTGAACGAGGAAACGAAATGACCCAGGTACTGGAAGATTTCAGTAAACTGATCGACCCGAAATCAGGCAACCTGATGATGGACCGTACAACTCTGATCGCCAATACTTCCAACATGCCTGTTGCAGCCCGTGAGGCATCTATCTATACAGGTGTAACACTTGCAGAATATTACCGTGACATGGGTTACGATGTTGCGATCATGGCAGACTCCACTTCCCGTTGGGCAGAAGCTCTCCGCGAACTTTCCGGACGTCTGGAAGAAATGCCTGCCGAGGAAGGTTTCCCTGCTTATCTGGCTTCCAAACTTTCAGCTTTTTATGAAAGAGCCGGCATGATGCAGAACCTTAACGGAACAGAAGGTTCTGTTTCCATTATCGGTGCGGTTTCCCCACAGGGCGGTGACTTCTCCGAGCCTGTTACACAGAATACGAAGCGTTTTGTCCGCTGTTTCTGGGGACTTGACAAATCCCTTGCCTATGCAAGACATTTCCCGGCAATCCACTGGCTCACCAGTTACAGTGAATATCTGGAGGATCTTGCTCCATGGTACAGAGATCACGTTTCGCCGAAATTTGTAGCTGACCGAAACCAGCTTATGGCAATCCTGAACCAGGAAAGTTCTCTTATGGAGATCGTCAAACTGATCGGAAGCGATGTACTTCCTGATGACCAGAAACTGACACTTGAGATCGCACGTGTGATCCGTCTCGGATTCCTCCAGCAGAATGCTTTCCATCAGGAAGATACCTGTGTCCCAATGGAAAAACAGTTCCAGATGATGGAGATCATTCTTTATCTTTATGAAAAATCCCGCGCACTGATCAACCGTGGAATGCCTGTTTCAGTCCTGAAAGAAGACAATATATTTGAGCGCATCATCTCTATTAAATATGATGTGCCCAACAATCAGCTGGAAAGATTTGAACAGTACAAAAAAGATATCGACGAATTTTATGATAATGTCATGAAAAAGAACGGCTGACAGGAGGGATTTTCAAATGGCAATCGAATATTTAGGACTAAGCGAAATAAACGGCCCTCTGGTAGTTCTTGAAGGTGTCAAAAACGCCTCCTATGAAGAAATCGTGGAATTCCATATGGAAGACGGAACACGCAAGATTGGCCGTATTATAGAAATTTATGAAGACAAAGCTGTTATCCAGGTTTTTGAAGGAACTGACAGTATGTCTCTTACCAACACCCACACACGACTTACCGGACATCCGATGGAGATCGGACTTTCTCCAGAAATCCTCGGACGTACTTTTAACGGTATCGGCCAGCCAATTGACGGTCTTGGAGAGATCACTCCTGAAGTAAGACTGAACATCAATGGCCTGCCGCTGAATCCGGTAACACGTGAATACCCACGTAACTACATTAATACCGGTATCTCCGCTATTGACGGACTTACCACACTGATCCGCGGACAGAAGCTGCCTATTTTCTCAGGCAACGGTCTGCCGCATGACAAACTGGCAGCACAGATTGTTCAGCAGGCTTCTCTTGGAGGAGACTCCGATGAAAACTTTGCCATCGTATTTGCAGCCATGGGTGTCAAATATGACGTATCTGAATTTTTCCGCCGCACATTTGAAGAAAGCGGGGCTTCCGCCCACGTTGTCATGTTCCTGAACCTTGCCAATGACCCGGTTGTAGAACGTCTTCTGACACCGAAGATCGCACTTACTGCCGCCGAGTATCTGGCTTTTGAAAAAGGCATGCACATCCTGGTTATCCTCACAGATATCACTTCTTTCTGCGAAGCCATGCGTGAAGTTTCCTCTTCCAAAGGTGAAATTCCTTCACGAAAAGGCTACCCCGGATATCTTTACAGTGAACTGGCTACTCTTTATGAGCGTGCCGGAATCGTACAGGGCGGCACTGGATCTGTTACGCAGATTCCAATCCTGACCATGCCAAATGATGATATCACACATCCGATCCCTGACCTTACAGGTTATATCACAGAAGGTCAGATTGTTCTTGACCGTCAGCTTCACGGACAGGCGATCTACCCGCCGATCAATGTTCTTCCTTCTCTTTCCCGTCTGATGAAAGACGGTATTGGTGAAGGATATACAAGAGAAGATCATCAGGACGTAGCCAACCAGCTTTTCTCCTGCTATGCAAAAGTAGGCGATGCACGTGCCCTGGCTTCCGTTATCGGTGAAGATGAGCTTTCTCCTATTGACAAACGTTATCTTGTATTTGGTAAAGCTTTTGAGGCAGAATTTGTCGGTCAGACCGAAACCGAAAACAGAAGTATTACTGAGACTCTGGATAAAGGATGGGAACTTCTCGGACTCCTTCCTAAAGAAGAACTTGACCGTATTGACACTAAGATCCTTAACAAATATTATCATGAAACGGTGCGCTGAATCTGACACCCGTATATCAAAGGAGGTGATTTCATGGATCCGAATACCTTTCCCACCAAGGGAAATCTGATTCTTGCAAAAAACTCCCTCGCTCTTTCCAGACAGGGATTTGAGCTGATGGACAAAAAAAGAAATATTCTTATCCGTGAAATGATGGAACTGATCGATCAGGCCAAGGACATTCAGACACAGATTGATGAAACCTTCCGAACAGCCTACAGAGCGCTCCAGAAAGCCAATATGGAGCTTGGTATCGCATTTGTACAACAGGTTTCCTATACCGTTCCTGTTGAGGATTCCATACGTATCAAAACCCGCAGTGTTATGGGAACAGAAATTCCTCTGGTGGAATATGACAAAGAAACCACAAACACTCCAACTTATGCCTATTACAGCACAAAAATGTCTCTGGATGAAGCAAAAGCCGCATTTGAAAAAGTAAAAGAACTTTCCATCCAGCTGTCTGCGATTGAAAACGCTGCTATTCGACTGGCTGCAAATATCAAGAAGACACAGAAACGTGCAAATGCCCTCAAAAACATTACAATTCCAAAATATGAGGCACTTACCAAAGACATCCAGAATGCTCTGGAAGAAAAAGAACGTGAAGAATTCACACGACTGAAAGTCATTAAACGAATGAAGCAGAAGTCCTCGTAACTTCGACAGAAAACCCGCTCAGATAATCCTGGGCGGGTCTTTTTGTGTCACGATATACAGAAAAAATCACTGCTTTTCGTTTTATTCATTTTAGCATATTGTCTGACAATTAATGTTTCAAAGATTAAAATTACTCTTTTGGAGATGAAATTTTATAATATTTTCACTATGAAAAAGTCAATAGGTTTTTGTATTTTTTTGTCATTTTTTATAATTTCATGATTATTAACCAAAACACTTGTTTCTTTACAGCTTATGTAAAACTCACATTCCACATGTTATTTTGGTGGATAATGTGGATAACTTTGTGTATAACTCATTTTTATGGGTTTTTTTACGTTTTCAGAATGTGGAAAACTTTTACACCTTTTTTTGTGTTATCCACATTATCCCCCATTATACGACAGACTTTGTGCATATTGCCAAATTACTGACAAACTTCGTCAAAACTCGTCAAAAATATAATCTGAAATCTTTTGATTCCCGTATTAATTCTCCATAAGATATCTCTGTGCCGAAGCTACTGCATTTGCGCCATCTGCCACTGCTGTAACCACCTGACGGAGTTTCTTTGTACGGATATCTCCTGCTGCAAAAACACCCGGCGTATCTGTCACGCCGTCTTCACCTGCAATAATATATCCGCTCTCGTCCAGTTTTACCAGGTTTCTGAACTTCTCCGTATTTGGAAGGATACCAACTGCAATAAACACACCATCAACAGAAATTCCTTTCTCTTCTCCTGTGTGAACGTCTTTCACTCTGAGACTTTCCACCTTTTCTGTTCCCTCTATGGCAAGCGGAACACTGTTCCATACCATTTCCACATTTTCACAGGAAGCAAGTGTTTCCTGAAGGATTTTTTCCGCACGGAGCTCATCTCTTCTGTGAACTACATACACTTTTTTACAGGTGCGTGAAAGAAGGATTGCGTCTTCCACAGCAACATTTCCACCACCTACTACGGCAACTGTCCTGTCCTGGAAAAATGCGCCATCGCAGGTGGCACAGTAGGAAACCCCCATTCCACTGAGTTCTTCCTCTCCCGGTATTCCAAGCTGTCTGTGAGCTGCCCCGCAGGCAAGAATCACTGTTTTTGCCCTGTATTCGTTTTTCTTTGTGCGGATAACTTTGACTCCGTTTTCCTCTTCAATAGCTAAAACAGGCTCCCTTTTGGGTTTCAGACCCATCTTTTCTGCATGAGCTGCCATTGTCTCTCCCAGATCCAGCCCTGTGATCCCCGGGAGTCCCGGATAGTTATCAACTTCATATGTGTCCACAATCTGTCCGCCCTGAACGAATTTTTTTTCAAGCCAGATGGTATTCATTTTTGCACGTGCTGCATAAATTGCTGCGCAGATACCGGCAGGACCGGCTCCTAATATTGCGAGGTCATAAATTTCTGACATAATACATCCTCCTTATCCAGACTTCATCTGATATCTTTTCCAGTTTAGCATATAACCATGTCTTTTCCAATAAAATAGTAAAAACCGTTTTTTGAGGTTTCTATGTATCTGAATTTCCATAAATCCCGTTCCCCCTCATTTATAGCTTTGTTCCTGCTGGCTGTTTTTATTCTCGGAATACTTCTTGGCAGTATTAATGCCGGAGGGGCATCAGAAGACAGGCGTTTTCGTAAGTTTACGGATGAACTTTTTCAGCAGGAAGTCTCCGGCAGTATGCTGACTCTTCACTATTCCCTTGCATATCCCGAAAAGAAAAAAATCTCCCGGCCCGCCCCTTCCCTCGGCACTGTCTCTTCCGATATGACAGACATTTACACACAGTGCAGAAAAATCCAGGAAAAACTGAAAACATTCCGATATTCACAGCTTTCTCACGAAAATCAGATCACATATGACATGCTCCTCCTGTACTTCCATACACGGGAGGCACCAGGCGAAAACAGCCTTCTGGAGGAAGTTTTAAGTCCCTCTCTCGGTATTCAGGCACAACTTCCTGTTCTTCTTGCGGAATATGCTTTTTATGAAGATCAGGACATCGCCGACTATCTGAATCTGCTGCTTTCTGTTGAGCCATATTTTCAGAGCATCCTGAAATATGAGCAGGAAAAAGCCGCCGCAGGATTTTTTATGAGTAATACTACTCTGGACCGTATTCTGAAGCAATGCCAGTCCTTTATTCAGGAGCCGGACTCCAATTATATGCTTGAAATTTTTTCCAACAAGCTGAAATCATATGGGAAGCTTTCCAAATCCGAACAGAATGCTCTGAACAAACGTCACAGGGAAATTCTGCTTACCAGAGTTATTCCCGCTTATCAGCAGTTGATGACAGGGTTGAGCCAGCTGCGTGGTTCAGGTCACAATACTATGGGGCTTTCGCACTTTCAGGGCGGTCAGAAATATTATCAGTACCTCATAAACAGTGAAACGGGAAGTTATGACTCTGTACAGAAGATTCAGCAGAGACTTCTTACGCAGTTGAATCAGGATACAGGCAAAATCCGTCAGATTCTCAGGGAACAGCCTTCTCTTCTGCGAAAAATACAGCAGGGAACTGACCTCCGGAAGTTCTCCCCGAAAGAGATTCTCCAGACACTGCGCCGGAAATCTGCCTCTGATTTTCCTGAACTGAACCGTTCACTTTCTTATGAAATCCGTTATGTACATAAATCCATGAGAAATTTTCTGAGTCCTGCTTTTTACCTCACTCCACCGCTTGATACAGGGACACCAAACGTTATTTACATTAATCCTTCTGCCGGCACTTCCAGTCTGGAATTATTTACCACCCTTGCCCACGAAGGATTTCCCGGTCATCTTTATCAGACTGTATTTTTCGGTAACTGCAATCCCTCGGACATCCGCTATCTGATCTCCTGCAGCGGCTATGTGGAGGGATGGGCTACTTATGCTGAGTCCTGCAGTTATCAGTATGCTGCTGATTATATTGACGATCCTGCTGCCTCTGATTTTGTGACTCTGTGCTGGCTGAACCGAAGTGTAAATCTCTGTATCTATTCGCTTGCCGACATAGGCATACATTACCAGGGCTGGACACCGGAAGCTGCTGCATCTTTCCTGAAAGCCTTCGGAGTTACCAACGAACATACTGTTCAGGAAATCTATCAGTACATTGTGGAAACTCCCGGTAACTATCTGAAATATTATGTAGGATATCTGAATTTTTACGATCTGAAAGTTCAGTGGCAGGAAGCTCTGGGGAAAAATTTTGATCCGAAGGAATTCCACAGGGAAATACTTGAAACCGGCCCGGTTCCTTTCCCTGTTCTTAAGAAATATATGAATCAGAAACTTTCTGAAATCACGAAGGAGGTGCCCGCAGGCACCTCCCTTACATATCTGTCTTATAACTGTCAAAAAATTTCTGTAATTTTTTCAGCGCTTCTGTCAACACTTCTGTTTCTTCTGTATCAAGTCCCTCCAGCACAGCAAGCACCATTCTTTCATGGAACATCTTGTGGTGAAGATAGGCTTTTTCCCCTTTTGGAGAAAGAGATACAAGAACGACTCTTCTGTCTTTTTCACTGCGCACACGTTTTACGTAACCTTTCTTAACCAGATGATTCACTGCAATCGTAAGTGTTCCCACCGTCACAGAAAGCGCCCGCGCTACTGTAGACATATTCTTTGGCTCCTGTATTCCGATAGCCTCCATGACATGCATGTCTTTTACAGACACATCTTTATATTCGGAAGTGATCAATGCTCTCTCTTCAATATCCATTATTTCCCTGAAAAGGGTCACCAGCACCTCATTTACTGTTTCATATGAACTCATCCTTACCCCTCCACCTTTGATATCCTTATTATACCCTATAACAGTTTGATTCACAAAACTTTTTTCATTGCAGTTCATTTTTTTCAACAAAAACTTTCTTTAGATGGAGTAATTTGTTATAATGGTAAAACAAAACACACAAAGGAATCTGTTATGAAAAAAAATAAAAATATACCATTAAACCTGCGAGAGCAGATGAACTCCCGTATCGGCCTGATCTGTTCCGTTGTAGTTCTCATTCTCCTGGTTCTTATTTTTCATCAGCTGGACTACAATCTGATCCAAAAACCCGCAGATGAGGCCAAAAAACTCGAAGAACAGAAAAAAGCAGAAGCAGAAGAAGCAGCGAAAACTCCTGTAGTTACCACTGCAAGTGTAATTGCTGTCGGTGACAATCTTTATCACCAGAGCCTTATTGATGCCGGAAAAAGTGATTCAGGAACATGGAATTATGATGCGATCTACGACAAAGTCAAAGACCAGATTCAGGCAGCAGATGTGGCCATGGTAGACCAGGAAACAGTTTTCACCACCGACCACGACGCAGTCAGCTCATATCCATCTTTCGCAACTCCTACAGAAGTTGGTGATTCACTGATCAATGTCGGATTTGACGTAATCGAATCTGCCACCAACCATATTGATGATTATGGCTTTGATTATCTTGATCAGACACTGAAATTCTGGAAAGAAAAATATCCTTCCATTCCTGTACTTGGAATTCATGATTCACAGGAAGATGCAGATGCAGTCAAAACTCTCGAAGTAAACGGTATCAAAATCGCTTTTCTTGATTATACATATGGAACCAACAATTCCGGTGCCGGAGAAGGCAAAGAATACATGATCGATATCATGAACGACAAGAATAAAGTCGCTTCCATGATTAAAAAAGCCAAAGACGCCAGCGATTGTCTGATTTTTGTCGCACACTGGGGTAAAGAAGGCGAGGCAATGCCCACTGAATATGAAAAAGAATGGGCCACTTTCCTGATGCAGCAGGGTGTCGATGTAGTAGTTGGCGGCCATCCGCATATACTGCAGCCTTACGGTCGTATGTCAGATGATCAGGGACATAATATGCTGATCTTCTACTCTCTTGGAAACTTTGTTTCCACGCAGGAATCTCTTACCGGACTTCTGGAGGGAATGGCAAGTTTCACCATTCAGAAATCCACCCTGAATGGCAAGTCCACTATTGAAATACTGGACCCGACCGTCAAACCAATGGTTATGCATTACAACAAGGACACCGGTGTATTCAACCCTTACATGCTTGATGATTACACGGAAGATCTTGCCTCACAACATGGCGTACGTGATATCCTCGGAGAAGAGTTCTCACTTGCAAACCTGCAGGCAAAATTTAAGGAGATCATGTCCATGAACGTGGAACCGTCCACAAATACCAATCTCCTTGGTGTAACCTTCGATTATGAGTCAAATATGATTGATTCCAGCGGAAATGTTGTAGAAGACACCTGGTCCATCAGTGCTCAGCAGTACCTTGAGAATCAAGGTGTCACACCTGTAGGTGATGATTCTTCAGACGATACCGAAGACAGTTCAGATGATGATTCAGATGATGATTCAGATGATGATTCGTATGATGATTCTTACGATGATTCTTACGATGATTCTTACGAATGATACAATTGTGTTTTAAAGTTACAAATCCCCCAGGATGACTTCATCATATGCAAAAGCCTTGGTTACTGTTCACTCCGTTCACAGCAACTTGGTCAAAATCCATTCCAAATCACCTTCGGTGATGGGATTTTGCCCTGTATGTCTCGGGATTTTGCCATATTCATGGCAAAAC
>JABLTO010230534.1_pt1 | contig 10489 bp, 8 predicted proteins | sample 7160091 | NCBI WGS metagenome assembly JABLTO01 (sample SAMN14651225, study PRJNA627086) | human gut metagenome | isolation source: feces | host: Homo sapiens
CTGAAATCTTCTTAAAAGACTTTTGCTCTTTGCAAAATGTTTATTATATTCTTCATATGTAGTAGCACCGATAAATCTTATGCTGCCATCAGTCAGATAAGGCTTTAACAGGTTAGACAGGTCTAACGAGCCGCCATTAACTGCACCGACTCCTACAATATTATGAATTTCATCTATATAAACTATAGGCCTCTCTTCTTTTGACAATCCATCCATTACTTTCTTAAATCTCTTTTCAAAATCTCCACGGTACTGTGTACCGGCCAGCAATGTTCCTATGTCAAGCGAATAGACTTTTGTGTTTTTCAATTGTGCAGGTACATTTCCTGCTGCAATCCGCTGTACAAGACCTTTAGTTATTGCCGTCTTTCCAACACCGGCTTCTCCTATGTGAAGAGGGTTATTTTTTTCTTTGCGGCACAAAACCTGCATTGTACGCTCTATTTCCTGTTCTCTTCCTATCAGTGGTGTATATTCTTCGACTTCGTCGTTCATGCATGTCACATAATCTTCCCATTTGGCATTGTCCATTCCAAAGCCTTCTGTAGAAAATGGAAAAGGCTCATCATCTTCAAAATCATCAAAATTTCCAAAGGAATATGTGTCCGCATCTATTAATTCACATAATTCATAAAGTAAATCAACTATTTCTATTTCCTGTTTTGCAATAAAATATACTGCATAGCTATCTTCTAATATGGAAAAAGAACTTACTATATGCGGTAGTTCTACAACAAATTTTTCACAGGCTATTGCCCTTGACTCAGCAGCCGACAAAAGCTGTTCCATCTGTGTGCTGAGCTTCGGTAATCCTTCTTCCGTCTCAGTTAATTCTTTTTCAAAATAATTTTCTAGATCATTTTTAAGTGCCTCTATATTTCCGCCGCAATTTTTAAATGCAGCAGAAAAATCTTTATCACTGAGCATCACATATAACAGATGCTCTGGTGTAACAAATTCATGATTATGTTCTTTTGCAAACACGCTCATCTGCAAAATCAAACTTTCTACCTGTTTAGACAAATTCATTTACGAATCACTCCCTTATGCTTCTTCACAAGTCACCCGAAATGGATAACCTTTCTCCTTAGCGCGAAACATAGCTGCATTCACTTTAGACTGTGCAATATCATAGGAATAAGTTCCTACAACTGCTTTTCCCCGCCTGTGCACAGTTAACATAAGTAAAACCGCTTCATCATTCCCCTTATTAAAAAGCTGTATTAGTATCTCAACAACAAAATCCATTGGTGTAAAATCGTCATTATGCATAACAACATTATACCTTTTTGGCACTTTTAGTTTTGTCCTTACTTTTTCCTTTGTTGACGAGGCTGTTGCCACTTAAATTCCTCCTATGGTTATTTATGTCTAATCAATTTTGTCCGGCCTGTATCTGTTCAATCTTAAAATACCTCGCAGCCCGCTGCGAGGTATCTTAGTTAATTATTCTTCTTTATCAGAATTTTCCTGTTTTTCTTTAGGTATTACCTCAATAGTTGTCTTATTCTTCTTAGAACTTATAACTGAGAATACTACCATTCCAACAATAATAACTGCCATGATTACCATAATTACTATAAATAATGTTGCATGACTGTTATCCCCCGTAAATGCAGCTGTTTCAACTGTATGTGCTAAATTCTGTGTCATCATCTTTCAACCTCCATTACTTTCCTTATTCAAGTCCCTTGTAAATATCCAAAGATGATTTTAACATGTTTTATTAGTAATCGTCAAGTACACAAGCCTAGTTTACACAGTTTTTCCACATTTTTCGTATATGCCATTTTTAGATATATTTAAATAGAAAAAGTGTTATTAGGGAGAGTTTCACAGAAAGTTCATTGTTTGTTGTTTACCCTGAAAAATTAGCAGCACTTCAATCCGGCTTTCTTACATGCTTCATAAAAATTAAACAGCTCTGTCTTTTCAAAGTCTAAATGAGCATCATACTCCTGCTGCGTTGTTTCAAATTCCAGATTACTCCTGCCATGGCATTTTATTTTCATTCTGTAACAGCCTTTTTCATCATGCATACGGTCAATAACCATTATTTTACAAACCTCGGTTATATCAGTATATTTTATAACATACTGCTTTCGATTAATAATAATTTTAAGAGAATCATTCAGGAAACTTATATTCAGTTGCATCACACCATTTGTCCGTTTCTCTCTGATAAAATAATATAACAAAACAATCAAAACAGAAATAACAAGTGCCACTTCAGGCATAAATTCTTCCACATATGTATTTCGAAGGTTCCATATATCGGTAACCAGACTGTATAATAATAACAGTCCGATAAAACACCCGATAAAAAGAATTCCCATATGCAGACCCTGACGCTTTGTCCGAAAAACACTGTCGTTTACGGTTATCTGATATTCTTTTATCATTTTGTTATCCCTCCAGATTTTAATTTTCGGCTGTTGCCGATTACATTTTATAATATCAATTACTGGAAATTAAACAATTACGCACTTTTTGTGGGTTAATTACATAAATAATATTAAAATAATTATATATTTTACTATTGAAATCTTTCTGGACAATATTTATCTACATAATCTTGTTACCAGATTTTGAATATTTCAGACATTCTTTGCAATATATTGACATATTAACTATCCATATAAGGCATACAACAAATGAGGGAAGAAAACCAATTCCAAACATAAGTGCACTGATTGCAAGAATAACTGCAAGTACACTGCACATACTATTTGTTATATTAAATGCTTTAAATGCACATTTCCCAACTATAATCTTCTCTGCTTCATCACAGCTTTCAAGCCATTTCTTCTGGAACTTCATATCATATACCGATGCCGTCTTTTCAGGATTCATTATCTTTACACAGTCAACACTTTTCTGCTGTATAATAACAACCTCTGCCATAATTCCTAAAAATGCTGCAATGCTGACAGTTAATCCTAACATATTGTTAACGCTTTCAAATATTGTTGTACCACCTGAATATGATGCCGCAATAAGAAAATATGAAATTATAAGTGCTCCACTTGAAACCCATTGAATTATAGAAAGCTTCTCTTCGACACTATCTGATACTTCTTCGTCTTCACCATCCCACTGTGATAACTGCTTCTTAGCCTTCTTGTAGTATGGCACTAACACTATAGGAATTATAACTGCAATAGCAAGCATAATCCAAGGTGCAGTTACTACTACATAATTACTAACCACCGCTTTAAAATTTCCTGACATTGTATCAATTCCATTTGCTCCAACAAGATACCCAGCTATGCCTCCGATTATAGCTCCTATAATACAAAGCAGTATGAACTTAGGCAACGCCTTTCTGTTTGCTTTCTTAATTTCTTCATTTCCCATCATTATCTTCCTCCTGTAAATAAAATACCTCTTCAACGGTAACTCCGCATACTTTTGCAATCGTTAATGCAAGAGTGACTGATGGCGAATAATCGCCCCTTTCTATAAGACTGATTGTCTGCCTTGACACTCCACACAGTCTTCCCATCTCCTGCTGATTGACACCTAGCGCAGCCCTGCGTTCCTTCAGACGATTTCGCAGTATCATACTACACCTCCATATGACAACTTTTATTATCAATTTGACAATTTTCATCGCTATAATGACAACTTATTTTGTCATTTTGCATTATACTCTTGTCATTAAATTCTGTCAATACCCAATAACCAAAATTATATTTAGTTACATAATAAAATATCTTGTACAAATAGTAACTATGTCCATATCTGTTGTTTGCTCAAATCTCTCAACAACCTCACCATCTTATTAATAATAAACTTAGTGAAGGTCCATTTTATATCTGATGTTGACATATAGGCAGGATTTTTTAGTGCTTAAATGTAATTCCAAACTTCGCATCTAAGAAGGATACAATATCTACAACCACAATAAACACTGCTGCTTGCATTTATTATTTCCCCATGATATTATTAAAAAGATGCCAGGGTCAAAATGTCTAAACCCACATGAGCCTGCTCATAGGTGGGTGAAAGACTTTGTGACCCGCCCCGATATTCGCAGAAAAGTGTGATGTTAATCCCACAATATGCGAATATCGGGTAGGAGTGCGGAGCAATCCGCAGGCATCATAATTGGTGGTTTTTGACCATAACTTTACAATTATAAAAACAGCTTATATTTTTAGGAGGATTAATAAATGAGCGAAATTCGTGATATTAACTTGTGGGAAAGCGGCAAGAGAAAAATTGACTGGGTAAAACAGAACATGTCTATTTTACGCAGTATTGAAGAAGAATTTTCTGAGACAAAGCCTTTCAGCGGACTTAAAGTTGCACTTTCTATTCATTTAGAGGCAAAGACTGCTTATCTTTGTAAAGTATTAGCAGCCGGCGGTGCTGAAATGTACATTACAGGAAGTAACCCTTTATCTACTCAGGACGATGTTGCTGCTGCTTTAGTTCATGACGGACTTAATGTATTTGCATGGCATGGAACAACAGCCGAAGAATACGAACATCACATTGAACAGGTTATTTCATGTGGTCCAAACATTATTATTGATGACGGTGGTGACTTAGTTCATCTCATTCATAACAAACACCCTGAACTTATACCTAATGTTATAGGTGGCTGCGAAGAAACTACAACAGGTATTATCCGTCTTAAATCAATGGCAAAAGAAAATGCCCTTAAATTCCCAATGGTTATGGTTAATGACGCAGACTGCAAACATTTGTTCGACAACCGTTACGGAACAGGCCAGTCTGTATGGGATGGTATCAACCGTACAACTAACCTAATTGTTGCCGGTAAAAATGTTGTTGTTGCCGGATACGGCTGGTGCGGTAAAGGTGTTGCAATGCGCGCCAAAGGTCTCGGTGCTTCTGTAATCGTTACTGAGATTGACCCAATCAAAGCTATGGAAGCAGTCATGGACGGTTTCAAAGTTATGAAAATGGAAGAAGCTGCTAAAATCGGTGATTTTTTCATTACAGTTACAGGCTGCCGCGATGTCATTACAGAAAAATCATTTAAAGTAATGAAAGACGGTGCGATTCTTTGTAATGCCGGTCATTTTGATGTAGAAGTAGATGTTGCCGGTCTTAAAGAAATTGCAGTTGAGAGCAAGCTTGCAAGAAACAATATTGACGGTTACAAAATGCCTAACGGAAACTGGCTTTATGTTATCGGCGAAGGCCGCCTTGTTAATCTCGCTGCAGGTGACGGACACCCGGCTGAAATTATGGATATGAGTTTTGCAATCCAGGCACTCAGTGCACTTTATCTTGTACAGCACAAAGATGAGCTCAATGAAAAAATTATCGTTGTTCCAAAAGAAGTTGACAATGAAGTTGCATGCCGCAAACTTAAGTTCTGGAATCTTGAAATCGATAAATTAACTGATGTTCAGGAAAAATATTTAAATAGCTGGGACGTTTAATACAAACTGAGAAGTAAAAATAAAAACTCCCTTAGCTATGAGTTCTGGAATCACTCCAGTCTTCCCCACAGCTAAGGGAGTTCTATATATTGCAAATTATTATGTGCTTTTTGCTCTTATAATCTGTTATCTTATATTATTCAGCAGATATTCCAAGTGCGATTTTTAAAATCATTACAGTATCTGTTAAATCTACTGAATTATCACCATTTACTTCGGCTGCTGCTGCCTGTTCGTCATCAAGTTCGATTATTCCAAGTGCAGCCTTAAGTGATAATAATGCATCTGTCAAATCTACTTTTCCGCTGTTATCAATGTCACCTTTTTCATATTCTGAAGTTGTTCCATTTCCATTATTTGAATTATCTCCATATACAATTGCAAATAATCCAAGCTGTGAATATTCAAAAGTTATGCTGCTGCCTGAGACTGTTGTGTCCATTTTTTCAGCTTTGTTATTCTGTGTATCAATGTAGTAAACACTGACACCGCTAAGGCTCTGAGTTTCATCAAACTTAATCTCAAAACTTATCGCAGAACTGCTGACCTGATTTCCGCCCGGTATCTGTACGGCTCCTCCGCTTACTTCGTTTCCGCCCGGTATCTGTGCAGCTCCTCCGCTTACTTCGTTTCCGCCCGGCATCTGTGCGGCTCCTCCGCTTACTTCATTTCCGCCCGGTATCTGTGCAGCTCCTCCGCTTACTTCGTTTCCACCCGGTATCTGTGCGGCTCCTCCGCTTACTGTAGAATTGCTTGTTGCTATATTATATAATTTGAAGTTGTCCCCAACATTTTCTAACAATGATTTTGCTGTGTCATATTCTGTACCGTCTGACATTTCTGAAACTGATAATTCACTTCCCGGCATAAACTGGCCTGTTATTGAAATTCCTGTTTTATCATCTGTCAATGTTGAATCTGATATCTGACCATTGTCACCCGGCTGTCCATTTCCTCCAGGTCTGCCACCTTCACCAGGGTTGCCGCCTGCTCCGCCTACAGTATTTCCTATTGCAGATAAATTTACATTCGTAGAAACTTCTTCATCATTTCCGTCTAGCTGCTGTAAAACTGCTGTTGTTCTGTCTTTTATCAATGCTGTAAGATTTTCTGTTGCTGACTGATACTGACTTACAGTATAAAATGCTGTAGGGTCATTTCCGTATGTTTCATTCAATGTTTCTGCATATTTTGCAAGTATTGTTGCAAAGTTATCAGCTTCATAAGTTTCACCGTCACTTGTTGTTCCGCCTTCACTTGCAATAATGCAGCAATCTGATAAATACTGTTCATATTTTGCTTTTAATTCATCGTTCTGAAGAAGAACATTCAAAAGCGGTCTTTCTGCCAATGTAACATCAACAACCGGATTATCAATGCTGAAATTAACCATTTCAGCAGCATTGCTTACACCATATCCACCAAATGAATAATTGTAATCCCACGGTAAAATATGTGCAACACCTTCTTTGCTCATATAAAGTGCATAATTCTGCATTTTTTCTGACTGATAGCTGTCAAGGTTAACAAGATAAGTGTTTGCCGCAAAATATCTTAAAATGCTGTCAACGTCCATTATACTTTCAAGCTGTTCAATATAATCATCTGTATTTGCATCTTCTGTATTGCTTAATTCATTCAACTGCTTCATCCATTTAAATACTGTAGGAAGCATATCCTTTACATCATCAAATGTATCTTCGTCATTTTCCCAAAGACCATTATATTTATAGAGAGGATTTGATGAATCAGTCGGATATTCTATATCGTCAAAATTAAAATCGCCATTTTCATCAATATACTCATCAAGTGCACTGTCATATACTAAATCTCCGCCTGAAGATTCAGGTTTAACAAGATAATCGCTCTTTTCACCAAGAGTTCTTTCAGTGAGTGAATCATCAATTGATTCAACCATCATGTAAACGCCCCATAATTCATCATTTACATATAAATTAACAAGGCTGTAACATGGTGTATCAACACCCATTTTTGTCATAAGTTCATATGATAAATACTCTTTCATCAAAGATGCATCACCATAAATATTGTTAAATGCTACTTTTGAAAGTCCATGGAAATTCTGAGTTTTCCCATATGTTTTCTTCTTAATATATTTACCAAAATTTACGGTAAAGCTGAATCTGTCACTGTCTGAATTCCATACAGATGATAATGTCAAATTTCCTTTTGTTTTAATTCCTGCATACTGTACTGTTTCACCACCGATTGTTACTGAATTTGTAAGTACGGCAGGCTTATCAGTTGCATTCTGTAACATATAATTCCAGTTATTTTCATCAATATCAATATAAACATTTTCAATTGAATCGTTGTTAAAATAACTTACATAATCTCCATCTTCTGCATCTCCCTGTATATCACTGTTTACAGTATAATCAGAAGAGATTGCAGATTCTGTAACAAGCATATCCTCTGTTACAGTTTCTGAACTGCCATGTGAATAACTGCCGCCTGTTGTTCCACCCGGCATTCCGCCCCAAGCATTACCTCCCGGCATCTGACCTTCCTGCTGATTTCCAAATCCCATACCTGCATCTGCCGCACACACCTGAAAACTTCCTAATGTAACTGCCATTGCAAATGCTGTAATTTTAAGCCAATTTTTTCGCATAATAAAACCTCCTTAAATTCACCGAAATAACCAACTGTGTTCATATACCCTTTTACCCCGGCATTTATTAACTTTATGAGGCTATTATAGAAAGCTTTATTGTATTATAAATGGAAAAAAGCTGTTATTTAAGTAAAATCTAAGTGATAGTTATGTGAAAATGACACTTTTAATCAGAATACGCATCATCTAAATCACTGTACAGCAAAATGTACATAGCCATTTTATCCATAAAATCAACTGAAATATCACAATCCTCTTCCATGTCAATTTTTACATGACATTTATCACTCAATATGCGATTCTTTTCTGCATCGCCATATGCAATGACATTTGCGTCCTTATCATACAGCACACTTCCGTCTTCTTTTGAATAATATTCTTTAGCATTTCCATCTGCATCAAGAAAAACCATATAGTAATCCCTGTCACCGTCTGCGGTTGTTATACATTGCGACTGGGCATATCCAAGACATTTATCATTCTCATCATAATATCCATATGTAGTTCCGGAAATCACTCCCTCTACATCATTTATCGGGTCATCTGTTACAAATTTAATATAAAACCAGTTTTCACCATCTATTATGACATTCCATCTACTATTAAAAAAACCCTCTTCTTTTAAATATGCCGCTACTTTATCATCTGCTTTAATATTGCCTTCCTGATTAACATTACCCAAATCTCCTTCTACATAAATAGTAGCAGCATTATTTAATGCATCTTTGGCTTCATCTGCACTTGAAAACTCTATATCCTTAGCAGATGAACACCCGGCAAGAATAATCAGCATATTCATAATTAAAGCGAGCCTGATAATTTTCTTTTTTATCATACAAAACCTCCGGTAAATTTTTAAAACACATTTTTATGCTTAATTACTATTTATCTTCATCTCTTGCAATCTCTCTTGCCACCATGACCGCCATAGCTGTCAATAGTGGCAGATACTTCTTATCATAAACCATAAGTACAGCATTATCATAAACAATATTTGGCATATTAATTTTCAAATCGTCCATTATTGAACCTATAATTTCTCCATTGACAGTAACCGTATAATTATGTCCGATAGAACCTGTGTACTCTGTAAGTTCAAGTTTTCCTTCATTGATATCCATCTCAAATTTATGTCTGACAAGCTTAAACTGTTTCTCCAACACACCGTACGGTTCACCTTTATAATAAAATTTGTATTTTGTTAATACCTGACCTATTTCCTTAGTCATTTTAAAAATTTCTTCATGATTATTGTCATAAATATATAAATTAATGAGCGGCATTGTTCCATTAACTTCATATAAAACATTGCCATCTTTATCATATAACTCAAATTTCTGCCCTGTCAGCTTAAAATCCTCTGAAAAATAGTAGACTTCAGATGGGTTGGACTCCTTAATTTCCAAAGGAACACCCGTCTTTGCAAAATTCTCAAGACTTTCTTTTAACTGTTTTTGCAGCAAAACAACATCTGAATTATAACACACACATTCTGCAAGATTATCTCCAAAATTTTCTGAAACAGGGATAAGCGGCTCATTTATCCTTTTTTTAATTAAACTATCCAAAAACGAATAACCTAAATAACCTGTAATTCCGGCATTTGTAATCCAGAAATAAAGAAACTGTCCATTATTATCAGGTCCCCAGACTAACGCAGTCTGCTTCATTGTATAGAATTTCCCAAGCCAGCATGAGCCAAGAGGTGTGTCAATTGTTTTGAAAGCTTCATAAAATTCTTCAATTGTTTTCGGTATGTCCATACTAATCATGGCGCATACATCGGTAGAAGAATTGTAATCCTGTGGTGAACCCATCATCCATATTGCTATACCAATAATCAATATTACCGTTCCAACACTAATCCAAAACTCACTCCAGTTGCCAGCGCTCCATAACCATACACCAAATACTGCAACTGCCACTCCAATAATACGACACATTATTTTTCGTCTTCTTAAATACTTTGCTGATTTTAATTCTTCCATACTACTCCTCCATTTTTTTCATATAATTAATTGCATGTGCATTATATCAGGGTCAAAAGTCCCCAATTATGATGCCTGCGGATTGCTCCGCACTATGTGCTCCCACAACCTGAGAAACTCTCTTCGTGATTTTCTCAAGTTATCGCGACAGCCGCCAGGGTCTCGTGCAAGCACGGACTTTGGCTCTTTGTACGCGTAAATCCTATTAAATATTCGCATATCACATGAGTATTTTCAATATCTGCCACACGAAAAGACAATTACCGACACAAAAAGACTTTTCTTATATTTTTACTGACTCTTAACTATAAAAATTATACAATAATCTCATATAATGATGCCAGGGTCAAAAGGTCTAAACCCACATGAACTTTCTCATATGTGGGTGAAAGACCAGAATTATAATATTTTATGTTGAAAGGAATTATTAAATGTTAAAACAA
>JABLTO010158950.1_pt1 | contig 10484 bp, 3 predicted proteins | sample 7160091 | NCBI WGS metagenome assembly JABLTO01 (sample SAMN14651225, study PRJNA627086) | human gut metagenome | isolation source: feces | host: Homo sapiens
ACCTTGTGGCCGGTGGCCTCGATGGCCCCGGTCTCGTGGACGTTGATGTGGCCGCTGGCGGCGGCGATGACCCCCTGGTGGGGGCGCAGGGCGGCGGCGATCACCGTGGTGTTGGTCTGGGTGCCCCCCACGAGAAAGTGGACGTCCAGGGCCTCGTTCTCACACAGGGCCCGGATCCTGGCCCGGGCCTGGGCGCAGTATGCGTCCTCCCCGTAGCCGGGGGTCTGTTCTAGGTTGGTCTCAAAGAGCCGGCGGAGGACCCGCTCGTGGGCCCCCTCGGCGTAGTCACATTCCAGTCGGATCATACCGCATCCTCCTTTGGCTTTCCTGCTTCCATTATATGTGGTTTCGGGAAAACCGTCAACGAGGAAGAAAAGGAGAGCGCCAACTGGCGCTCTCCTTTCTACGCTGGGGGGATGAAACTTACTTGGCCACGCCCTCGCAGAAGCGCATGAGGATGGTGGCAATCTGGGCACGGGTAGCATGGCCGGCGGGGTTCAGGTTCCCGTCCATGCCCTCCACGATGCCCTCGGCCACGGCCCAGGACATGGCCTCCTGGGCATAGGTCTGGACCTTGTCGGCATCGGGATAGCCGGACAGGTCGGCAGCGGCGCTTACGTCGTAGCCTTCCGCCTCGGCGTAGCGGTACAGCATGGTCACCAGCTGCTCCCGGGTGAGGGTGTTCATGGGAGCAAAGGTGTTTTCACCCAGGCCGTTGACGATGCCGTTCTGGGCGGCCCAGAGGACGGCGTCGGTGTACCAGGTTCCAGCGGCCACGTCGGTGAAGGGCAGGTCGCCGGACACGTCAGGCTGGCCCGCCAGACGGTACAGAATGGTCGCCAGCATAGCCCGGTTGGTGGCGGTGTTGGGGGCGAACCGATTGTTCTCCACACCGTTCATCAGGCCATTCTCGTAGACGTAAACCACTTCATCATAGAACCAGTCGTTCTCGTCCACGTCGGGGAAGGGCTCGGCGGGGGCGGGCTCTTCGGTCTCCACGAAGGTGGCCTTCACGGTCACCTGGCCGTTGGGCATGGTGAAGGTGTAGGTGCCGTCGGCGTTTTCCGTCACCTTCACGGCGTCGCCGAAGCGGTCGGTGACGGTGATGGTGCCAACTGCATAGCCCTCGTCGGGGGTGGCGGTGAGGGTGACCTCAGCGCCGGCCTTGGCGGCGGTGGGGTTGGCGGTGACGGTGCCGCCCTCGAAATCAGGGATGTCGATGCGGTAGTTGGGGTTGGCGGGGGGAACCTTGGACAGGGTAACAGAAATCGTCTGCACCTTCCCGCTCACAGTAATGGTACCACTTTCGGAGAAATATCCGTTGGCCGACACGGTGTAGGTGTAGTTGCCGTTGGGCAGCTGATACACGTTGTTGGTGCCGGTCACAACATCACCCTTATTGTCCCGCACAGTTACCGTTGCATTGCTGGGAGTAACCTGGAACGTCACTTCGGTGGTCAGGTTGCCAGCGCCCGTCACATTACCAGTAATGGTACCTTTATTATCAATGGTACCTTTGTTGGTCAGGTCGCCTTTCAGTTCCACGCCAGGGTTCACAACCAGGGTGACCTTTTCTGGAACCGTCACATCCGTAGAATCAGAGATGTTTGCATCTTTGATTACCTGAACCGTCTCGTTCTCCTGTGCTGCGTTCAAGGCGCGCTCCACGGTGTCATAAACCGTTTTTTTGTTTTCGTTGTAAGCCTCTCCCAACAGGGTCTTGTCTGTGGTATAGTGGGTTTTGATGTCATCCCGATTGCCATCACCGGCCTTGTTGACAGTAACCTTCGTCCATGTGGCAGGAACAGTAATGACACTGCCGCCAGTTTCTTCAGCGGCGTCCTCACTCCAAATCTGGTTGGCTTCCTTCAAATCGCCACTCTTCAGCTCAAACTTGCCACTATTGTCCACGTTAACCGCACCCCAAGCATTACCAGAGGTCGTCAGGTTAGTAGCGGTCACTGTGGAGTTGTTGATCACCAGACCGGCAGTTCCGCAGTTCTGAATGGTCACATTTTCCAGGTTCACGGTTGCCGTGGTTGTTTGGCTATCTTTGGTAAACACGTTGATGCCATGTTTGGTCTTCTCTCTCTTGCCATCAATGGTCAAGTTCTTGATGGCAACGGTAATTGCTTGACCACCTTCAGGCTGTACAACATTGATAATGTGGTTGGCATTTCCGCCCGTGGAAGTAGCAGCCCAACTATCCGCAGAAATGGTGTGGCCCTTGCCATCGATGGTCAGGCTCTTGGAGATGTTGATGGCGCCGGTGTTTGCATTACCAGTCAGGCCTTCGTTGCTGACCGTAATGTTACTCATCAGCTGGATGGTGATCTCGCCATCCTCAGAGGCAATCGCTGTCATTGCGTCCGCAAAAGAGTCATAGGTCTTGGTGGTAGAAGTTCCATCCTCCTCCTCCACTGTTACGGACAGGCTCTGTTCTGTGGCAGTTACATAGTAAGTAGAGAAGTGGTTCACAGTCCAAGAGACGTTGCCATCTTTCACCTCAGCGCCGGTCACTTTCTCCGCGCCGTTGGGGCCCAGGTAGTAGACGTGGACATTTTCGTCCGTCACACCAGTGGGCGCGGGCACAGAAACCTGAATCGTGGCGTTGCTATCAGCAGACGCCTCCGTGAATACTTCCTTTGTTGTACCACCCACGGCAACGGTAGCATTGACGTTATACGTTACACCATTGCCTGCGTCTGTCGTGTTAACTTTTTCAATGGACAACGTCACGTCAGGGGTAATCCCATTGTTCGCAGCCTCTTCCGCACTCTCCACAATTTTTTCCAGTGCAGCTTTGCTGACGGTCAGAGTGCCCACGTTGGTTTCAATGGCAACATTCGCAACGTTTCCTGCATCCGCAATGGCGTCCAAAGCCGTACCACCCACGGTAACATTGGATGTTGTAACAGTGGCAGAACCATCTGTGACTGTAGCGTCCAACGTCAGGGTCTGGTCCTCAGTAGTAATGTCTCCGCTCCCAGCACCGGTGGGAATCGTCACACCACCTACAGTAGCATCAACAACGGTACCTGTTTCGTTCTCCTGCTTCTCCACAGAAATAGTCGCTTTCTTGGTCACAGTCCAGTAAGTAGTTTCATCCTCTTTGCTACTCGTACTTTCACAGTCAGAGGACATAAACGAGGTTCCTTCCCCTTCCGCTTTGCAGTTAGCCGGATTGAAGTTCGCAAACGTACCACCATTTACTGTAATGGACGAACTGCCATTCTGATAATTTTCATCAAAGCAATTCAAAACAAATTCATATGCCTTTGTTTCGTCCTGCTGATATTTCTGCTGGACAGAGAATGTACCGCCATTGACTACAAGCGTTCCCTGAAGCACATAAACAGCGTGCACATTGCCAACAAAAGTGCCGTCTTGAATCGTACAAGAGCCGCCGTTGACGTCAATTGCATAGGTATCGTTTTCCTTAGCCTGAAGGATGCCGTTTCCGGTAACGGTGAGATTTCCGTTTTCTCCCACGCTAATCAAAGACCAATGCCCTCCGCCTTGATTCCAGATATCTGTTTTAGCATCGATTTTCTTTCTATTAAGGTCCAGAGTAATCTGTTTGTTAATGAAAACAGTATCCGTAATAGTAATATTCTCACCCAGCTTTACGGTGTCACCAGGCCGAGCTGCATTAATGGCTTCCTTCAAGTCTTTCTCTGTAGTAATGCTGCTCTCTGTGGGCGTCTGCGTTTCTGTTTCTTCGTCTCCCGTCGCCAACGCCGTAACCGGCAATAAACTCATTGCCATGCACAGCGACAGAAATACGGCCAAAATTTTCTTTTTCACGTGTGTTTTCCTCCTTTTATGGATTTTTTTCGCTGGGGTAAGGTGTCCGGCTCTCGATAGAACCACCTCCGCTATTATAAAAAGGTGTACGTTTCCAAACGTGGAACTTTTGTGGATGTGTAAGTTCATCATACTGCAAACCCGCCCGGTTTGCAAGGGTTTTTTCCAAAATGTCAAAACTGTTCCGTTTGTCTGCAAAATTACACCATTCCAAACCTCCGCCCACAAAAAAAGGGCCCGGGATCCTCCGATCCCGGGTCCTTTCCTGCTGTTTGGTTGTTCAGCCCACGAAGAGCTGGGCCCAGTAATGGCCAAACCCGTCCTCCGCCGGGGCATAGCCCAGGCCCATCTGGGTAAAGTCCTCGCTGAGAATGTTGGCCCGGTGGCCGTCGGAGGCCATCCAGCCCGCCACCACGGCCTCCGGGGTGGCGTAGCCGGCGGCGATGTTCTCCCCCGCCGCCCAATAGGCCACGCCGGCCTCGGTCAACGCGGTGAAGCAGCTGCGCCCGTCCGGCCGGGTGTGGGAGTAGAGGGTTGTCAGCTCCTCCGCCCGGGGCTGGGCGGCCGCCGTGAGGGCCGGGGCGGCGGTGAGGGGGGCCAGCCCCTGGTCGGCCCGGGCCTGGTTCACCAGCTGGAGGACCTCCAGCTGGAACAGGGCGCTGCCATAGGCCCCGTCAAAGCGCATGAGCATCACCGCCACCTGGACCCGGCTGATGGTCCGGTCCGGGGAGAGGGTGGTCTCCGAGGTGCCGTTCATGATCCCCTGGGTATAGGCCCAGGAGACGGCCACCTGGATCTGCGCCACGTCCGCCTCGTCGCTGAGGTAGTAGGGGTAGGCCGCCGCCAGGACCTGGTAGAGGGCCTCCTGGGTCACGTCCACAAAGGGGAGTTCCTCCCCGGCCTCTGCCGGGGCTTCCCCGGTGAGGTAGAGGGAGAACTGGTAGAGCATCTGGGCAAAGTCCATCCGGGGGGTGGGGCTGTCGGGGGCAAAGGTGGTGCGGTTATGGTCCCCCCCGTCCTGGGAGACGATCCAATCGGGGAAGATGTCGTTCTGGTAGGCCCACACCACAGCGTCCCCATAGTACGCCCCTTCGGGGATGTCCTGGAAGGGGGTCTCGCTGGCCACCGTGCCGGTGACGGCGGGGGAGCCTGCGTAGCGGTACAGGACCACGGTGAGCATGGCCCGGGTCATGCCGCTGTCGGGGGAGAAGGTGGTGGCACTGGTGCCGTTGAAGAGCCCTTTCTCCACCACATAGTCCACAGCGTCGCTGGCCCAGTGGTCGTCGGGCACGTCCTGGAACTGCGACGCCCCGGCGGGAATGGCCATGCCGATGCAAAGAACCAGGGTGAGCAGCAGGGCAAGACAGCGTTTTTTCATGGTCCTCGCTCCTTTCCTCGTTTCGGAAATCGGGCCTGAGGCCCGTTGGTTGCTAGTTCCATTGTACTGGTTCTTGCGGGGGATTGCAACTGTTTTTCTAGGATTTTCCCGCTTTTGGAGCGCGCCGCGGAAGGCTCCCTCTCTCAAACAGGCAAGCACGATCAGGATGACAAAGGCCTGCCTCTCGCCTCCCCTTGGTGACCCCCGAAGAATCCGCGAAACGGCCATATCGCAGCGCTGTCTTTTGTTGCCCTGACAAGGCCAGATAGGAAGCAGCGGCGAGGCCAAACGCCTCGCCGCTGCTTCGTCCAAGGGTGGAACGCTTCCGTTCCAACGTGTGGTTACACCACGTCCCCGCCGGACTGGCCGGAGTGGGCATCCGACCACTCCTTCTCCAGCTGCGCCCAGTCACGGACAGGGAGGAGTTCGGTCCAGATCTCGTAAGGATTCTGTTCGTCGTCGGTGTTCATGGTGTACTCGTGGGAGTTGGTGGCCTCCTGGACCTGTTCATAGTACCAGGCGGTCTCCGGGTTGTCGGGCCAGACGATCATGTCGGCCAGCAGGTGGTCCTCGTGGGGGTGCCGGTCGATGGTGCGGTTGACCATGGTCATGGCCTCGGCCCGGGTGATGCGCTTTTGGGGGCCGAAGGTGCCGTCGGGATACCCATCCACGATGCCGGCGTTGGCGGCTTCGTTGATGTAATCCTGGGCCCAATGGCCGTCAATGTCCGGGAAGAGGTTTTCGCCCTCGTAGGTGGCCTCAAAGAAGCGCACGGCGATGGTGGCAAACTCCGCCCGGGTGATGTTCCCGTTGGGCTTAAAGGTGCCGTCCTCGTAGCCGTCGATGATGCCGGCGTTGGTGAGGGTGGAGACGGCGTTGTTGTACCAGTCATCCTCGCTCACGTCGCTGTAGGGGTTGGTCTGGCTCCAGAACTCGTCCCGGCTCTCGTCGGTGAGGAGGCGGAAGAAGATGGTAGCCACCTCGGCCCGGGTGATGTTCCCCTCGGGCTTCACGTTGCCGTCGGGATAGCCCACGATGTAGGCATAGTGGTCCTCGGTGTTCAGTTCGGGCTTGTCGGGGTCCACAGGGGGACGGATGGGGGTGACGGGGTCCACGGGGGTTTCTGTGGTGTCCTCCCCGGTGGTGCCGCCGTCGGGGGTGGTGACCGTGGCGGTGTTGGTGAGGGTGTCACCCGCGTCGCTGCGGAGGACGATGTAGGTATAGGTGATGGTGACCGTGTCACCGGGGGCAATGTCGTACTTGATGGTGTAGGTACCGCCATCGGCGACGTATGCCAGCTGCCCATCCACCTGGATGGCGTCCCCATCGTTCCACAGGCTGTCCTCCACGGTTACCCCGGACAGGGTGGTGTTGCCGGTGTTGGTCACCTGAATGGTGTAGGTCAGCTTGTCACCCACGGAGACCTTACCGCCGGTATAGTCGCTGCCGTTGACCTGGGCCAGAGATTTGTTTACGGTGAGAGAGGACACCGGTTCAGGTGTGACCTCCACCGTAACCTCATCGTTCGGTTTCTCCCCGTCGGGCAGGTTGTCAGCGGTAACCTCCACCTTGTTGGTCAGCGTACCCGCCTCAGCGGGAGTATAGGTGTAGGTGATGGTCAACGTCTCGCCAGGCTTCATCTCCGAGATGTAATACTTGCCGCCATCCTCATCTACTTGATAGGTGCCGGTCACATCGCCAGTCACTGTGAGTTCCGTGTCTTCCGTCCACAGGGTGTCCCGGACAACCACGTTGTTCATTACGCTGTACCCGTCGTTCTTCACCTCAATGGTGTAAGTAATGGGGGCGCCTACCTGAACGGTTTCCTCACTGGCGGTCTTATCCACAATGAGAGAGGGCTCACCGGTGGGGGTTGTGATTTCATGCTTGGCATCCGGCGTTCCATCGCCATTGATATCTGCTGTGGCCGCATTGTCGATCGTGCCGTTGGTTACATCCTCCGCCGTTACGGTGTAGGTGTAGGTGATGCTCTTGCTCTCACCAACGTCAAGGCCAGAAATCGTATAGCTGCCGCTGGAGACGTCGATGGTTGTTCCATCCAACTCAGCAGAATTCACCTTGCCGGCAGTCCACATGTCATCGGAAACGGCCACGTCCAGCTTGGTGTTGCCAGAGTTCTTCACAGAGATCGTATAGGTAAGTGCATCACCCTCCACAGCTCTGTTGTCCGCACCGGACATGCCGGAGACGGTCTTATTGATGCTGACGTTGGGGTTGTTGACGGTAACTTCGGGCGGCTCATCCGGTGTTTCAGACGTTGTGCCATCAGAGACGGTGACGGTGTTCTGGAATGTAGCTCCGGCGTCGGTAGCCACAACCGTGTAAGTCGCCGTAATCTCGACGTCTGTTTTGGAAGCCAGCTCACTAATGGAGAGGTTGTTTGTGCCATCAATGCGTGTCACACCCTTCGGAAGGGTTCCCCAAGTAACCGTTCTGCCGTCGTCCATCGTGTCCGTGACGGTCAGTCCATTCAAGGTGGTGTTGCCGGTGTTGCTTACGGTGATGGTGTAGGTAATGGTGTCGCCCACATTGGGGGTAGCATTGTTAACCGTCTTGGTGACGGTCCAGTCGGGGTTCTCTACGGTGACGCTAGGAGGATTGTCAGGCTGATCTTTCGTCCCGTCAGATGCTGTAGCCTCTGCCGTGTTGGTGAGGGTTTGACCGGCGTCACCGGCTGCCACCGTATAGGTGGCGGTGATGGTTACTGTTTTATCGACCGCCAATGTTTCGATAGTAGCCGTTGTGTCTTTGAGCGCAACTCCTGTATCCGTCGTAGAAAGCGAGAACTCACCACTGCCGTTGATGGTGTCGGTGACTAAAACGTTGTTCAGAGTCGTGTTGCCGGTGTTCTCCACAGTGATGGTGTAGGTCAGCACATCGCCCACCTTGACCATGCCGTCCTCGTAGGAATCACCGTTTACCCTATCCAAGGTCTTGGTAACCTCCAGGCCAGGTACCTGTTTGGTGTAAGTGTTGGTCAGGTTGGCGGTGGCAGTCTGACCCGCAGTAACCGTAGCAGTGTCGTTCCCCGTTGTCTCAACAGAGTAACCCTCCACATCATAGTTGCTCTCGGTCACGGTGTAGTCACCAGGGGCAAGGTTATTGAGGGTCCAGGTGCCTGTTTCGCTGTAATAGGTAGTGTCACTTTCATCATTGTCAGTACCATATTTCAGCGTGGCGACAGTTTCATCCCTGGAATTCGTCACCGTAATGGCGAAGTTCTCAGGCAGGCCTGCAAGCCCTTCTGGTAACTCCTCCACCGTCTTGGTCACGGTCAGGGTACCGGTTTTGGCCTGGTTTATGAGAACATTATCCTCAATGTTACTGCCACCCGTTTCCGATGCCTTGGTTGTTACCGTTCCGTTAGACACTGTGACGGTAATCGGGTCTGCTTTAATGTATCCTTCCGGTGTGTTTTCCTCCGTCAGGGTATAGGTGTGCCCGGAGGGGATGTTGGTGAAGGAGACGGTGCCGTCCTGGTCGGACTCCTCGGTCATAGACCAGCCGACCTTATCCGCCGTGGTTAGGGTAAAGGTTACGTTTTCCAGCGTCTTATCATCCGAGCCTTTTTTGGTAAAGGTCAGATTGCCATAGTGGCTCTTCACCTGAGGGACAGCAAAGGTACCCTGCTGCACCTCGCCATCCCAAGTGCCATCTTCTTTCTGCACCGCGTAGGTTAGGGTAGCGTTGCTGTTGACTTCCGTTTGGTCCAGCTTTATGTCTTGATTTTGCAGATTGTCTAGCGTGACCTTGTATTTCAGCGTATAGCTCAGATACCCGGTTACGGTGCCGTCCTCATTTTCCTCATAGGTGGACGTACCATCCTGCTCAGAGAACAGGATTCTCCAGGTCAGTGTATTGTCCGAAACCGAAGCATCATTGTGGACGGTGCCGTCGCTGTCACCGTTCTCTACAGGCTGGATGTCCGCACTCGTCATGTACTGGCCCATCTCGTCCTTCACGATGAACGCCTTGGTCGATAGGGCAATCTGGGTCATAATGCTCTCGAAATTTTCAAACAACTTGTCACCAGACGCACCGCCGCTGTAGGCGTCGCTGGAAATTTCTTTGAGCCACTGTTTAACCGTTTTATCCTTCCATTCTTCAGATGCACCTCTTTCATTATCCAGAAGTTCATCTTCCCATACCTCGTCCCTGCTGGAATCCGTGCCAAAACAGATGGAATACAGTTGGGATGCGTTGGTCAATCCTTGGATGCTGTCGGCAAAGGACTTGGCATCGTCCACATCGGAGTAGTTAGTTGTATCTCCTGTATCATCACGCATGCTATGTCCAATGTAATTTGTGTCGGTATTGTTCAGATTAGCCGTGCCATAGGTCGGCTTGCCGTCGGTCAGCAGGATCGTGTACAGGTAATCGACATCATGAATGGGGCTATTTTCCTGGTTTCTTTGATACAGATTATTTCTGGCCAGTTGGAGGCCTGCCTCAATGTTAGTACCGCCGTTGGCATCAAGGCCATTGACCAACTTTTCCGCCGTCTGGAGCCCATTTGTGGAGCTCACATCAATCCATCCTTGGGTTGTGTTATCACGGTTTTCGACGGTACTAGCTCCACTCGCAAACTCAATGATTTTCACCCAACGGTGGGCAGGGTCTCCATCGCCAGCACTCAACTTAGAAAAGTCCTCTAAGAAACTGCACGCGGCTTCCTGCGCCGCCGCCAGGCGAGATTTGAATTGGTGATCGTGTCCATACTGCCCATGCCATTGGCTTCCGCACTCCACACACCAATCCATAGAACCGGACACGTCCAGCACCAGTACCACCGCGGCATCGGGGTTTTCTGAGGACAGTTCGGTCAGATCTTGATTCGTCTTCACGTTCAGGGTGACCAAGAACTCGTTCTCCTTGTCCGTCTCTGCCACGGTTTTGGACATCTCCACTACGGAGTCCTTATCACCCAACGCACTGGCACCAACTCGATTCCCGTCCTTGTTATAGAAGACCGTTCCGCCCCCATCCACAATTTGGGTGTCGGAATTGCCATTGTCCCCGTTGGTTTTACTGACTCCCGTCGCCCCCACGGGCACAAGGGAAAGCGCCAAAGCCATCACCATAATGAGGGCAACCAATCGCTTCTTCATTGCGTGTCTTTCCTCCTTTTCAAAGGGTTTTCGTCTTTGCTAAGGTTTCTTCTCTGCTGCCTGCCCCGTCCTGGGACAGTCTCCGCGGGCCCCGCGGTTCCCCGGTGGGGATGGGGTACCGCACCTGGTTCCGCTGGCTCACCTTCCCGGCGCACACCGGGCAGCCGCAG
>JABLTO010004526.1_pt1 | contig 10483 bp, 9 predicted proteins | sample 7160091 | NCBI WGS metagenome assembly JABLTO01 (sample SAMN14651225, study PRJNA627086) | human gut metagenome | isolation source: feces | host: Homo sapiens
AAAACAGGTCGTTGTAGGGGTCGATGTCCTCGTCCTCCTCCAACCGCTTGCTCCAATATGTTTGGAAGGCTGCTTGGGTCTGGATGTCTGCAACACAGCCCATACCGGCATCGACATCAAAGCCGAAATAGTCACCATCTTCCCAATCCGCATCCAGGTTTTCGCTGCCGGTCATGCCCAGCTCATAGCGGATAGGCTTCTACCGACTGACCTCCACCTTGACACAGGCGTAGCGGTCGCCGTAGGTTTTACTGGGGACTACGCAGATTTTCACCGGGTAACTTCCGGCAGGGATGGTCTGAATAAACGGTCGGGCATCCTCCAGCTCGACCAGAGGGTCACAGGCAAAGAGCGTTCCGGTAGGAAAGTGGACAGCGCCGATGTCCAGCACATCCACTGCCATCTTGCCGATGACCTTTTCGGTAAAATAGGATTCCAGGTCAATTTTGCAGTTCAGTTTGTCCTTGAGCGCTTTGTATTTTGTCATCCATTCGGTTGTAGGCATATTCTTTTCTCCTTTTTGAATGATTTTTGAGGTTGAATCCATTAAGTCTGCTGGTGCTGCATGGATACGAATTTCAGATAATAAAAAAACCCTGCGCCGCACTGTCATAAGGACAGGCTGACGCAGGGCAAAAAAGCCGCACAGAACCAGCAGCCGATTTTAAGCAATCGGCTTTTTTCTGGAACGGTACGATTGGGTCGGATTGTACCCCTATCAGGGTGTGTTGATTATTTCTGCACATCTTCTTTCACTCTGTTTCCGCTTTCTTTTGCCCGCTGCATTGCATCCAGCAGGGCGTTGATTTGAAATTCTACCATGTCCTCTGCCAGCTCTGGAAACAGGAAGGGCATGGTGTTTGGGATTGCTTTGTAGACCATCATCATCGACAGCGACAGGTTGCCAAATAGTCGTGGGTCGATGTGGTCGGCAGAAAGACCGAAAATCTCCAGCAAATCGCGGAATAGTTTGGTCTGGTCGTTACGGAAGGTTTGGAAATTTTCTTGAGAAAGGCAGCGGTAAATCTCCTGTTCCTCTTCGATGGAAAGTACGGCGATGCCTTTTTTCTCACCATATACGCAGGTCTCCAAAAAGGTGCGGACACTCTCCTGCCAGTTGAGTGTAGAATCCTCCATCAGCCGGCGGGCATATTGCAGCAGTTTGGGCTGCTGGTAGCGCAGAGCCTCCAATACAAGCTCTTCTTTAGAAGGAAAAAAGGTGTAGAAAAAGGTCTTGGAGATGCCTACCTGTTTGCACAGGACATCAATGCTGCTGTGGATCAGTCCACGGTCCACGATGCACTGGAGCATAGTGGTCAGCAGAGCGATCCGCACCTGCTCCCGCTCCTGTTCGGAATAGGCTTTTCGCGCCATAGCTTTCCATTCCCCTTCCTGAGTATATAAAGGATAAAAATCTAAATTAGTATTTATATCATAACCGAACGGAAGGAAATATACAACTGTTTTTTGAAAAAATTTTATGAATCGAGAAAGTTTTTGCCCGGCTTATTTGACAGATGGGAGTAAAGATGATATTTTTGGGATAAATAAAGCGAATTGATAAGAAAAAGGAACGGAAATAAAGATAAGGGGAGATAAAGATGCTATTTGGAAAACGAATCCAGCTTTTCCTTGTAGATGGAACACCAAATGGACGATGGATCTGTGAATTATCCAACTGGACAGGAATGGCTTATAAATTGCCTAGAAATATGATTAAAGAAAGTGAGAAGCGAAGTGAGCTTACCTCTCCTGGGGTGTATTTTCTGTTTGGTTATGATGATATAAAAGATCGACCGTTAATTTATATTGGTGAAGCTGAGGACATTATCAAACGTCTAAAGCAGCATCTTGAGAAGAAAGATAACTGGCACGAAGCGATTGCGTTTATTAGCAAAGACTCAAATCTTAACAAAGCACACATAAAATATTTAGAGAACCGATTCTATACTCTTGCAAAAGAATGTGATCGGTACTCTGTCGACAATAGCAATATACCTACAAAATCTGCTGTCTCTGAAGCGGAGCAAGCAGAACTCGAAGAATTTATTTATAATGCTAAAATATTGATTAATGCTCTAGGTCATAAAGCGTTTGAATCGTATTCGGAGGAACAACCCAATAATCAAGGGGAGAACCCTGTATTTTCAGTTTCTGCCGGCACCGGAAAAGCGTATGGAATGCGGAGCGCTGATGGTTTTGTATTGCTAAAAGGCTCTTGTATTCATGAGACATCGACTGGTTCTTTAAATCTTGGAATCAAAAAGAAGGTCGAACAGAGTCGTGCTTCTGGTGAAATAAAAAACGGAATACTTCAAAATGATAAATTATTTTCAAGCTCTTCTGCTGCCGCAGCTTTTGCTGCAGGCTATAGCATCAGCGGTCCACAGCAATGGAAAACCGAGCAAGGGAAGACCCTAAAATCATTTGAAATAGAATCCATATAACAAAAGAGAGCGAACTGATTAAATCAAAATCAGTTCGCTCTCTTTTTATGAATCATGATAGGATGTTGCTATTTTGTTGTCACGGAGGGCATCAAACCTTAGAAAACCCAGTCATTCCGGGAGTTTTCGGACCTCTGAAATTATTCCCACTCGAGCGCCAGACCTTAATTTCTCGTGATTTTATGCACTAAAAGTACGCTTTTAGTCCACACATTCCACATATTTCACGCTATCCGTAGCGTCTTTACGAATTCTGTAGCCATTTTGTAGCCATTGGCTACAACCTAACCTCCGCTGGCTGATTCACCTCAAAGCCACTCAGAACTATCTATTTCAAATAATACATGAAGGTTTGCAACATGGAAAAATACATCTACGATAACAGCAACGGTCTTTGGTATGAACTGCACGGAGATTATTATCTGCCGTGTCTGGTCATTCCGGAAGAAGAAAATCACACCATCGGTATCTGGGGCAGAAAGCACCAGCAGTACCTCAGAGAACATCATCCTATTCTCTACAACGATCTGCTTTTCAGCGGCAAGCTGTATGGCTATCTCGCTGACATTGACACTCAGGCTCGAAATAAGCTCGACCTGCTTGTAATTCAGCTGGCAAAGAAAGAAGGTATCAATGACCAACTGAAAGAACAGAATCAGCTGGCATGGGTCGGAGCCATGAACAATATCCGCAACCGTGCAGAGGAAATCGTCAACAAAGAACTGATTTTTGCTGAGTAAACAACTTCATGCTGTGATAAAATTAGGCGACCAATTACACTATTGGTCGCCTAATCTAATATACTTTCCGTTCTTCCTCAAGCAAATGATAACTTTTTTCGCAAACAGCTATAAACGGTATCTACCAATAAATCTACAATGACTTCATCACATTCAGCAGATTCTGGTAGCTGTCTACATCATGATATTTCACTTTGCTTGTAGACATTTCATTGAACAGCTTTTTAGCACATGAAATTTTTGCCTGCTCAATCGGTCTGAGATTTAAGCTATCCATAGTACCCTTTGTCTCAGCAACGAAGAAAATGTGTTTTACCATACCTTCATAGAAAGCAATCGCCCAGTCAGGAGAATAGTTACCTACCGGAGTAGGAATATGAAATCCTTTCGGAAGTTTTGCGTAGACACAAACCTCTTGTGCAGCATCCAAATCTTCTACAAAACGACGTTCTATGCTCTTTTCAGCAGAACCATCTGTAAACACATAGTCCTGAATTGCCTTGGTTGCTCGGAACGCCTTATCAAAGGTCTGAGCGCTCTTTTCAGCCGTGAAAATGGTGCTGTCATACTCGCCCTCGATCTGGTCATAAGAAATATGTTCCACGATCATTGTAGCTTTCTGTTCTTTGATTAGTTTAATTACCTTTGAAATAAACTCCTCAGGATTGTTCTTAAACATATAGAGTTTATCTGCTCGTAAGCCTTTCAAAATGGCAGCTACCGTTTTACGTGTTAATACTGTGCCTTCAGAAACTTTTCCTATGAGATCATATTTAATCTGACTCGTCTGTGTATGTTTTAACGTATAGGTTCCAGAGCTTTCTCTTACAAAAGAATCACCACGACCAACCTCATATTCATCCATTTTTGCTTTCTGTCTGCCAACAGTTGTGGTATATTGCAGTTCTGCAACAAATAATTTTTCATTGATATGGTCAATGGACTTACGGATTAGCTCATCGCTGTCAAACTCAACGGTATAAGCGTATTTGTGATTGATTTGCTTCCACAGTGCCTGGAACTCAGCTTTTGCAAAGTTATCATTCAGCGGATTGTCTTTCACCTTTGTTTCGTGACCATCGGTAAACATATCCTTAAGAACACTGTCATCGTAAACAGATTGAATCAAAGTATGAATACCTTCTGCCATTGGCTGAATTTCTTCCGGTAATGGAGCAACTGTGCCCATCTTCACATCGATGCGGTACTTGTCTGTAACCTTACGCTTCATATCGACATAACCATTGCTAATCAGATAGAACTCAATGGTATCTGCTGCATTTTTATCTATAAGTGTCGGTGTTCCATCCACCTTGACATATTTACCATTAAAGTATTCGCTGCTTGCAGTAGTAGGTCTGTCATAGAGGACAGTCTTGATATCGCTCTGAAGATCCGCCACAAATCCTTTGTAGCTTTCACTGGCAATAACCGTCAGCATATTGATGTCATGAACACTGTCACCGCAGCTTTCGGCATCCATACGGTTACCATGCTGGTTTACACAAAGACGCAGGCCACGCCCAACTTCCTGACGCTTTGCTGTCTGGCTGTCAGAATGTTTCAGCGTACAGATCTGGAAAACATTCGGATTATCCCAGCCTTCACGCAGGGCGGAGTGAGAGAAAATAAAGCGAGTCGGTTCTTCAAAGGAGAGCAAACGCTCCTTATTTTTCAAAATCAAATCATATGCAGAGATATCATCCGAAAATTCACTGCCACGCTTCAGTTGACTGTCAATGCTGTGACCGGTCTTTTTATCAATACTGAAATAACCTTTGTGTACGGCAGAAACATCACTGCAAGTTGATTTCAGATATTTCTGATAAGGCGTATCAAATACCGTAATGTACTCGTTCAGCACATTCAGATATTCCTGCTCAAACATCTGTCCATATTCTCCAAGGACCTCATTACCATCCGCATCATATTGACGATACTTGGCAACTTCATCAATAAAGAATAGGGAAAGAGACTTAATTCCCATATTGAACAGTTTTTCTTCCTTTTCAAAATGAGAAAGAATAGTCTCACGAATCTGGATTCTTCGCATATCCGACTCGGATACATCACCGGAAACCTCACCTGTTTGAATGACCTCGCCATTGGTAAAGGTAACAGTTCCACGGAACGGGTCTATATCTGAGATTGTATATCCCTTGTACTGCTCCATTTCCTGAGATACATAGTAAAGATCATCGCCAACGCCAAGCACACGGGTCTCACGGTTAATAGACTTGTTATAACCGATTTCCAGTTCGATACGAGCCATCGGAGGTTTCTTAGAAGAAAGAACAATCTGTTCTAAGAACATATAGCTGTCTGTTCCACGGAAGTTCTTTACTTCAAATCCCTTAACTTCAATTTTCTTAACCAAGCGTTTATTAAACGCATCCAGCGCATCCAGCACATAAACCGTATTGTGCTGAACTGCATGAGTTGCCGAATAGTTCAGAGTGAACAGAGGGTTAAAATTCTTAAGTGCTTTCTGGGTAACAGCTCCACCCATTTTCTGCGGTTCATCCAGAATAATAATCGGTCTGTTTGCCTTGATAACATCAATCGGACGGCGAGAGCCAAATTCATCACGCTTAGAGTAAATAATACGAGCTTCTTTGCTTCTGCCATCTTCTTTCAAGGAAGATGCAAACGCCTGAGTATTGATAATCATTACATTGATGCCGGAGCTGGAAGAAAAATTATCCAACTGATTCAGGTTGGAACTGTTATAGACGAAGAAGCGAGCTTTCTTGCCATAATGCTCCATAAAGTGATCAGCGGTAATTTCAAAAGTCTTTTTGACACCCTCACGAATGGCAATAGAAGGCACAACGACGATGAATTTGCTCCAACCATATTTTTTGTTCAGCTCGAACATAGTCTTGATATACACATAGGTCTTACCGGTTCCGGTCTCCATTTCGATATCAAGGCTGCATCTGCCTAAATCCTTTACCAGTGCTTTGGACTGCTTAATATTGTTTTGGCTTTGAAGCTTTTGAATGTTGATTAAAAGTTGCTCATCAGACAGTTCAATTATTTCGTTCTTGTAGCCGGTGTCATCGTCCATATCGTAGAGGTTAAACTGCTGTGCATCTTCCGTATCCACATTCAGCCGCATCTGCTGATTTTCCTGCTTTTTGCCCAAATCTCGGATATAGCTGATTTTGTCATGGTATCCCTGTCCTTGGAACACCTTTACAACCGCATCGACGGCATCGGTTTGGTATTGCTGTATCTTAAAGTTAAATTTCATCTTCCGGGCGCACCTCCTGTTCCAACATAAGAAAACGGTCAAAGTCGCTCTCATACAGGCGATCCTGAATAATACGGTACTTTTCGTATTCCGTTTCCGCATGGAGTTTGGCCTGCTCTGCACTGATTTTTCCTGGACCTGTGAGCAGTTCATTTCCATTAAACTCCAGGAAACCGTCCAGGCGCTTTGCCCAATCCTCCATACTCATAGGGATTTTCCGCTCGGCTTGCAGCTCTGCATAATCCAAATACAACGATACGATCCGTTCCAAATAATTCATTTCTTCTTTGCTCAGATAGTTTTTTGCAATCGTCACATCGGCTTTCAGAATTTTTCCATCCGGAGCGTTCTCCCAGGTAGTCAACCCCATGTGTTCCTTATTTGCGTCAGCACGCTCCACAATCAGTTCTGCCGCTGTATGGCGATGAACGGCAAAGTGCATTTTGTTCTGAACCGTCTGGAAGAACAGACGGGTAGTTTTTGCATTTTTATCATAATCAAAGGCTGTTGCATATAGATCCGTTACCTTCTGATAGAACTTCCGTTCCGACAGACGGATTTCCCGAATCTGCTGCAACTGGCGGTCAAAATATTCGTCTGTGAACATATGACCTTTTTTCAGCCGTTCCACATCCATTGTCCAGCCCTGAATGGTATGGTCTTTCACGATTTGTCCTGCCCACTTGCGGAACTGCACCGCCCGCTGATTGTTCACTTTAAAGCCTACGGCAATGATCATTTGAAGATTGTAGTGGTCCTGGCTTCGGCTGACCTGTCGATTTCCCTCGGTTTGAACTGTCAAGTATTTCTTGACAGTTGCCTCTGGTGTCAGCTCGCCGTCTGCATAGATTCGATTGATATGCTGGGAAATTGTCTGCTTGGTTACATCATACAGCGCTGCCATCATTTTCTGGGTCAGCCAGATATTTTCGTCCTCATACCGCATTTCAAAGCTAGCATCACTCTCCCCGGTGGAAGCCACGAAAGTCAGATATTCTGCTGCCGAGCTGCGAATCGGTAGTTCTTTTTTCTCAGCCATATCAAAGCACCTTCCTTACTGTGTCAGGACTGTAGGTTGCAAAAATCTGCTCAAAGTTGGTAGCAACACTATCGTTTGCCAGCGAGCTGTCACGCATCACAAAGTAGTACGGCTGCTTCTGTGCGATTGCCTTGATGGTCTCATCATTGACGTCCTTATCAAAGCAGGCGATTAGGAAACCGTCCGCTACATCAAAGACCTTTTTTCCACCAATGGTCGTTTCTTCAATCTTGCTGGAAAGTTCAACACCCAGATCCAACATCACCTGGAACAGCAAATCCTCCGGGGTTCTGTCCTCCTTGATGTTATCTGCCATCAGATCCAGCAGGTTCATGTCAAAGTCAGAAGGGCTGTAGTAGATATCCTTCATATTGGAGGTATCGCATTTCAGAACACGGAAACCGATATCAAGGTTTTGCGTGGTCAACGGGCTATCTTCTTTGATTTTCTTACCGGCACGGCGGATACGTTCCTTAGCAAGCTCTGGAATAATATGAGGGCGTCTGAGCTCATCTAAAACTGCAACGGCGTTTTCAGCAACACGCTTTGCGTTAGCAGATGCACTATTCAGCATTGGGTCAATATCTTCCTTTAATTGCACAAGAATGTATTTGCATCTTTTTCCTTCGGCGTTAGAACGCATAACCGCTTCTGCTGTGGTAGCTGAACCACTAAAGAAATCGAGGACAATATCATCTTTCTGTAAACCAAACCCCAGTAGGAATTTAATCAATTCAACTGGTTTAGGATTAGAGAATACATCTTTTTTGAAATATTCATATACATCACTTGATCCTGTACTTGTCGTTCCTTGTTCTGTAAAGACTGTTTCAGTTGTAAAAATACTCCTGGGGGTTTTACCAAGAGGGATACGTTGTTTGAACTGAACAGACCATTTATCTCCCAACTTGACAATTCTTATTTCTCCTGATTTTATATCTGATTCAAAACGAGCTTTGGAACGTAACCAGCTTATTGGATTACCATCATCATCGAATTGAAGTACTGTTCCATCCGGACAAACAATAGGATAGTATTGCTTTCCAGATTTTCTCTTGAATGTATCCCAGAAGAAGCGACCAATCTCATCATGTTCTTTGTAGCGTTTGATATAATCGTCAGAATACGCCTCGTAAAATTCAGACAGAGCAGAGATATTTCGTGCATATACCAAAATATACTCGTGTTCAATGGCAATATATTTTGAATCATTACCGCCACCTTTTTTATTTTGCCATATTAACTGAGAAACAAAATTTGCTGCTCCAAATATTTCATCACACACATTTTTCAAATTTTTATTCTCACTATCATCAATACTAATAAAAATTACGCCATCCTCAGTGAGAAGATTTTTTGCAATTTTTAGTCGAGGATATATCATATTCAACCAATCAGTATGATAACGTCCATTACTATCAAGATTTTTTACAAGACGGTTGCCTTCCTCATCGAACTGTCCACTGTTAGTAATGTATTCATCTGTACTTTGAGCAAAATTATCTGCATAAACAAAATCGCTACCAGTATTATACGGAGGGTCAATATAAATCATCTTGATTTTCCCAAGATAGGTTTCCTGCAACAGTTTCAACACTTCCAGATTATCGCCCTCGATATAGAGGTTTTCTGTGGTATCAAAGTCCACACTTTCCTCCCGGCAAGGGCGGAGGGTTTTGTTGATTGGTGCATTGGCAAGAAGAACGGACTTCTTCTTGTCCGGCCAAGTGAATTGGTAGCGTTCCTCTTTGCCATCCACCACAGTGCAAGAAATTTCCTGCATCAACACATCCTTATCAATGGCACGAACCACTTCGCCATTTTCGTCAATCGTTTCTGTCACAGCATTGGGGAACAGCGCCGCCAGCTTTTTGAAATTTTCATCCGCCTTGTTGGGCGTGTGCATTTTGAGTTTGTCCATTTAGATTTCCTCCAGTTCCTTTTTTAGCCGGTTCATTTTCTGCACCAGTTCAAATTTTTTCTTAGGTTGCTTTTCGTTCTTAGCCTGTTTGGTCAAGCGGTCGAGTTCCTTCTGAATCCTCATTCGCTGTTCATCAACTGCAATCTGTTCATCCAGAGTGTTTCCCTGATCTACCGTGATACCGCCAATCTGAATGATGATGTTTTCCCAAACGGCATCCAGATTCAACCCCTTTAGTTCAACAGACAGTTCTTCTTTTCGTTTCCATTCTGTCTGCATCAGCTTGGTGTGGTAGGTGGCAAGCTTTGCTTCATCGCCACACTCCAGCACCAACAGCATATTCTGTGGTATCAGCTTTGATATGGTGATGATTGTCTTATCGTCGAAATCTTTCTTTTTCAAAGCGACCAGAAGAACGAAAAAAGATTTGACCTGATCACCAGCAGCAATATGAACTTTTTCAGCTGATACTTCATTGACAATGGTGATTCTTGAAATATCGGCATCAATTTTTGCTTTCTCTGCGGTGTTCATCTGGAACTTCGCATAGATTGCATTCTTCGGAAGCTGCTTGCTTAATTCGGTAGCTTTTGGCAAGCCAAGCATGATTCCACCTCACTTTCTATGTCATCGGACAACCAGGAAGCATATCAATTCAAAGTCGTCCAATCCCTTGATCTCATTCGTGAGAAAGCTCATTTGACCGCCGCCTAAGAAGCTATCAATATCGCTTTCTTCCTTGACCTCAATGATAGATGCAATGGCGTCACCCAGCAGCTTAGAGAACTCAGACATATTTCGTCCGTCACGAGTTTCCTTATTGAATTGGCGATACAGCTCTGGAATAGGCTCTGTTTTTCCTTTACAAAGGAAACGCATCTTATCCAACATCTGCTTTGGAGAAAGATGGTCACAAATCACTTCGCCATCGTTGCTGATGTAAACCATATAAAACGGGTGCAGACGATTCTGATTATCAATATTCACACTGTTGGAACGATTCTTCAAAACATAAATTACGCCTGCCGGTGCTGCTTACAGCGGCGGTCATATCGTTCACGGATGTGCCAATGCGATGTA
>JABLTO010136387.1_pt1 | contig 10482 bp, 6 predicted proteins | sample 7160091 | NCBI WGS metagenome assembly JABLTO01 (sample SAMN14651225, study PRJNA627086) | human gut metagenome | isolation source: feces | host: Homo sapiens
CGGATCCGTTATATTTTTCTTGGAGACAAATCCCGACTGGATCCCCGGCTTTCTGAAAAGTGCAGTTATTTGGAAAATCTGACCCGGGACAATCCGCTCACACTGAATATTGCCTTGAACTACGGCGGCAGAAGTGAAATCACCCAGGCATGCAACGCACTGATCGCAAAGGGCAATACTGTCACAGAAGAAGATATCTCCGACATGCTGTATACGCGGGAAAGTCCGGATCCGGATCTGATTGTGCGCACCGGCGGCGAATACAGGCTGTCGAACTTCCTGTTGTGGCAAGCCGCCTATGCGGAACTGTATTTCACCGACTGCCTATGGCCAGACTATGACGACATAGAGCTGAGGCGGGCAATTCTGGAATTTTCCAAAAGAAAGCGCCGCTTCGGAGGCGTATAATTCTAAGTAATAAAAGAAAGCATGAGAATAAAAAATGGTTAAACGTATTATCACCGGCGTGGTTGCTGCGGCGCTTTTGGCCGCGGTGTGTATATTCGCCAATTCTATTGTTTTTTCTGTTGCCTTCGGTCTTTTAGCGCTGCTGGGCGTTTATGAAATGCTGGGCTGCATCGGCGCACGGCGCAATTTTGCAATTGCTTTGTGTTCCTACGCTATGACAATCATCGCAGTCGTGCTGGTGCATACTGTCAGCCGCCATTCCCTGTACATTACCGCATATGCAGGAACGCTGTTCTGCGTATTGCTGATTCTGTTTGCATCGGCTGTATTTTCCGACGGACGCGTATCTGTGGATAAAGTATGCATTGCATTCACCACCTGCGCATACATAATTACCGGATTTATTTCTATCATCCTGCTGCGGGATATGCATATGGGAAAATACGTGTATCTTCTGGCGTTTATCGGTCCCTGGGTATCTGACACCTTTGCATATTTCACCGGTATGCTCCTTGGAAAGCATAAGCTGATTCCCGCCGTCAGTCCGAAAAAGACAGTAGAAGGAAGTCTCGGCGGCATATTGTTCTGCATTATTGGCTGTATTGTTTATGGATATGTCGTCAAAGCCGTCACCGGCGGTGAAACTCAGTTCCATATTGTATTCTTAGCCCTATTGGGACTGATTATTTCTGTGGTGTCCCAAATCGGAGATTTGATTTTCTCCCTAATCAAACGGCGGTACGATATCAAAGACTACGGCTTTATTTTCCCCGGTCACGGCGGCGTGCTGGATCGGTTCGACAGCGTGATCGCCACCGCCCCCCTAATTCTCATAGCCTGCGAATCTTTGGCAAAGCTGAATCTAATGTAACGGGGAAAGCCCTATGAATACAGAAAAAAGAAAGGTCGCTGTGCTTGGGTCTACTGGTTCTGTAGGCACCCAGGCACTCACCGCCCTTGAGAATACCGAAACAGAGCTTGTTCTGCTCACAGGCGGGCAAAATCTCTCCCTTTTAGCAGAACAAATCCATACACTCCACCCCGTTATGGCGGCAGTTTCCACAGAAGAAGGCGCCGACCGACTGCGGGGAATGCTTGGAAATACAAAAACCTGCATTTATGGCGGAGCAGACGCGATCTGTAAGGTGGTCGCAGACTGTGGAGCGGATTTGATCGTGCATGCTATATCCGGCATGGCAGGGATTCCTGCCGCCCTGACCGCCGCAGATACCGGCGCACGGATTGCTATGGCGAATAAAGAAGCCATTATTGCAGCAGGGCATCTGATCTATGCACGGCTTGGGGCATCCGGCGGAGAACTAATTCCTGTAGACAGCGAGCACAGCGCAATTTTTCAGTGTCTCACCGCATCCGGTGCAGCCAATCCGGGGGCACCGGCTGACCCGTCACGAGTTCGCAGAATTATTTTAACCGCTTCCGGCGGACCGTTTTTCGGAAAAACTGCCGCGGACCTTGCAGGTGTGACGCCGGAAATGGCGCTTGCACATCCCACCTGGAAAATGGGCAAAAAAATTACCATAGACAGCGCCACCCTGATGAATAAAGGCTTTGAATGGATTGAAGCCTGCCGGTTGTTCGGCGTTTCAGGTGATCAGGTGGAAATTGTTATACACAGACAAAGTATAATCCACTCCATGGTGGAATACATTGATACATCGGTGCTTGCACAGCTTTCCTATCCGGACATGGCGGACTGCGTGCGCTACGCGCTCCACTATCCGGATCGCGCTGCCTTTGACGGTCCCAGTCTGAATTTTGCCGAGATCGGTTCCCTGACCTTCCACCGCCCGGATGTGGACGCATTCCCTGCTCTGAACATTGCACAGCAGGCATGGCAGGCAGGTGGTAGTGCGCCTGCTGCGCTGATTGCAGCAGACGAAATCGCTGTGGATGCGTTTTTGCAAAGAAAAATCGGCTTCATGGATATCCCTGCACTGGTGCGGGAAACCTTATCCATATGCCCCGTCTGTCCGGTGTATACGGAAGAAGACGTATACGCGGCAGACTGTGCCGCAAGGCGGGCAGCACTGTCGCTGATTCAAGCATAACTTATCTGTTTTCATGTATCTGAAAGGGTGTGATTTCCATTTCTACCGTATTATATGTTTTGCTGGCTATTTTCATTTTCGGCGTGCTCATTTTCGTGCACGAGGGCGGACACTACCTGTTTGCCCGTCTGTTTCATGTTTCCATCCGGGAATTCTCCATCGGCATGGGACCGAAGCTTCTTACCCGCACCTCCAAAAAAACTGGAATCGCCTATTCCCTGCGCCTGTTTCCCATCGGCGGCTTTGTCAATATGGTTGGTGAGGATGAAGAAACAGACGATCCCAACGCCTTCAACAAGAAAAAAGTATGGCAGCGGATCATCATCGTCTGCGCCGGTGCGCTCATCAACATATTGCTGGGCGTGATTATTACGTCCGCGCTCATCTGCGCAAAGCCGGTGCTCGGCTCCACTGTAGTGGCAGAATTTGCTGACGGTGCCGCCTCTCAGGAAAAGGGATTAGCAATCGGCGACGAAATCATCAAGGTGGATGGGCACAAAGTGCATATTGCCGATGAATTGATGTATGAAATTATGCGTCTCGGTATTGAACCGGTAGATCTTACTGTGCTTCGAGACGGTGAAACGGTCGTCATTGAAGATGTGCAATTTCCGATTATATCGGAATCCGGCACTGCTTTTGGAGACCGGGATTTTCTGGTCTATGCAGAGGATGTCACCGCTGGAACCCTTGTAAAACACTGCTTTTACAGAAGCGGCTACACCGTCCGCATGATTTGGGAATCTCTCTTTGATCTGGTAACAGGCAGATACGGAATTCAGGCGGTATCCGGTCCAGTGGGTGTTACGGAAGCCCTTACGGAAGCGGCACAAACCAGCAGCTTCAATTTTCTGTATCTGGTTGCGGTGATCACCATGAACCTGGGCGTTGTCAATCTGCTTCCCCTTCCCGCTCTGGACGGCGGACGGCTTGTATTTCTGATTATTGAAGGAATCCGTAGAAAGCCTGTGAAACCGGAAATAGAAGGTTATGTTCATTTTGCAGGAATGGCTCTGCTGATGCTTCTGATGGTAGTTATATGTATAAAAGACGTTGTCGGATTGTTTTAAGGAAAGGAAAATTCCATGAGACGAAAAACCCGTGCAGTGCATGTAAAAAACAGAACCATCGGCGGGGATGCGCCGGTGTCTATCCAATCTATGACCAACCGTCCCGCAAGAGACTTTGCGGGAACGATTGAACAGATTCAGTCTCTCGTGGCGGCAGGCTGCGAAATCGTACGCATTGCCGTACCAGATACGGAAACGGCTGCTGTATTTTCCCGGGCAAGGGAAGCGGGCATAACCGTTCCACTGGTAGCGGATATCCACTTTGATTACAGAATCGCGCTGGAGGCAGTACGCCATGGAGCAGACAAAATCCGGATCAATCCAGGCAATATCGGCAGTCCAGATCGGGTCCGCGCCGTTGCCGATGCATGCAGAAACGCAGGCGTTCCCATCCGCATCGGTGTAAACGGAGGCTCCCTGGAAAAATCCCTTTTGGAAAAATACGGTGGTCCCACAGCGGAGGCCCTGGCAGAAAGCGCTCTGTGTCAGGCAGAAATGCTGGAGAACATGGGATTTCACGATATCGTTATCTCTATCAAATCCTCCAGAGTAGATACTATGATCCACGCGTGCCGCAAGGTAGCCGCCCAGTCAGATTATCCCCTGCATCTGGGCGTTACGGAAGCGGGGACAGAATACAGCGGGATTATTAAAAACGCCATGGGGATCGGTGCGCTGCTTTGCGACGGCATCGGTGATACAATCCGCGTCACACTCACCGCAGATCCAGCAGCAGAAGTGCGTGCCGCAAAAGAAATCCTTGCGGCAGCAGAAGTGCGGAAAAATGGGATTTCCATTATATCCTGCCCCACCTGCGGCAGAACAAAAATTGATTTGATTGCAATCACAGAAGCATATCGGGAAGCAATCTCCTGCATAGATACGGGAGACAAAACAATTACCGCCGCTATAATGGGATGTGCAGTCAACGGTCCCGGTGAAGCAAGAGAGGCGGATTTCGGCGTCGCCGGCGGAGACGGCTGTGCAATTTTATTCCGCCACGGCGAAAAGGTTCGGCGGATCGACGAGGACAAGCTGCTGGAGGTTCTTATGGAAGAGACCCGCCGCATGCTGGAAAACTGTACGATTTAATACATAAATTGGAGAACGTTATGGCAGAAGCACAAATGCGCACATTAAAAACAATTTTCTCTCGTTATACGCCGCAAAACCAGCGGCAGCGGGAGATTTTTGACGCTGCTGCAAATGCGGTTCTTTCCGGGGATAAAGAAAAAAGCATGTATCAGGTTTCTTTCTCCCTTCCTTTTCTCTGTGATAAAAAGGATTTATATGCAATAGAAGATCAGCTTTGTGAGCTATACGAACTGAATCTGCTCCGCCTTTTGCCAAGTTATCCGTCTGAACTGTTCAGCAAGGACTACATTCCCCAGGTTCTGATTGAATCAGGGCGGGTGGGCGCTGTGTCCAACGGATTTTTCAATGAATGCGATATCAAGTTGGAGGGGGATAAAATTACCCTATCCGTTCCCTTTACTGCCGGAGGCGTAGCACTTCTGGATCTGGGACGCACCAGCGACATTATCGCCGGCATCATCCGCAGTGAATTTTCCCTGTCCTATCAGGTGGAAATTGTCCAAAGTGAGGACTATCTCGCACATTTCGAGCAGTTTAATCAGAAGCACAATCAAGAAATCCGGGAACACCAGCAACGCGCCGATGCCCAGGCAGCCCAATACCGGGCAGAGCAGGAACGGAAAGCACAGGAGGAAGCTGCGGCAAACCCTGTATACGAACGGGTGGAATCTCTTTTCGACGGAGATTCGCAAGTGGAAACAGTAGGCGATTCTCTGATCCATGTAGGAAAGATGACCTTTGACGTATCTGGCGGCGACATCATTTTTGGAGAAGATTTCGATCTGGACGATCCCACACCCCTTCGGAATATCAACCATGCCGCTCGTCATGTGGTTGTGCTGGGACAAGTGTTCCAGGCAAAGCCCAACGAAATCCGCGGCAGCGAAAAATTTTCCGTAACCATCGGCATCACCGACAAAGACAGCTCCGCTTTCCTGCGCACAACCCTGGAAGAAGGGGAAACCATGGCGTTGGCAGGCAGTGCCAAACCTGGCACCTGTCTTGCAGCCTGCGGAAATGTGCGGCAGGATAAATTTGGTGAATTCTATATCAACCTGAAATCGGCAAAAAAAATCAAAATGCACATTCGCCCGGACAACGCCGAATTGAAGCGTGTGGAACTGCATATGCACACAAACCTTTCCACTATGGACGCTACGGCAAAGCCGGAGGAAATCGTAAAACGCGCAGCAGCATGGGGACAAAAAGCCATTGCCATTACCGACCACGGTACTGCTCAGGGATTTCCCACAGCCATGCTTGCGGCAAAAAAGTTGGAAGATTTCAAAGTTCTTTACGGCATTGAAGCATATTTCGTAGACGACACTGCCCGCGCCTTATACGGCAGAACGGATATCGGTTTCGATGAAGAAATGATCGTTTTTGATATAGAAACCACCGGACTTTCCGTGCAAAACTGTAAGATTACAGAAATCGGCGCTGTCAAGGTGCGGGGGGGAGAAGTGCTTGAAACCTTCAACACCTTTGTTAATCCCCAGGTACCGATTCCGGAAAATATCACCGAACTCACCGGCATCACCGATGAAATGGTAGCAGATGCACCTCTTGTAGAAGAAGCGCTGCGAGCGTTTTTCGACTTTACAGGGGATCGCTTGCTCATCGCCCACAATGCAGGTTTTGATACCAGCTTCATCCGTCGTGCTGCAGACGAATGCGGGCTTCCCTTTGAAAACCCGTATCTGGACACGGTATCCATGTCCAGATACGTAAACCCGGAATTAAAGCGCCACCGTTTAGATACGCTGGCAGAGTACTTTCAGCTTGGAGATTTCAACCACCACCGTGCATCGGACGATGCAGAAATGCTGGCATATATCTTCTTTAAAATGATCGAAAAGCTGCAGGACGAGGGGATCACCGATTTCACGCAAATGACCAACGCCATGAGTGAAAATGCAGACCCATTGAAGCTGCGTACCTATCATCAGATTATTATTGCCAAAAATCTCACCGGGCTGAAAAATCTGTACCGACTTGTATCTGAATCGTATCTGAACTACTATCGACGTACCCCTCGTATTCCGAAAACACGTCTGATGGAACTGCGGGAAGGACTGATCATCGGCTCCGCCTGTGAAGCGGGCGAGTTGTTCCGGGCAATCCTGGAAAATAAACCCCAAGCCGCCATTGAAGAAATCGCATCCTTTTATGATTATCTGGAAATTCAGCCTATTGCAAATAACATGTTCCTGATTGAAAATGAAAAAGCTGCAGACGTGGAAGAACTGCGGGAACTGAACCGGAAAATCGTTGCCCTTGGGGAAAAACTGAATAAACCAGTATGCGCCACCTGCGACGCACACTACATTGATCCAGAAGATGAAATTTACCGCCGGATCCTGCTCACCGGTATGAAATTTCCGGATGCGGATAAGGTTAGCCATCTGTATATGCGTACCACAGAAGAAATGCTGGAAGAATTCTCCTATTTGGGGGAAGACAAAGCATATGAAGTGGTTGTCACCAACACCAATAAAATCGCCGACATGGTAGAAAAAATGGATCCCATTCCAGCAGGCTCCTACCCTCCGCATATTGAAGGCAGTGAGGAAGAACTTACCAACAAATGCCATGAAATGGCAAAATCCATGTACGGCGATCCCCTGCCCATTCAGGTGCAGGCAAGACTGGAACGGGAGCTGGATTCTATTATCAAAAACGGCTTTGCCATTATGTATATCATCGCACGCCGTTTGGTGGACAACAGCGAATCCAAAGGATATCAGGTAGGCTCCAGAGGATCCGTAGGCTCCTCCTTTGCCGCCACTATGGGCGGCATCACCAAGGTAAATCCGCTGCCGCCCCATTACCGCTGTCCTGCATGCAGGTACAGCGAATGGATTGAGGATGGCTCCGTCAAATCCGGATTTGACTTGCCCGCAAAGGACTGTCCCCAGTGCGGAAAGCCGGATATGATCCGGGACGGACACAACATTCCTTTTGAAACGTTTCTCGGATTCTACGGAGACAAAACACCGGATATCGACCTGAACTTTTCCGGCGATGTGCAGGGAGATGCCCACAAATACACGGAAGTGCTGTTCGGTAAAGGACACGCCTTCCGCGCCGGCACCATCGGCACGCTGGCGGAGAAAACTGCCTTCGGATATGCAGCGAAATATCTGGAAGGCAAAGGGATTTCCGTATGCCGCGCAGAGCTGGAACGACTGATCAGCGGATGCGTTGGCGTAAAGCGAACCACAGGACAGCACCCCGGCGGTATCATCATCGTACCCCAAGGATATGAAATCTACGATTTCTGTCCGGTACAGCACCCTGCAGACGACCCGAACTCCGGCACCATCACTACCCACTTTGAATTTAAATACCTTCATGACACTATCCTGAAGCTGGACATACTGGGACACGATATTCCCACCAAGTATAAACGGCTGGAAGAGTACACAAATACCAATGTGTTGGACTGCAATCTCAGCGATCCCAAACTCTACCAGCTCTTCACCACGCCTGCTCCCCTGGGTGTGACCAAAGAAGAATTGCTTGGTGTGGAAACGGGGACACTGGGGCTTCCTGAAATGAACACAAAGTTCGTGCGGGGCGTGCTCATCCAGGCACAGCCAAAAAGCTTTTCCGACCTTTTACAAATTTCCGGGCTGACTCACGGCACCGGCGTTTGGTTAGGTAATGCGGACATGTTGATTGATGCAGGAACCTGCACCATATCGGACGTGATCGGATGTCGTGATGATATTATGGTGTATCTGATTCAAAATCACAACATGGACAAGGCGATGTCCTTCGCCATTATGGAGGACGTGCGGAAAGGGAAAGGACTGAAGCCGCAATATGAGGAAGCTATGGTTGCCGCCGGCGTGCCGGACTGGTACATTGATTCCTGCAAAAAAATTAAATACATGTTTCCGAAAGCCCACGCGGCGGCATATGTAATCGACGCACTGCGTCTGGGCTGGTACAAAATTTACTATCCCAAAGAATTTTATGCAGCATACTTTACCGCCGCCCCTGGCGGCGTAGAAGCCAGCATTGTTTGCGGCGGCATACCGGCAGTCAAAGCTAAAATGGACGAAATCAAAAATATGGGAAAAGATGCCACGGCAAAGGACAATGAAACATTCAGTGCTCTGCAGCTTGTTAATGAAGCCATGGCGCGGGGAATCCGCTTCCTTCCAGTAGATTTGAAACAGTCCCATGCAAAAAAATTCCTTCCCCAGGAGGACGGCATCCGCCTTCCGTTCAACTCCATCGGCGGGTTGGGAGATTCTGCCGCAGAGCATATCATGCGCGCCAGAAATGAAGAAGATATTTTCTCTGTGGAAGATTTGCGCATTGCAGCCAAGCTATCCAAATCCGTCATAGAGGTGTTAGACGCAAACGGCGTATTCAAAGGCATGTCCCTAACCAACCAGCTTTCCTTTTTCTGATTTCCCCTCCGGAATACCGGACAAAACCCTCTGCATATACTATAGATACACAAGTATATGCAAAAAAGGTAGAAAACGGGAAAGGAACGGTCATCACTATGGCTTGCAACACCAACAGCCTGAGCAACAAAATTGTAATCAGTGTTTGTGACGGCAGAAAACTGGGGCACATCTGTAACTATGAAATTGATTTGTGTGGTGGATGTATCACAGCAATATTCGTCCCCGGAGAATGCGGTCGGTTTGGATTTGGACGGGGATCCGAACTGCGTATCCCTTGGGATAAGATTCAGAAAATCGGCGAGGACGCAATTCTCGTGGACGTTCCGGCACATGTACCAGAATGCAACTGCCCGCCGCAGCCGCCGAAAAAACGTTGGTTTTGGTGACAAGGCAAATAAAGGCCCCCTTATATGAGGGGAGGCGCGGCATACTGCCAAAACCAAACTTGAACCTCCCTTGTGTAAAGGGAAATGGCACGACCAAACGTAGCGATCGTGACGGAGGGATTGTCTGCATAGACTATCGTTTTGTTAATTATCCAAAATGATTGTACTACAATCCCCCACCCGCTATGCGGGAGCCCCCTTTGCACAAGGGGGCCTTTTTATGTTTTTGCTCCGCGGAAGCCCCTTTACTCGGAGGCTCTTTTATGGTTTTGCTCCGCGAAAGCCCCTTTACTCGGAGGCTCTTTTTATGTTTTTGCTCCGCGGAAGCTTTCTTTACACGAGGGAGCCCTTTTATGTTTTTGCTCCGCGGAAGCCCCTTTACTTGGGGCTCTTTTTATGTTTTTACTTCACGGAAGCTTCCTTTTCACGAGAGAGCCCTTTTATGTTTTTGCTCCACGGAAGCTTCCTTTACTGAGAAACCCTTAAGCTAATCTGTGCCTCCCCTGTGCAAGGGGAGGTGGGTTTTGCGCAGCAAAACTCGGAGGGGTTGTCTAAGCAATACTGTAATTGACGGATTCTACAAAATGATAGTTATACAATCCCTCAGTCGCTTCGCGACAGCTCCCTATGGAGCCGCACAGCGGATCCTTACATGGGGGCCTTTTCATGTTTTGCTCCGCGGGAGCCTGCTAAAGTTTAGAACCTACCTTATCCCAGAAAAATCATCGGTTAAATTGACATTTTCTGTTTAATGTGGTAAAATAGTCTTATTCTTATATACAAATCGTTCACAGAAGAAAGGAACCTGAAAATATAATGAAAAGAGTGGCTATCTTCCAAAACGATTTAAGCGTAGGCGGAATTCAGAAATCCCTGATCAACCTGCTGCGCAATATCGATTATGATAGATTCTATGTGGACCTGTATCTATTCGCGGAAAACACTTTCTGGAACGTGGATTTTCCTCCCCAGCTTCATGTGAATTATCTGAGCCCCGTATCCAAAGCTTATTCCTTTCTTCCTTTCA
>JABLTO010174420.1_pt1 | contig 10479 bp, 7 predicted proteins | sample 7160091 | NCBI WGS metagenome assembly JABLTO01 (sample SAMN14651225, study PRJNA627086) | human gut metagenome | isolation source: feces | host: Homo sapiens
ATGCGGACATGACCCGCGGAGTGCTCCAAACTTGGAAAGACACGGATCATCGCAGATGCAAACATCCGGCTGGTTAGAAATGCCACATTTTTTGAACCGAATTTCCACCTGCATTTCCATCTGAAATCCCACGGTGCGGTCTTCTCATAATATTACTTATCACCCCAAAGAGGTCTATGCTTCGTGCGACAATTTTTGTCCTGTAAATATGGGTTTACATAACAAATGTCCAAAGAATTGGACACATCATGTGCGATACTGACACCATCAAAGCGGATGGGGAGGGAAGAACATGGAGAAAAAGATCGAGATCATTGCCGTCGATTTTGACGGAACATTGTGCAGTGAATGTTATCCTGCCATCGGGATGCCGAATCTGCCGCTCTTTGCATTGCTCAAGGGTGCGAGAAGGCAGGGCAAAAAAGTAATTTTGTGGACATGCCGCTGCGGGGATCTGCTGGAGGAGGCGGTGGCCTGGTGCAGAATGTTCGGACTGGAATTTGATGCGGTCAATGAAAATGTGGCGCAGACGTTGGAACAGTATGGAACGGAATCCAGAAAAATCTCCGCGGACGTCTATATCGATGACAAGGCGTGCTGGCCGTGGATGACGAAGCAGGAGTGGGAACAGTATCTGGCAGGTTAGAAAAGGAGGATAAGAAGATGAAAACAGTGGATATGGAATTGATACTTTTGTGTGCGCTTATAGCGGCGATTGGAGCGTTCGGACTGGTGACGGGTGTGGTTCTGCTGTTCGGAATCCAGTTTCAGGAATGCAATGCTGCACTGCTCACCGGAATTGTGTGCGGGCTCTGGGGCATATTATGGGGAAGCCTGCTGATACAGAACCGGAACCTGGTGTCGAAAAACGTCTAAATATAGTACAGCGTGCAGGAAAATGGCTATATTTAGGTTGACGCGTGTGATAGAATCTCCTATAATGAGACTGAATTATTGGGCGCATGATTTTATGGATTTATGCGGTACTCAGGGAGGAATTCGATGAACCACTTTATATATAGAAAGAAGAGAAAGATATTGCTGGCGGCAATCAGCATGGGAGTGCTTGCTGCCAGCATATCTGCTTTTCACGGACCCGAAGCCGTATACGCGTACACAGCGACGGCGGGAACGATCAACGACGGACCGGTGAAGGTGCGCAACGCACCGGTGACCGGGGATAAGCTGACACTGCTCTATCCGGGAAATGCGGTGACAGTAACCGATGAGACGGCAGGATCAGACGGGTATACATGGTGCCAGATCCAGATGTCGGATGGTGTAACCGGTTATATACGCTCGGATTTTGTGACGCTTCAGGGCACGGATTCTTCTGCGGGACAGACGAATGCGGACAGCAGTGCAGGTGGGACAAACGGGGTGGTGCAGAACACGGAAAAAGGTGTTTATGTGCGCTCGGGAGCGGGAACGTCCTACTCTGTGGTGACAAAGGTATACAAAGGACAGGCTGTGAATGTGGGCGAGCTGGTCTCGGCGGGCGGAATGAACTGGTACAGTGTGACGCTCGTGGTCGGAGGCGCCTCCTATTCCGGGTGGATTTGTGCGGACTATGTAGCCGTGAACGGTCAGACGTCAGACGACCAGTCGCAGGGAGAGACGACCGGTGTCACGGACAGCGAGTATGAGGCGGCGCTTGCGGCAGCGGGTTTTCCGGCAAGCTATTGCAGCGCACTGGCATCCCTGCATCAGAAGTATCCGAACTGGCAGTTTGTGCCGGTGCAGACGGGACTTGACTGGAATACGGTGGTATCGAATGAGAGTCTGGTCGGAAGAAACCTGATCCAGAATTCCGTGAATGACGCAAGAAAATCGACGGACAGTCAGGCGTATAACTGGGAGACCAACAAGTGGTACGGGTTTGACGGGGCAAGCTGGGTGTCGGCGTCTCCGGAATATATCGCATACTGCATCGATCCCAGAAATTTTCTTAACGAGAATCAGATCTTTCAGTTTGAAACGTTGGAATATGCAGGCTATCAGAACGCAGCGGGTGTGCAGAGCGTTCTTTCCAATACATTTATGGCAGGCAATTATACCGATACGGACGGAGCGGTTCGCAGCTATGCGGATACGTTTGTGGAGATCGGCTCCAATGTGGGCGTGAGCCCTTACCACCTGGCATCCCGCTGTAAGCAGGAGCAGGGCGTGCGGGGGACGAGCGATCTGATTTCGGGACGATATTCCAACTATGCAGGCTATTATAACTACTTTAACGTCCGTGCGTTTACGACGGGCAGCGCGTCGGCGATTGTGAACGGACTGGAATATGCGAAGTTGCAGGGATGGAACTCCATCTACAAGTCGATTGCGGGTGGATCATCGGTTGTGGCTGATAATTATGTGAAAAAAGGGCAGAATACCATTTACTTTGAAAAATTTAACGTTGTCTATACCAATAGTCTTTACGCACATCAGTACATGACCAATGTGCAGGCGGCGATGAGTGAGGGCACCAATATGGGAAAAGCCTACACGGACAAGAACCAGGCGTTTGTTTTCCGCATTCCGGTCTATCAGAACATGCCGGAGAGCGCAGTGACGTTTGCGGACAAGGGGAATCCGAACAACTGGCTTTCCTCGATCACGGTGGACGGATATGCGCTGACACCGGCATTTTCCGGTGCGAATACCTCCTATTCCCTGGTCGTTCCGGACAGCGCGGCTTCGATCAATGTGGGAGCGACGGCGGTGGCGGGAACGTCAACCGTTTCCGGTACTGGAAATTATTCGCTGAATTATGGAGATAATACGATTCAGATTACCTGCATCTCGCAGAGCGGAGATTCGCGCACTTACACGCTGATCGTGGCAAGAGCGGGGGGCAGTGCCGGCGGAACCATTCAGGTGGCGGATGACGCGGCGATTACGCCATTCTATCCGATCGGAACCTATGTGACGGGAATTGAGCCTGGAACAAGCGCATCCACAGTCGCATCGGGAATCGGAACCCAGAACTGTACCGTAAAGATTCTGAATGCAGACGGCAGTGAGAATACACAGACGGTGGGAACGGGCAACAAGCTGGCAGTGTATGTCGGCGACACGCTCGTGCAGCAGTATGAGATTGTGGTATATGGAGATATCAACGGTGACGGAAAGGTTTCCAATCTGGATCTGGTATTGATGCAGAAACAGATCCTTGGAATTGAAAGTCAGTCCGGCAGTCGTCTGGAAGCGGCAAACGTCAGCAAGGACGGCGGTATTTCCAATAAGGATCTGGTTATTTTACAAAAACACATACTGGGAATCTCACAGATTGATCAGTGAGAGGAAGAATTGGGAGAGCAGAAATGAAGAAAAAAATAGCAATGATGATGATGGCGCTTAGCCTGACATTCGGGGTTGTCGGAGTGCCGCAGACGGTATTCGCGGCGAGCGGATCAACATCTGTCTCGGTGTCGTCAGGAAGTGTCAATATCGGTGATACGGTTACAGTTACAGTAAAAGCGAGCGGTCCATCCGGCGAAAAGGCGAATGCGACCATGACGCTGTCTTATGATTCGAGTGTGCTGCAGTTTGTGAGTTGCAATACCACATACGGCGGAGGCGGCGGAAGCGTGATGGCGACGGGAGAAAGCTACACGGTGACATTAAAAGCTGTGAGTGCGGGAAATTCCGCCCTCTCTGTCTCTGCCAACGACGGAGTGATCTTTGACTCCAATGAGGAGATGGATTCCATGTCGGGCAGCAGTGCATCGGTCACAGTAAAGAATGCAGCAAGTACAAATACAGATTCAGGCAATAATAGTAGCAGTAACAGTGGAACCTCCAACGGAAACGGAACATCAGCGGGTGGAAACGGGGATTCTGCGGCGAATACTGGCGAGACAACAGGAAAACAGTCTGCGGATAATTCTCTGAAAGAGTTGACCATTTCACCGGGAACGCTCTCGCCGGCATTTAACGGGAAAACGCTGACTTATAGTGCTACAGTGGGAAGCGATGTAACCAATATCGCCGTATCTGCCACACCGGTCAATGAAAAAGCGGTCGTGGAGTCGGTTACGGGAAATACCAATCTGAAAAGTGGAGATAACACCATTAAGATTGTAGTCAAGGCGGAAAATGGCGTGACCGCAACCTATACCGTGAATGTGACAAAGCAGGGAACCTCGTCCGGAGAGACAACGGCATCCGATGAGGGGGAAGTGGAGACAACAGAGGAGACGGACAGCAGTGAAAACACGGTTACGGTAAATGGCATTTCCTATGTAATTGCAGAAAATTTTGCAACAGAGAATATTCCGGCAGATTTTTCGGAGACAACCGTCAATTATCAGGGGGCGGATTATCGGGGCGTGAGTTATGACAAGGGATCTGTGGTCATGCTTTATCTGGTGCAGGACGGAGCGGAAGAGAGCACAGGAAGCTTCTTTGTATATGACAGCACAAGAGATACCCTGTATCCGTTTGTAAAAATGGTCAATGGGGAACACTACGTGATAGCGCTTCTGTCACCGGTGGATTATACGATGCCGGATACGATGCAGCAGACACAGCTTACGCTGGCGGACGGAAGTCTTGTGACGGCATATCAGGAGACCCAGGAGGAAGGGTCTGAGGTGGAATCGGAGTTCTATACCTTTTACGGAGTGAATTCTGACGGAACGGAAGGCTGGTACCAGTACGACTCCATAGAGGAGACCTATCAGCGCGTAAATACAGGGACAACTGTATCTTCCGACGGACTGCAGGACGAGGATGCGGCCTATCTGCAGGAGGAATATCTGGCGCTGTCCGAGAAATATAAAAAAGAAAAAGCGTTTTCCAGAACCGCGATTGGCATATTGATATTTCTGCTGGCGGTAATGGCAGTGGTACTTGTTAACCTGTTACTGCACAGGAGGGAAGCGGATAGAGATGACCTGGATGAGGATGACACTATGGATGACGGTGTCTCAGAGCATGATGATACAGAAGAACTGCTGGATGAAAACCAGGATGATGTGATCGAGGAACCGGAAAAGGATTCCCGGAAAAAGTGGCACTGGAAGAAGCGCTCTGCTGCAGATGCCGGGGATGCAGATGAATTCGACGAACAGGAAGAGAGAGAAGAGAAAACGAAAATGCAGGAATCTGACGATGACGCGTTCGATGATGCATTCGACGAGGATGACATCGAGGAGGAAGAGCCGCCGAAGAAGAGATTCGGTTTCTGGAAGCGGAAGTCTGACGATCTGGATGACGATCTGTTTGATGATGACGACGCGTACGAGGATGATGACGCGTACGGGGATGACGATGACACGTACGAGGACAGCGATGCGCCGGACGATGAAAAAGTTTCGGGCGGCGAAGAGAAGGCTGCCGCGCGCAAACCGGCGGGCGATGGCAGAACCGCAGGAAGAAAAGAGCGCAGGACCAGGGCAGCGGACGAAGATGCAGCGGACGAACCGGAGAATGAGCCACTGTATGAGGAAAAGCACCCGAAGAAGAAAAAGAGCGGCAAAGACCAGAAAAACAAGCAAGACGATGAGCTGGATATCATAGATTTTAATGATCTGTAAAGACGAATGTGATATCGGACTGGAAATAGGAGGTAGCGATGCAGACAGCATATACAGCAAAGGCAAAAAAGGCGATTGATATTGCAACGCGGATATCAAAGTCATTGCATCACAGTTATATCGGCACGGAGCACATACTGCTTGGCCTGTTGAAAGAGGGAACCGGTGTGGCAAGCCAGGTACTTGCCGACAATGGTGTAGAGTATGATAAGGTGCTGGAACTGATCGAGGAGCTGATTGCACCGGGGAATGTGGTTGCGGTTCTGGAGGACGGATTGTCCCCGAGAGCGGCGCATGTGCTTGAGGTATCCAAAGCGGAGGCGGCGCGTTTCCACTCGGAGAAGATTGGAACAGAACACCTTTTAATTGCGATGATCAAGGAGACGGAATGTGTGGCGTCCAGACTGTTGAATACATTGTCTGTCAATGTGCAGAAAATGTATGTGGACACCCTGATTGCGATGGGCGAGGATGTGAGCCAGTATAAGGATGAATTCCAGAACGGGAAACCCGGCAAGCGGAAAAACGCGGAGGGAACGCCGTCACTGGATCAGTTTTCCAGAGATCTGACCGAACTTGCACGCGACGGAAAGCTTGATCCGGTGGTCGGCAGAGAGGCGGAGATCGACCGTGTCATCCAGATTTTAAGCCGGAGAAGCAAGAACAATCCGTGCCTGATCGGAGAACCCGGCGTAGGGAAAACGGCGATTGTAGAGGGAATTGCAGAGCGCATTGTGGGCGGAATGGTTCCGGATACGGTGCTTGGAAAAAGAGTGGTCTCCCTGGATCTTTCCGGGATTGTGGCAGGCTCGAAGTACAGGGGTGAATTTGAGGAGCGCATCAAGAAGGTGCTTGCAGAGGTGGCGAAAGCCGGAAACGTCCTGCTGTTCATCGATGAGATTCATACCATCATCGGAGCGGGCGGAGCGGAAGGCGCGATTGATGCATCCAACATTTTAAAACCTGCGCTTGCGAGAGGTGAGGTGCAGGTGATTGGTGCGACGACCATCGAGGAGTATCGCAAATATATCGAAAAAGATGCCGCTCTGGAACGTCGGTTCCAGCCGGTTGTTGTGGAGGAGCCGACGGAGGAAGAAGCCATTTCCATATTAAAGGGATTGCGCGGACAGTATGAGAGCCACCACCATGTGACGATTACGGATGAGGCCGTGGAGGCGGCAGTGCGTCTTTCTGCGCGTTACATCAACGACCGTTTCCTCCCGGACAAGGCGATTGACCTGATGGATGAGGCCGCGGCAAAAGTGCGCCTTCACGTGGGCGGAGACCCGAGGGAGGCTGCAGAACTCCGGCGGGAGATTGCGGAGTCGCAGGAGACATTGGAGCAGGCACTTTCTGGCGGAGACCTGGAAGCGGCGAGAGAGGCACAGACAAAGCGTCAGGAACTGGAAGAAAAGTTGGAAAAACTGAACGCAAAGGCAAAGCAGGGCGGCAGACGGCATCACCAGACCGTCGGAGAGGATGAGATTGCCGATGTTGTGTCGGGATGGACGAAAATCCCGGTGAAGAAGCTTACAGAGGGGGAGGCTGCCAGGCTTAAAAAGCTGGAGGCAACTCTTCACAAGCGCGTGATCGGACAGGAGGAGGCGGTATCGGCAGTGGCCAAAGCCGTGCGGAGAGGCCGCGTCGGATTAAAAGATCCCAAGCGCCCGATCGGATCGTTCCTTTTCCTGGGACCGACAGGCGTCGGCAAGACAGAGATATCCAAGGCACTGGCAGAAGCTGTCTTTGGACAGGAGCAGGCAATGATCCGCGTCGATATGTCTGAGTACATGGAGAAACACAGCGTATCGAAAATGATCGGTTCACCGCCTGGATATGTCGGACATGAGGACGGCGGACAGCTGAGTGAAAAAGTGCGGAGAAATCCATACGCAGTGATTCTGTTTGACGAGATAGAGAAGGCGCATCCGGATGTGTTTAATATTCTGCTGCAGGTGCTTGACGACGGACATATCACAGATTCTCAGGGAAGAAAAGTGGACTTTAAGAATACCATCATCATTATGACCTCCAACGCGGGAGCGCAGGCGATTGTGGAGCCGAAGAAGCTTGGCTTTGCTTCCGGCAATGACGAGAAGCAGAACTACGAGCGGATGAAGGGCAGCGTGATGGAGGAGGTCCGCAGAATTTTCAAACCGGAATTTTTAAACCGTATTGACGAGACCATTGTATTCAGGGCACTGAATAAGGACGACATGAAGCAGATCGTAGGTCTGATGACAAAAGAGCTGGCGAAGCGCTGCGAAACACAGCTTGGCATTACGCTGGTCGTGCGCGATGCCGCAAAGCAGTACATTGTGGATAAGGCGTATGACCCGAAGTACGGAGCCAGACCGCTGCGGCGCAAGATTCAGGATGAGATTGAGGATCCGCTTGCGGAAAAACTTCTCGACGGAAGCATCCGCCGGGGCGACGAAGTGATCGTCACGACGAAGAAAAATGCAATTTTTCTGGAGCCGAAGAAAAAGTAAAAAATTACTTAAATGTCAGTGAAATCACTGGAAATCAAAGAACAGATATTATATAATATTTTTACAAATTTACGATAAAGCAGACCGGATGAAGGAGCTGCAATATCACAGGAGGATAAGATGGCCGTTATTAGTGAATTACTCCGTTCAGAGGAGGATGGAACGATCAGCTTTGGGGATTATACATTGAGCACCAAGGCAAAGCTTGACAATTTTGAGCACCAGGGAGACCTTTACAAAGTAAAGACCTGTCAGGAGATTACCAAGCTGGAGCGCAATGGCATGTTTGTATACGAGTCTGTTCCGGGGACTGCAGTGGAACATTTAAAAGCAACAGACACAGGAATGGAGTTTAGCGTAGAAGGCGCAGAGGACGCACAGGTTACCGTAGAGCTTGAGGATGAGGCTGAGTACGACATCGTGATCGACGGTGCAGATGCCGGCAGGATGAAGACGAATCTCGGAGGAAAGTTAAGCCTGAGCGTAGAGCTCGGCGATGCTCCGGTAAAGGTAAGCGTTCAGAAGTGCTAGAGCAGCCGCTTTCGCATATGACAATTACAAGATCAGTGAGACCTGTCCGTATGGACAGGTCTTTGTTGCTCTATAGGAAATGACGTGTTATGTTAAAGCGCGAAAGCCGCGCTTTCTATGGAGAAAAAAGCCCTGTCCGGGCAGCAGCCGCGTCTGCGGGAAAGGAAGATAAGAACATGGCAAAAGGAAAAACAACAGTGTACTTCTGTCAGGAGTGTGGATACGAGTCGGCAAAATGGATGGGACAGTGTCCGGCATGCCATGAGTGGAACTCGTTTGTGGAGGAGACAGTCGAGAAAAAGAGCGCGCGTGGGAGCCGCAGTGCGGATAGCAGCCGTGAGGCAAAGGCAGTTCCCCTGTCACAGATTGAGATGACGCAGGAACAGCGGGTGTCCACCGGCATGAAGGAGCTTGACCGGGTGCTTGGCGGCGGGATTGTGCAGGGATCCCTGGTGCTTGTGGGCGGAGATCCGGGAATCGGAAAATCGACGCTGCTTTTGCAGGTATGCAGGAATCTTGCGGAACATAAGGTGAAGGTGCTCTATATTTCCGGTGAGGAATCCTTGCAGCAGATCAAAATCCGGGCAGAACGCATCGGAACCTTTGGGGACAGCTTAAGTCTGCTCTGTGAGACCAATCTTGATACCATACGGCGCGTGATTGACCGGGAGAAGCCCGAGATCGTCGTGATTGACTCCATTCAGACGATGTATAATGAAGACGTCTCGTCTGCACCGGGAAGCGTCTCGCAGGTGCGGGAATCGACCGGCACCCTGATGCAGATCGCTAAGGGACTTGGAATTTCCATTTTTATCGTCGGACATGTGACAAAGGAAGGCGTGGTGGCTGGTCCGCGTGTGCTGGAACACATGGTGGATACGGTGCTCTATTTTGAGGGGGACCGCCATGCGGCGTATCGTATTCTGCGCGGTGTGAAGAACCGCTTTGGGTCGACGAACGAGATCGGTGTTTTTGAGATGCGGGGAGATGGTCTGACAGAGGTGGAGAACCCGTCGGAATTCATGCTGAGCGGAAAGCCGGAGGGAGCCTCCGGGTCTGTTGTGGCATGCTCGATGGAAGGAACGCGACCGATCCTTCTGGAAATACAGGCATTGGTCTGCCACAGCAATTTCGGTATGCCCAGAAGGACGGCGGCAGGAACCGATTTTAACCGGGTGAATCTTCTGATGGCGGTTCTGGAAAAGCGTCTGGGACTTTCACTGGGAAATTGTGATGCCTATATCAATATTGCGGGAGGCATCCGGATGAATGAGCCGGCAATCGATCTTGGTCTTGTGCTGGCGATTGTCTCCAGTTACAAAGACCGCCCGATCGATGAGAAGACCATCTGCTTCGGTGAGGTGGGACTCAGCGGTGAGGTGCGCGCGGTCAGCATGGCAGAGCAGCGTGTGCTCGAGGCGAAGAAGCTTGGATTTAAGACATGTATTCTGCCGGAGGTGTGCAGGGAGAGCCTAAAGGAGATCAAGGGGATCGGTCTTGTCGGCGTGCGCACGGTAAAGGATGCGATGGATTACGTGATGCGGTAGTCCGTAGGAAGGGAAAATGAATGGTTCTGAATTGTATGTACAATTAAAACAATTCAGAACCGAAAACTTTCTTTTTTAAAACGGCGGAAATGTGGTTGACATTCTAAAATAATGATGATAATATAAACAAGCTGACCGCGAGAACAGCGGACAGGCAAAGCGCTTCTTAAAAAGAAGCAAAAGAAAAATAAAAAAAGTTGTTGACAAATGGTTGATGGTATGATATAGTGAATAAGCTGTCGCCGAGAGATGACAACGATGAATGAGATTGAAAAATCCATTTGGGAGTTGCGGAGCAACTTCTAAAGTCAATACGAAGTATTGACGATGTACATTGATAACTGAACAGTGAATAAACCTTGAAAGATCCTAAATTTCAAG
>JABLTO010048722.1_pt1 | contig 10468 bp, 9 predicted proteins | sample 7160091 | NCBI WGS metagenome assembly JABLTO01 (sample SAMN14651225, study PRJNA627086) | human gut metagenome | isolation source: feces | host: Homo sapiens
CGGGCGCTCAGGCCCCGGTCATTTTGGCCTCCCGGGCGGACAGCCGGGAAACCCTGATGCACTCCATCGCCCTGGCGCTGGTTTCCATGGAGGCTAATACTACAGGGGGAGTGTAAGGATGAAAAAGGTGCTGGTATTGAATTTTGGTTCCACCTCCACCAAGCTCGCGCTCTATGCGGAGGACAGGCAGATTCTGCATAAGGAATTTCATCATTCCTCCGATGAAATGGGCACTCCGTTCACATTAAAGGAAATTGCCGCCGCCCGCAAGGCCCTGATTCTACGGCATCTGAAGGAGCAGGGCGTGGATCTGTCCCGGCTGGACGCGGTAGTGGGGCGGGGCGGCCTGATCCGCCCGGTGGCGGGCGGCACGTATCGCATCAATGAAAAAATGGTGAAAGATCTGACGGATTGCGTCTACGGCTATCACGCCTGCAATCTGGGCGGCATTCTGGCGGCGGACATCGCCGGGGAGCTGGGCAAGCCCGCCTTCACGGTCGATCCGCCGGTGATTGATGAGCTTACGGACGTGGCGCGGCTTTCCGGGCATCGGGACTTTCCCCGTCGCCCGCTGTTTCACGCCCTCAACGCCCGGGCCGTCGCCAGGCGCTACGCCGGGGAGCGCGGCCTGCGCTACGACGGGCTGAGGCTGATTGTGGCCCATATGGGCGGCGGCGTAACGGTAAGCGCCCATCGAAACGGAAGAATTGTGGATGTGAACAACGGTCTGGAAGGGGAAGGCCCCTACAGCGCCGAGCGCCCTGGAGCGCTGCCCGTGCTGCCCATCGTCAAGGCTGTTTATGAGGGAAAATTCGGCGACAGCTATGAAAGCTTCCGCTGGTTCTTCACCGCCCGCTGCGGGCTGATTTCCTATCTGGGAACCAACGATGGCCGGGAGGTTTCCCTGCGGGCCCGGAAAGACGATCGGGAAGCGGAACTGGCCTATCGGGGCATGGCCTATCAGATCGCCAAGGAAATCGGAGCCATGAGCGCAGCGCTGTGCGGGGAAGTGGACGCAATTCTTCTCACAGGCGGCTTTGCTCACGACGACATGTTCATCGGTTGGATTGAGGAAGCCGTCGATTTTATCGCTCCCGTATCCGTCTATCCGGGGGAAAACGAGATGCTGGCGCTGGCGCAGGGAGTGCTCCGCGTCCTCCGGGGCGAGGAAACGGCGCTGGAGTATTCCTAGTATGCGGCAAACAGGAGGGGTTTGCAAAGTGATGATCGGATGCACCAGAGAACGAAAGAACCACGAATACCGGGTCGGGCTTACGCCCGGAAATGTACGGGCCTATATCCAGGCGGGACACACCGTGCTGATGGAACGGGGCGCAGGCATGGACAGCGGATTTACCGACGAGGAGTATGCGGCGCAGGGGGCTGAAATAATACCGAGCGCCGAGGAAATCTGCCAGCGCTGTGAAATGCTCGTCAAGGTGAAAGAACCGGAACCGGGCGAGTTTCCTCTGCTCAAAAAAGGCATGATTCTCTACACTTACCTGCATCTGGCGGCATTCCCGGAACTGGCGCAATACCTGTTGGAAAACGAGGTTTCCGCCGTAGCCTATGAAACCGTCCGGGATTCGGCAGGCAGTCTGCCCTGTCTGCGGCCGATGAGTGAAATCGCCGGACGGCTGAGCGTGCAGGAGGGCGCGAAATATCTGGAATACGCCTACGGCGGGCACGGCATCTTGCTGGGGGCGTGCCGGGCGCGGTTCCCCGTACCAGCACCATTGCGCTGACGAACGCCACGCTTCGCTACGGACTTGCCATTGCGAATCACGGCCTGGAGGACGCCTGCCGCCGGGATCCCGGCCTTGCCATGGGGGTTAATACCCACCAGGGCAGATGCACGAATCAAAACGTCGCCGAGAGTCTCGGAGTGACGTACTCGGCGATGTTCTGAGCGAACGCTTCAGGGAGTATACGCTTGTATACTCCCTCAGGCTCTCGAAAAAACCCCTGGGAGGCATCGGAGGGCCGCAGCCCTCCGATTTTGATTCCGAAACCGGCGGCGTGTACGTCGGTTTCGGCTGCCTTGCGCAGCAAGGCTCAGCTTGCTGAAAAACCCCTATCATAAAACCGGCTCACAAAATCGCTGAAATTTTGTGCCTCTCAGAATGATTTTTAGCCTATAACGTGAGAAAAAGGGAAGCCTCGTTTTCTTTCGTTGCGTTATAGAGCGATATTTTGCAGGGGTTATGGACGTCTTTTTGAAGAGGGGACTTTGTCAACGGGCTGTGCCTTGCGCAGCAAGGCTTTCCTTACGCGCTTTGCCGCCCGGCGAGCCGCAGGCAAGCAGGCAACGTGCGCTTCTCGGCAGAAAAGATCGCCGTCTGGCGAGCTTTTTTGACGGTCTGAGGGAGTATACGCTTGTATACTCCCTGAAAATCTGCCTGTTTACCAAATATTAGTGTGCGGCGCTTTGGGCAACCCTTGCCTGTAAATCTTCTTCCGTTTCATTTTCGCGCAGCGCGCGAAAAAACACCATCAGCCTTCCGTCCGGATCAGCATAGCTGCATGTGACCAATACAAGGATTCTGTCTCGCGGCCTTACCTCCACTGGAATATTTAGCAGCGAGCGCTCCTGGATTTCTTCCAGAAACGCCTGAATTTTGGAGACGTTGCCGCTTCTGCAGGTGTCAAAGCGCCGCAGGAAAAAATAATTGTGGTCGCCCGGAAGCATGGAAGCGTCAAATACCGAAAAAACCACATAGTTTCTCGCGGCGTCATCCTGAAGCGTATCCCATTGGATGACAGCGTTTTCCTGCAGATGCCGAAGTTCTTGATACTGGGAAAGCTTTCCGAACATACCGCCGTTTTTTCTGTTATGACCATACAGGATCACATAGGAATCTGTGCCCCAATCCGCATTTTCTACATCGGCAAAGACGGCCCCCTCTTTGCTTTTTGCCTGCCTGAAGTTATGGTTCAGATAGTACTCGTTATCCCGATATACCACCGGCTCATCGACCAGATTACCAACCTTGAGCCAGCCGATCAGATCGTTGTTGGTTTCCCAAAGGTCTTTGAAACGATCTGGGAGTTCGCCTGTCTGTGCATCGAAAACCGTTTCGGCTTTTGCACCGGCAATCAGTAAAAAATAGGGGCGAGTTGCCTCCTCGTCATGGTACAGCTTGCGTAATTGATCCATCGTGATTTCTTCCTGCCATTGCATAACGGCCAAAATCACCAACAGAATCACCATCACCAGACAAGCAATGATACCGAGAATATGCAGGATTTTGTATTTCCGGGTGCGCCCGTACACTTTGGCTGTTTTCTCTTTCTTCATTGGATGAATCGTCCCTCCTTTTCTGACAACGCATTAGATGGAAAAGGAAGGCGAGGCTTTGATTGCTCCCCGCCTTTTTCATGCCTAAACGAGTTCTTCTTTTCTGCGGAAGAAAAACGCCGCCGCAAGGCTGAGCACTGCGCCTGTTGCAAGTGTTATCTGACCTATAGGCGAATGATCGCCCGTTTTGGGCACGTCGCCGTATTTTTCCTTCTCGTCCTCAGAGTAAGTAAAATAATAGGCCGACCAGCATATCTCTTCCATTTCAACATGGGTATCGCTGGATACGAAAGTAACCACCGGGTCAGCGACGGTAAAGCCAAAATGAATGCTCAGATCAACGGCCTGTGAGGCGGAACCAGCTCCGATAAAGGTTTGAGAGCCGTTTGGGAAGATATCGCTCACATCGCAATGAAACAGATACACACCGTTCTGAAGATTCTGCGTGCCCGTCAGGTTCAGGGTAACGGAAATGCCGGAGGCCAGCTTGACTCCCTTAAGGGTATAGGAACCGTCGCCATTGTAGACAGCCTTTCCAATTTGCTTTTGATCGTCGCCGCTCGCATCTCCGCAAAGGCGAAACGCGGCTACCTGCTCGGCTCCGGCCATTACATAGACAACCAGACTACTGGTGGTGTTGTCGGGAATGATCGTCATTGTGACTCCGATGTCCGTATTGTATTTTTCCGTTCCCGTTTCCTTTTCATGTACGGTCAGCCGGATTTCTTTCGCAAAGTCGTCCTTTGTGAGCAGCGTATTCCCTGCGTCGGCTTTCTGACCGTCCATACCGATCAGGTATTGATAGATCCTGTTCACAATCTCCTTTTTCCCCGCTTCCGTCACCGAGAAGAGGCTGCCGCCCTGATAGTACTTGCCCACAACATCATCTGGACTCAGCCGTGTACTTCCGCTGTTTGCATAGTACCAGATGGCAGCCTGGGTAGCGGCTAACGCCATACCGTCCGTAATTTGCGCTGACTGCTCAAGGGTTACGATGTTTGCCTCTACCAGCATTTGACGAAAGGCGTCCAGACTGCCGGTAGAAGGCGTGGACGGATCGGAGCCGGTGTTCGCAACGCCCCAGTAACCGTTCAGCGCAATAGCGCGGAGCTTGTCCTCATGCTCGATAAAGTCCGCATCCTCCAGCCGCTGCATGTTGTAGGGCGCTCCCGCTGCCGGAGAAACCTCGAAGTCGCTGCAATAGACATAGTATTTTTGGCCGTCGGCGCCTTGCAGAACAAACTGATGGGGCTGCCAGGTATCGACATCATCCGCCTTAATGCGAATGGCGCTTTCCAGACCATATTCGCCCAGCCATTGAAAATGCTGCTCCAGCGATGCGTTATATTCTTTGAGAATATAAGGGCGGTTGTATAGATCTTTGTTGAGAATGATCGTTCCATCTCCAGCGTTGGCGACACCTGGCAGGAAGGTTGTCAGCGTGCCGGGATCGAACGACGAGCCATCCTCCACCTGTCCCATCCAGCCCGTCACGGTACGATAACCGCCGGAAACAGACCCGCTTTTGCTGTCGCTTTCCATTCGAACAACCGTGGTTTTTGTACTGGTCAGCTTCTTCAGGCCGTTTTCCAGTGTTTCCACATAAGTAGTCACCGCAGTATAGCGGCCAAGCACAGGATTGGAATATCGGACGGGAACGCCGTTTTCAATGGTCGCCACCGTATAGCCGACAAGGTTGCTGCTTTCATTGCGGATTTCCATCAGCATTTCGCCGTTGTATATGTTCCCCTGCGCGTCAAGCTCCGGATCCGGTCGTACCGCCGGCGGCTGAGGAGGCTCGTATTCGAGCTCCGTCCAACCCCCGTCCGCGTGAATAGCGGCCTGAGGGGGCGGTTCAGAGTGGAGCGTGGTGGTAACGGACGTGGACTCGGTTCGAGTTTTCTGGATGCTGTAAGCGGTAATGCGCCCCTGATTGTCCCGTCTGCAGGTTACGATTTCCGTTGTCACCGTGCCGTCGGGAAGAGAAATGATCCGTGTGTAGGTCGTGTCATGTTCATGGGTTTCTACCAAAATGTTGGTAATGACGCCGCTATCTTCGCTGCTGCTTCCCCCTGTAAGCCATTCAGGCCCGGCTTCGCCGGTTGGCCGAACCCAGCTTGGAAGCCCCAGCGTGTCCTCGTTGTACCATGCGGCGGCGTCTTCTCTTTGCGTTTCCTCGCCGCTTGGCGTTAGCGTGACGGTAACATCCGGCACTTCGGTATGGACGTCAGGCTCGCCCACGCCAGTTTGTCCCACTCCGTTCTCCGTTTGAATTTCGGTTTCCGTTTCAGCAGCGGTGGTAGCTATTGTTGTCTGACCCCCCCGCATTTTTTTCTGCATGAACCAGTTCGCCGTTCTGGCTCACGGTTTCTTCTGATTCGCTGTGTTCCTGCCCTTCCACAAGGATTCCGGGAGGGGGCTCTCCTTCGGGAGAAACGCCGAACCATTCGGTATCTGTAACGGTTGTCATTATGACTTCGCCGGATGGGCCGGACTCTGTGGTTGTTTGCGTCGTTTCCGTTACCGCAGGATCGTCCGGCGTGCCTGCACCGGTGCTTTGAGCCGTTGGAGCGTTGCCTGCCTCCTGCTCCAGCGAAATGGTTACCGTCACTTCGTTTACGGATTCAACGCCTTCTGTTGAAACAACGCCTGTTTCCCGGGTTTCAGCCGCAGACGAATGATTCGGCTCACCGGTCTGCTCTGCCAGAGCAACTGTGGCAAACAAGTTTGCGAACATCGTCATGCTTAACAAGCATGCCATAAGTATTCGGAAGGTTTTTGTCATGTCGTCGCCTCCTTACACATACAGGTCTGTTGTTTTTTCATACAAAATCATAAATCTGTAACAACGGAAACGCATCAGAAAAGAAACGGCATCAGAAGTATTGGAAGAAAAAAACGTACAGGAGCAATAGAATCGATACAATACAAGGAACAGAACAGCAAGCCAATCAATCACAAGCCTGGACAAGCAAACCCACACAGGCTTTTCTCTAATTCAAGTTTATCATACTTCGAGCAGATGTCAATCCAGAGGCAAAGGAATTTTTAGGAAAAGTTAATCCTTCACGTGCAGAAATATGTATCAAGTCATTAAGCGGGACGGGCAAAGAGTCGATTTTGATTTGACCCGCATCTCCAATGCCATCACCAAGGCTTTTGACGCGGCGGAGATCCCCTACAACACGGATATCATCAACCTGCTTGCGCTGCAGGTAACGGCGGACTATGCCGGCAAGATCAAAAGCAACTCGATCGGCGTGGAGGATATTCAGGACAGCGTAGAGGCAGTGCTGCAGCGCGCCGGGTATGCGGCCGTGGCAAAGTCCTATATCCTCTACCGCAAGAACCGGGAGAAGCTGAGGGAAATGCGCTCCACCGTGCTGGATTACAAAAAGCTGGTGGACGACTACCTGCGGGTGTCGGACTGGCGGGTGAAGGAAAATTCCACCGTCACATACTCCGTGGGCGGGCTGATCCTGTCTAACTCTGGCGCCATCACCGCCAACTACTGGCTCAGCGAGATCTATGCCGAGGAGATCAGCAGCGCCCACCGCAACGCAGATATACATCTGCACGATCTGTCCATGCTCACCGGCTACTGTGCCGGCTGGAGCCTCAGGCAGCTCATTCAGGAAGGATTGGGCGGCGTAGCGGGTAAGATTACCAGCGCGCCTGCCAGGCATTTAGCTACGCTGTGCAATCAGATGGTGAACTTTTTGGGCGTTATGCAGAACGAATGGGCAGGCGCGCAGGCGTTCTCCAGTTTCGATACCTACCTCGCTCCCTTCGTGCGCACGGACAAACTCGGCTATAATGAAGTCAAGCACTGCATTGAGATTTTCGTGTTCGGGGTCAATACGCCAAGCCGCTGGGGAACGCAGGCACCGTTTTCCAACATCACGCTGGACTGGACGGTACCCGCCGACCTGGCTAGCCAGCCCTGCATCGTGGGCGGTAAAACCATGAACTTCACCTACGGTGACTGCCAGGCAGAGATGGATCTGATCAACAAAGCGTTTATCGAGGTCATGATCGAGGGCGACGCCAACGGCCGCGGTTTTCAGTATCCCATTCCCACTTATTCCATCACGAAGGATTTCGACTGGTCTGAGACGGAAAACAACCACCTGCTCTTTGAAATGACCGCCAAATACGGCACGCCCTATTTCTCCAACTACATCAATTCCGACATGGAGCCCGGCGATGTGCGCAGCATGTGCTGCCGCCTGCGGCTGGATCTGAGGGAACTGCGCAAGAAAAGCGGCGGGTTCTTCGGCAGCGGCGAGTCTACCGGCTCTGTGGGCGTTGTGACCATCAATCTGCCCCGCATCGCATACCTTGCCAAGGATGAAGCGGACTTCTTCATCCGGTTGGACCGCATGATGGACATTGCAGCCCGCAGCCTGAAGATCAAGCGCAAAACGGTGGAAAAACTGCTGGAGGAGGGACTGTACCCTTACACCAAGCGATATCTTGGCGGCTTCGATAACCATTTCTCCACCATCGGGCTTGTGGGCATGAACGAAGCGGGGCAAAACGCCAGCTGGCTGCGCAACGATCTCACCCACGAGGAAACGCAGGACTTTGCCGTCCGGGTACTCAAGCATATGAGGGATCGGCTGAGCGATTATCAGGAGCAGTATGGCGACCTCTACAACCTGGAGGCGACTCCAGCAGAATCCACCGCCTACCGCCTTGCCAAGCACGATAAGGCTCGCTATCCCGACATCATCACCGCACACGCGGGCGGAACGCCATACTATACCAACTCCAGCCATCTGCCCGTGGGCTACACCGAGGACGTGTTCACCGCGCTGGACGTGCAGGACAGGCTCCAAACGCTCTACACCAGCGGCACGGTATTTCATACTTTCCTGGGTGAAAAGCTGCCCTGCTGGCAGTCTGCCGCAGCGCTGGTGCGCAAAATTGCGGAGAACTACGAACTGCCCTATTACACGCTGTCGCCGACCTATTCCATCTGCACGGAGCACGGCTATCTGAAGGGCGAACAGAAGGTCTGCCCAGTCTGCGGGAAGACCACGGAGGTCTACAGCCGCATCACTGGCTATTACCGCCCGGTGCAGAACTGGAACGACGGCAAGCGCCAGGAATTTCTGGATCGGAAAACTTATCTGGCGGAGGATGCGCAGAAAAAGTTTTCCCAAAGGCCGAAACGGGAAATGGCGAAAAAGGCAGCGGAAAAGTATTATCTCTATACCACCGCCACCTGCCCAGGCTGCCGGATGATCCTTCCGCTGCTGGAGAAATCCGGTATTCCCTTCGAACAGCGGGATGTGGAGGAGTACATGGACGAGGCGCAGGCACTGGGATTGACCCAGGCCCCATCCCTGGTCGCCCAGAGCGATCCGTCCATCGTCTATGCGGGCGTGGCAAAAATCAGCGATTTTCTGAAGCAGCTTGAGCGGTAGACACAGGTCTTTGGCACTGTACTGAAGCTACTCATCCTCCTTTTAACGTTGATACGGCATATGGAATTTGCTATACTGCCATTGAGTCACCATTGTTTGTCAACAGGAGGATTTCTCATGAATAAAAAGGAATTGCTTCGGGCACTTTCCCAGAAAACCGGAATGACGAACCAGGATGCGAAAAAGGCGGTGGAAGCCTTTACGGAGATCATGTCGGACACCCTTGTGTCCGGCGGAAAGATCCAACTGGTTGGCTTCGGCTCCTTTGAGACGCTCAGCCGCGGCGCCCGCACCGTCCGCAATCCACGTACCGGTGAGCCTGTGGAGGTGCCTGCATCCAGGACGCCCGTGTTCAAAGCCGGAAAGATTCTGAAGGACGCTGTCAAACGATAAGTCGCCGTAAACCCGCCTTTGCCCTGCATGTACAAAGGCGGGTTTTTAGGTTAAGGTCAATTCATCAGAATCGCAGGCAGGCAGAGATTCGCCAGGGGCGATGCCCAATCTTCCTGCTTTCTGCCCTTCTCCATCAGAAGAGCAGCGCCTTCAGATACTGCGCCAGAGCGACAGATACCTGCTTGATATTCTTTCCCGATGTACTGATCATCAGGTCGTAGTTGTCCCGTGCGCCCCATTTTTGGCTGCTGAAGTAGTTATAGTACTTGGCTCGCTCTCGATCGATCCCTTCGATGCGCCGCTTCATTTCTCTCTCAGTGAAGTCTTCTTCCTTTGTCTGCCGTTCCATGCAGCGCTTTATCTTGCTTTCCATATCTGCATAGACAAAAAGGCGGAAGGGGCTTTGTTTCCGCAGGATATAGTCCGCGCATCGGCCTACGATGATGCAGTGCGACTTTTTGGATAGTTCTTCCAACAGGCGATGCTGTTCGGCAAAAATCTGAACACTATTGAGCCAGATCCTCCGCAGCGCCCTCTACCGTAACCGTCAGCAGGCCATCCGCGCCGGTTTCCTCGGATACCAGCGTCTGACCCTCGGCAAACTCGCCGGCGTTCTGCTCCATCAGGTAAGCGCGGTATTCTTCGAAGGCGTCGCCTACGAATCCCATCGCATAGGGCAGATCTTCGCCGCCATAAATACCCTGACCCTCTTCGGCGTCGAAGATTTCCCAATCGCCGTTGGAATAGCCGAACGCTTCATGGATGGAACCGTCCTCCGCCTTCTAGGTATAACAATCGTAGCTGAATTCTTCGCTGCCGTCCTCTGGGTTATAGAAAACCGCGTGCTGGCGCGAAGCCTGGGTGACGCCCATGATCGCTATGGTAGAATTCGCGTTTTCCAAAGCGGCCAGATCGGTCTGCGCCATGGCGGCGAAGGGCAGCAGCATGAAAAGGGCGGCAAGCAGAAGCAGACTCACTTTTTTCATGAGCTACATTCTCCTTCATTTCCGTTCAGATTCATTGCCTGTTCGTGCGACCCTTTGCAGATCTTATAATATATCATCTTCAACTACTCTGATCAATACAGTCAGAGTTAAGAAAAGCTAACTGCAATCGCAAATTATAGAATTCACCGATTCATACCGTGTCTTTCCGCACCTCCTCATCATGATGTTCCCCGTTCCTCTGCCGAAACGGGCAGCGTCAGCTCGATCACTGTTCCGCTTTCGCCGCTCTCCCGAACCCGAACGCCGCCGCCGTGCAGCCGGGCGATCTCCCAGACCAGCGACAGGCCCAGCCCCACGCCGCCCTTTTCCCGGCTGCGGGACTTGTCCACCCGGAAGAA
>JABLTO010091621.1_pt1 | contig 10467 bp, 9 predicted proteins | sample 7160091 | NCBI WGS metagenome assembly JABLTO01 (sample SAMN14651225, study PRJNA627086) | human gut metagenome | isolation source: feces | host: Homo sapiens
CATCGTCAAGATGGAAGGCATCACCGGCAAGAAGTTCGGCGATAAGGAGAATCCGCTCCTTGTTTCCGTCCGTTCCGGTGGATATATTTTAGGAAAAAGTGCTATAAAAAAAGCTTATGAAACTGGTAATGGTTTAATTGTGATGCGAGCTAAAACAGAAATTGAAGATAAAGGGAGTAAGAAAGTAATTGTTGTTACTGAGATTCCTTATATGGTAAATAAAGCTCGGATGATTGAAAAGATGTCACAATTGGTTCGAGAAAAGAAAATAGAAGGTATTACAGAAATTCGTGATGAATCAAATCGTGATGGAATTCGTGTAGTTATTGAATTGCGTCGTGATATTCAACCAGAAGTTATTTTAAATCAACTTTATAAATTAACATCTTTGCAAACAACTTTTGGTGCTAATTGTATAGCTTTAGTAAATAATGAACCAAAAACATTAAATTTAAAAGAAATGATTACTTTATATCTTGAACATCAAGAAGAAGTAATCAGGAGAAGAACAAAGTTTAGATTAGCTAAAGCTGAAGATCGAGCTCATATCTTAGAAGGATTGAAAAGGGCTTTAGATCAAATCGATGCAATCATTGATTTGATTAGGTCAAGTCGTACTACTGAAATTATTCAAACAAGATTAATGGAAGAATTTAATATGTCTGATAAACAGGCTAAAGCAATTAGGGAAATGCAGTTACAGCGTCTAGCTGGTTTAGAAAGACAAAAGATTGAAGATGATTTGAATAAATTGTTAGAAATTATTGCTGATTTAAAAGATATTCTTGAAAATAGGGAGCGTTTATTATCAATTATCCATGATGAATTAGAAGAAATAAAAGATAAATATGGAGATAAAAGACGTACTGAAATTATTCAAGGAACTTTTGATTTGGAAGATGAAGATTTGATTCCTGTAGAAGATGTAATTATTTCACTTACAAATAATGGTTATGTCAAGAGAATGCCAGTAGATACATATAAGAGTCAAAATCGTGGTGGTCGAGGAATTAAAGGCATGTCAACAAATAGTGATGATATTGTTACTTCATTAATCAACATGTCGACTCATGATGATCTTTTATTCTTTACTAATTTTGGTAAAGTTTATCGTTTAAAAGGTTATAACATACCTGAATTTGGTCGAGCAGCAAAAGGTTTGCCAGTAGTAAATTTGCTGAACTTAGATAAAGGTGAAAGCATTAAATCTATGATCAGTATCAATCGTAAAGATATTCAAGAAAATAGTGATCGTTATTTATTCTTTGCAACTAAAAATGGACTAGTAAAAAGAGTACCAATAAATGAATTTGAAAGAATTCGTCAATCTGGTAAGATTGCAATTAACTTAAAAGAAGATGATCAATTGGTTCAGGTTAAATTAACGAGTGGAAATGATCAAATTTTAGTTGCTGCATCAAATGGAAAATTAGTACGTTTTGAAGAAACTAATGTTCGACCAATGGGACGTAGTGCCAGTGGTGTAAAAGGTATTAATGTTGATGGTAGTGAAGTTATTGGAATGACAACTGATAAGGAAGGAAAATTTATTATGGTTGTCACAGAACGCGGTTATGGTAAGATGTCACCGTTAGAGGAATATCGTTTATCTAATCGTGGTGGAAAAGGTGTTAAAACCATCAATGCTACTGAACGTAATGGTCAAATCGTTGCTTTGCGGGCTGTTAATGGTGATGAAGATTTATTAATTATTACTGATGATGGAATTATGATTCGTCTACCAATGGAACAAGTAAAAACTGCTGGTCGAGCTACTCAAGGGGTAAGATTGATCAAAGTTAATCCAGAAAATAAAGTTTCGTCAGTAGAAGTTGTTGAAAAAGCTACAGATGATAAATAGTTGTAAAAAAGGAATGTAATTGAATAGATAAATTTATCTATTTATATTTACAATCCTTTTTTAATTAAAAATAATTAGTAAAATTTGATAATTAAATACACTAATGATATATTATCTGTAAAATTATTAAAAAATTTATATATATGTAAGTATAATTAGTTTAAATATATATAATAGTTATAGATGGGAGGTTTTTTATGATATACAAAACTTTAGAAAAACAATATCATTATACAAATTCATCTGAATTTAAAAAATATATCAAAATAAGATTAATAATGAAACAGCAATAAATTTTAATATCACAATAAATAAAAATCCTGCATTTATGATTGTTAATCATGAAATATTACAATTAGTCTCTCAAATATATCATTTAAATAATAAAATAATTGAAAAGTATAATGATTTACCAGGTATTGCAAGACAATATTTTATAAAAAGTACTCTAATAGAAGAAATTATTAAGACAAATGAAATTGAAGGAATTCATAGTACTAAAAAAGAACTAAAAGAAGTATATGAAGATGTAATTAATAAAAACTTAAAAAAAAAGAAGAGTCGCTTTTATGGTTTGGTAAATAAATATAATAGTTTAATTAATAATGAATACTTAAAACTTACGACATGTGATAGTATTAGAAAATTGTATGATGAAATAATGTTAGTTGATGTCATTAATGAAAGTTCTGATAATCAGCCAGATGGTGAAATATTTAGAAAAGAAGCAGTTGAAGTTATTAGTGAATATGATGGAGCTATTCATAAAGGAATTATGCCAGAGATTGAAATAATAAATTATATGAATGAAGGATTAAAAATATTAAATGATCAGGCAATTAATATTTTTATTAGAATAGCTGTATTTCACTATTTATTTGGATATATTCACCCATTTTATGATGGTAATGGAAGAATGAGCAGATATATATCAAGTTTATATTTAAATGATGAACTTGATATTTTATGTGCTTTGCAGTTATCGATTAGTTGTAAAGAGAGAAAAAATGATTATTATCGTGCTTTTAAATTTACAAATGATGTAAGAAATAAAGCTGATCTTACAGGTTTTGTTATTATATTTTTAGAAATAATAGTAACAGGACTTGAAAATCTTTTAGAAATTGTAAGTGATAAATTAGAACAGTACAATTTAAATAAAAAAATGTTAAAAGAAATTTGTGATAAAGAAGATGTATATCATTTATTAAATGTATTTTTACAGTGTACATTATTTGATAATGAAGGATTAAGTTATTATGATTTAATGAATATTACTAATTTATCTAGAACTACGATCATTAATAAAATTAAAGATATTAAAAATTCTAGTTTGAAAGATTTATTGATTGAAACAAAAATTTCTAGAGAAAAGCATTATCAGTTAAATATCGATAAGTTATATGATATGGTTTAAATGAGGTGATTTATTGCCGAGGAAATAAATTATAAACATTTTGATAATAATTGAATAAGATGAATAATTATTGTATAATTTAAAAAAATATAAGCAAGGGAGAATTAGAATGATTGATATTGCAATATTAAGAGAAAATCCAACCTTAGTAAAAGAAAATATGAAAAAGAAATTTCAAGATGAAAAGATTGGATTAGTAGATGAAGCTTACAAATTAGATAAAGATTATCGAGAAGTTTTAACAAGAGCTAGTGAATTAAGAGCAATGCGTAATAAATTGTCAAAAGAAATTGGTCAATTTATGCGTGAAGGAAATAAAGAAGCTGCAGAAAATAATAAAAGACAAGTTAATGAAATGGCTGAAGAGTTAAAGCAATTAGAAGAATTAGAAGTAAAATATGGTAGTGAGTTAAAGGCTATTATGATGAAAATTCCTAATTTCATTGATGAATCTGTGCCTTTAGGAAAAGATGATAGTGAAAATGTAGAAATTACTAAGTATGGAGATCCAATAGTACCAGAATATGAAATTCCTTATCATACAGAAATAATGGAAAAATTTGAAGGTATTGATATGGATAGTGCTGGACGTGTTGCTGGTCAGGGATTTTATTATTTAATGGGAGATATTGCCCGTTTGCATTCAGCAATTTTATCATACGCACGTGATTTTATGATTGATCGCGGTTTTACTTATGTTATTCCACCATACATGATTCGTAGTAATGTTGTTACTGGAGTAATGAGTTTTGAAGAGATGGACAGTATGATGTATAAGATTGAAGGGGAAGACTTATATTTGATTGGGACATCTGAACATTCAATGATTGGAAAATTTATTGATAATATCTTAGATGAAGATAAATTGCCTTACACATATACTTCATATTCACCATGTTTTAGAAAAGAAAAGGGTGCTCATGGTATTGAAGAACGTGGTGTTTATCGAATTCATCAATTCGAAAAACAAGAAATGATCGTTGTATGTAAACCAGAAGATAGTAAAATGTGGTTTGATAAATTATGGAATAATACTGTTGATTTATTTAGATCATTAGATATTCCAGTAAGAACTTTAGAATGCTGTTCTGGTGATTTGGCAGATTTAAAATCTAAGAGTATAGATGTTGAAGCTTGGTCACCAAGACAAAAGAAGTACTTTGAAGTTGGATCATGTTCAAATTTAACAGACGCTCAAGCTAGAAGATTAAATATTCGTATAAATGGTGAAAAAGGTAAATATTTTGCACATACATTAAATAATACAGTTGTAGCTCCACCTAGAATGTTAATTGCTTTTCTTGAAAATAATTTGAATGAAGATGGTAGTGTTAATATTCCAAAAGCATTACAGCCATACATGGGAGGAAAAGAAAAGATAACTAAATAGTTATCTTTTTATCTATATGAAAAAGTTATATGTTAGTGATTTAGATGGCACTTTATTAAATAGTAATGGAAGAATAAGTAACTATAGTGTTGAAGCAATAAATAATTTGATTTCTAAAGGTATGATTTTTACATATGCAACAGCAAGATCGTTAGTTTCAGCAGCTCCAGTAACTAAAGGTCTGACTAAAAATTTACCACTAATTATTTATAATGGAACATTTATAGTTAATAGTGAGACTGGTAAAATTATTCATAAGAATGTTTTTAATAAAAATCAGATAGAATTAGTCAAAGAAATAATGGAATCTAATCAAGTAAGGCCAATGGTTTATGCATTAATTAATGATAGAGAAAGAGTTACGATCATTAATAACGATTTAAATGAAGGAACTAAATACTATTTAAAAAGTCATCAAAATGATTATCGAATCAATTTGACAGATGATTATAATAGTTTATATCAAGGCGAAATCTTTTATTTTACTGTTATTGGTGAATATAAAGATTTAAAACCAATATATGAAAAATTAAAAAGATATGATTATTATAATATTACATTTCAACAAGAAATATATCGTGAAGAATACTGGTTAGAAATTATGCCTCAAAGTGCCTCTAAAGCAAGTGCAATTTTAAAATTAAAAAATATTTTAAAATGTGATGAAGTAATATCATTTGGTGATGCAATTAATGATTTACCAATGTTTGCAATATCTGATCAATGTTATGCAGTAAGCAATGCAGTTGAAAAATTAAAGCACTGTGCTACAGATATAATTTTAAGCAATGATGAAGATGGTGTGGCACGTTGGTTAAATGAACACTATCATAGAGATTAATAATATAAATTAAATATCAGAATAAAAAGTACATCTAATAATGATAAAAGATGTACTTTTTATTATTGTAGTTGATTTAAATATTAAAGTGTTATTGACTTTTTTTGCATTTCATTGGGATAAAGTGTATCTTACTTAAATATGATAGGTAAAAAGATAATAATATGATACACTAATTTTATAAAGGGGGAGTTAGATGAAGATCGTTATTGAATGTAGGGAAGATAGTGAATTAGAAATAGTTATTCGATGTAATAAAGTTGATGATAATATCAAGAAAATCATTTCTTTACTAGAAGATAATAAATTTATTATTGGAAAGTTAAATAATCGTAGTTATCAAATTATGGTAAATGATATTTATTATATTGAAGCTAATGAAGATCGAGTTTTTCTTTACTGCAAAGATAAAGTTTACGAAACAAATTCAAGATTATATGAATTGGAAAATGAATTAGAAACTTGTTCCTTTATACGTATCAGTAAATCTATTTTATTGAATTTAAATAAATTAGATAATGTTAAAGCACTATTAAATGGTCGTTATGAGGCGATGTTAATAAACGATGAAAAATTAGTTATAACACGACATTATGTAAGTGATTTTAAAAAGAAATTTGGAATGTAGGTGATAATTTTATGAAGAAAATAAGAATTTGGTTTATCACAACTTGTATTTCATTTACTTTAGTAATTCTAGTACAGACAGTTTTAGGTGGAATTTATTTAAACGACAAGTATATTATTGATATATTTAAAATTTGTGTTTTGATTAACTTATTTGTTAATGTGACACATTATTTAGATATTAAAGAATGGATATCTGATTTGATTTCAATTATTGAAATAGCAGGAACAATAATCATTATTAATTATTTATACGGATTTACAGTAAGTATTATAAATAGCATTATTATTCTAATTATATCTACAATTATTTATTTTATTTGTAGTGGGATAGTATATATAAAAAATAGTGATGATGCTCGTAAGATAAATGAAAAAATAAAACGCTACCGTAGTTAGCAACTAATAGTTGCTAAAAAATAATAATCTGCAATCTAAAGTTGGTGGCTGCTTGTGATAAATTTATGTATAGTGGTGACATAAAAGGAGGAGATAATATGGAAAAGATCATAGAAATTAAAAATCTAACTAAAAGATATGGTGATCTAGTAGCTTTAGATGATTTTAGTTTAGATGTTTATGAAGGTGAAATTTTAGGTTTATTAGGGCCTAATGGTAGTGGTAAGTCTACTACTATAAATACTATTTTATCATTATTAAAGTATGATTCTGGTAAAATTTGTATTTTTAATCAAGAGATGAGTCCAACTGCCTATGATATTAAAAGCAAAATAGGAGTTGTTTTTCAAGATGTTGCAGTATTTGAAGAGTTAAGTGTAATTGAAAATATTGATTATTTTTGTGGACTTTATATTAAAGATAAAAAAATTAGAAATAATTATGTTCAAGATGCTATAGATTTAGTAGGTTTGAATGAATTTAAAAAATTTAAACCTAAGCAATTAAGTGGAGGATTATTAAGAAGATTAAATATTGCTTGTGGAATAGCTCATAAACCAAAATTAATTTTTTTAGATGAGCCAACTGTAGCAGTAGATCCTCAAAGTAGAAATAATATTCTTGAGGGAATAAAAAAATTAAATGAATTAGGAGCTACAATTGTCTATACTACTCATTATATGGAAGAAGTAGAGCAGCTATGTAATCGAATTGTTATTATGGATAAGGGTAAAATAATTGCTTCAGGAACAAAAGATGAATTGAAGGATATGATCAGTTTAGGTGAGAAAATTACGATTGAATTAAAATCAATGAATCAAGCTTTTATTGATCGTTTGAAAAATAGTAAGCGAGTAATTAATATTGAAATTGAAAATAATATAGTTCATATTTCTTATAAAACGAAAGAAGATAATTTAAGTAAATTAATTGATTATGTTCGTGAAAATAATGTTAGTTATACGAGTATATTTAGTGAACGTCCAACATTAAATGATGTTTTTCTAGAACTAACAGGAAAAGAGTTAAGAGATTAATGTTTTTTCACTTTTTCAAATATCAATTTAAAACATTAATTAGAAATAAAATGGTAATATTTTGGACGTTAATATTTCCACTTGCTCTTGCTACTTTTTTTAATTTAGCATTTTCTAATTTAACAGCTAGTGAAAAATTTGAAACAATTAATGTTGCTCTTGTTGAAAAACAAGAAAATTCATATTTTAAACAAACATTAGAATCATTAGAAAATGGTAATGAAAAACTAATTAATTTAAAAGTTAAAAGTTTGAACGAAGCAAAACAATTATTAAAAGATGAGAAAATTAAAGGTTATTATCTTGTAAGTGATAAAATTGAATTAGTAGTAAATGATACTGGAATTGATGAGACAATTCTTGAAAGTATTGCAAATGAGTATAATAGTACAATGAGTACAATTAAGAATATTACTGATTTAAGTCCTGATATTTTACAAACTAATATTTTAGATGCCATTAATTTATCTAAGAATAATTTTAAAACATTAAATATTAGTGGTAATACAGATTTAACCGTTGTATATTTTTATACTTTAATTGGAATGAATTGCTTAAATGCCAGTTTTTGTGGTCTTCGAACGACAAGTCAGATTGAAGCCAATCTTTCAAGACAGGGAACAAGAATAGGAGTTTCACCTATTTCAAAAATAGTTACTGTTTTATCAGGAATTTTTTCAGCTTTCATTATTCAGTTTGTAATTATGATGATTTTGATGGCTTATCTGATATTTGGATTAGGTGTTGATTTTGGCAATCAAACAGTTTATATTATTATTTTAATTGCTATCGGATGTTTTACTGGTGTGGGATTAGGAAATTTTGCTGGAAATGTTTTGAAATTCAAAAAAGAAGATACAAAAATATCTTTTTTAACAAGTTTTTCATTAGTACTATCGTTCTTTTCAGGAATGATGATCATCGATATTAAATATTGGATGCAAACCAATTTACCAATATTAGCATATATCAATCCTGTCAATCTAATAACTGATGGATTATATGCTCTTTACTATTATGATAATTTAAATCGTTATACAACAAATATGATCTATCTATTTATAATTGGTGTTCTTCTAATTGCAGGATCATTATTCTTCACAAGGAGGAAGCAATATGACAGTATTTAAAAAATATTTAAAAGTTGCTAATACTTATACTTTACTAATAATTATATATACAGCTATATTTCTTGGATTAGCAATATTTGCAGGGACATATAATTCTAGTACAACTGAATATAAACGGGTAGATGTTAAAGTTGCTGTTATTAATCGAGATGAAAATAGTAATCTAATTGAAGGATTAAAAGAATATATCCAAGATTCTGGTAAATTAATTAATTTAGATGATCAAGAAGAAAAATTACGTGATGCTTTGTTTTATCGAACTGTAGATTATATTATGATTATACCTAAAAATTATACATCTGATTTTATTAGTGGTAAGAATGTTCAAATTGAAACAATGGAATTGCCGGATTCTTATAATAGTATTTATAGTAAGAGTCTTTTAAATAAGTATCTAAATACTGCTAATTTATATTTAAAAGCAGGAATTAGTGATCAAAAGTTAACTAAATTAATTAAAGAAGATTTAAGTAAAAATATAGAAGTAAGCATGTTGGAAAAGCAAAATGATATTGATTTTACAAAAGCTGCTACCTATTATAATTTTTCTAATTATATGTTAATAACTATAACAATGGTTATTGTAACAATGATCATGGTATCTTTTAATGAAGAAAAGATAAAACGTCGCAACTTAGTATCACCAGTAAGTTATAAAAGTATGAATCGCCAATTATTACTAGGAAATTATACAGTTGGATTATTTATTTGGTTATTATATGTTATATTTAGTTTTATTTTATATAGTAAAGCCATGATGACAATAAATGGATTATTGTTAATAATTAATTCACTTGTTTTAATGCTTTTTATTCAAGCATTGAGCTTTATGATAGCAAAATTTACAAGTAACCGTGAAATATTAAGTGGTGTAGGAAATGTTTTTGGTTTAGGATCAAGCTTTATATGTGGGGCTTTTGTTCCCCAAAGTATGTTAAGTCCGTTTGTATTAACTTTAGCAAAGTTCTTACCTTCATACTGGTTCATAAAAGCTAATAATGAAATTGTTAAATTAAATGATTTTGGCTTTGAAGCTATTAAACCAGTTTTAATAGATATGTTAATAGTTTGTGGATTTACTTTATTAGTATATCTTGCAACACAAATTATAACGAAAATAAGATTAAAAAAATAAAAATGAGGTGAAAAGATGGAAATAGAATACTGTGAAGTTTTACCTAGTGATGCTAAAAGAGTCGTTGAATATTTAAATATTGTTGCTGATCAAACAACAAATCTTACTTTTGGAGCTGATGATGATAAATTAAATGAAATTCAGGAAATGGAATTAATTCAAGAAATTAACGATGATCCTAATTCTATAATGATCGTTGCAAAAGATGATAATCAAATTGTAGGGATGGTTTCATTAAAAGGAAATTCTAAAAAACGTTTGAAACATCATGCAAGTTTGGGAATATCTGTATTAAAAGATTATTGGAATCAAGGAATTGGTTCAAATCTACTTTCTGCCACTATTGGTTATGCAATTGAAGCGGGTTTAGAAATTATAGATTTAGAAGTAGTTACTGATAATATGGCTGCAATTGTATTGTATAAAAAATTTGGATTTGAAATTATTGGACGTTATGATAATTATATGAAAATTGGTGATGAATATTTGAATGTTTATTTAATGAATTTATATTTATAAAATAATATCCTAAATATTGTTTATATTTTATTCCCGAATTGCAAGCAGAGAGTGGAAATAAGATAAAAAAGTTCTAATTTTTATAGAAAATCGTATTTTTAGTTATACCAA
>JABLTO010120318.1_pt1 | contig 10462 bp, 12 predicted proteins | sample 7160091 | NCBI WGS metagenome assembly JABLTO01 (sample SAMN14651225, study PRJNA627086) | human gut metagenome | isolation source: feces | host: Homo sapiens
AATAACGTTTTATTATTCGCATCATATAATTATTTATTGTTCTTTTTGTTTCTATTACTTCTTTTACACGTTTATGGATATGCTTTAAAATAATTTGATGAGATATACACTGAAACATATTGGGTTTAGTTATATCTCCAGATAAAATACAATCATTATTACATCCAGCATTGCAATAACTGAAAATATTACACTGTCTTCTGCACTCATTCTCTCTTATACACCTCTTATTTACTATCTGTTGATAAACCTTTTCTTTGAAAAGATTACGTATATCCTTAACCTCAGAAATATTACCCAAACAATATTCTTCCGGATATGAACGCCCGCACGGATAAACTTTTCCATCATGATATATTGATGCCATATGATACATGCAATTTCCTTTTGTACAGCTTCGCATATGGTGAGTGAAATAAGAACTAACATAACTAGCAAACGGACGAACTTCTATATTACCATCAACATCATTCATCCAGTAATCAAATAATTCACATATTTTATCTGCATATTCAGCAGGATCGGTAAGTAATAATTCACAATGATTTTTAGCCTCTCCTGAATCAAACATAGGTGAAAACTTAAATGATATATTTTTTTCATTGAAATATTTATATATGTCTATTAAATTATGAATATTATGTGCCCCAATAACGGAAATGGTTCCGTGTCTTTTATCGATTTGTTTAAGTAAATCATACGCATTAAGCGTATAATCTGTTTTTCCACGTGTCTGATCATTAAAAGGTCCGTCAAATGATAATCCTATACCAAAACCGTATTTCTTTATGAATTCTGCAGTCTCTTGTGTTATTAATGTTCCATTAGTTTGCATAGTATTTATTATGTGATGTTCCGGACCTTGTCGATATTTCTTTTGGTAATATAATACACGTTCATAAAAATCTAGTCCCATAATCAGAGGTTCTCCTCCGTGCCAATTATATTCAACTCTCTTAAAAAACGGAGCTGTAACAGCTATAGCTTTTTCTAATACTTGATCCGTCATTTTTTCTTTGTCATATCCATTATCTGCATGATAACAATATTTACAACGTAAATTGCATTGATTCGTTGGTTTCATAATAACTGTAATATTATCACTTGTCATTTTTATCACCTTTCTCTTTAAAACTATATATTAAAGAGTATTTTTCAAATAAAAATGTAAAGTTTATTAGCGATATTTAAAACACGCATAAATATTTTCGTTCTAACAGTTCTAACATTTTGAATTTTTTATTTTTTTATACATTCTGCTAAATTTCATCGTCCCTGTACCTATTTTCATAGAATTTGCTATTGATATTTCTTTTATACTATATCCTTCTATAAAATGTTGTCTAAGCATTTTTATTTCATTACTTGTTAAAATATTTTTCAAGTCATCAAAAGCAAATTGTTCCTCATATGCTACAGCTTCATATGTATCTAATTCACATTCTGGTATAGGTGTTTCGCATATATTCATTTTTTTCTTCATTGTTGTCATTATTTTATTCCTTGCGGTTTTATAAAGCCAATTTTGAGGTGATGGGTGTGTTTTTATCTCATATAACTTTTCCCATGCTGTACAAAATGTTTCTTGTACTATATCTTCCGAAAACCTTACACCAGTTATAAAAAGAATATATTTATATATTTTTTGATAGTATTGATTATATAAGCGGTTAAAAAATCCAACATCATCTTTTTTTGTATTTTCATTTATCATTCTATTTTCTCGTCACCCCAGTTGTATTTATTTAATAATTCTATAGTATCTAAAACATACAAAAGTTGCATTTTATTTAAGCATTTCACCTTTTCAATAATTTGATTTTCATATTTCCGACATTCCTGATAATTTTTCTTTTTTTAATATGAGTTCCGACTAAATAGTCTAAACTAACTCCTAATTCATTAGCTATATCTATAATCGCACTAAGTGACGGTGTATCGACATTTCTTTCAATTAACCCAATATAATTAGTACTTAAATGTACTTTTTCTCCCAAATTTTCTTGTGTAAGGCCACGCATAATTCGAACTTCTTTCATATTTTTGCCTATTTTAATTTTTTTCATTTGAATTCCTCCAATATAAGCATATCCAACAGTAATTATAATAATGACTATCTCTTATTACAACAAACTATATAATTCTTAAACCAAGGAAATACTGTGTTTTAATATGATGTTGTTTTTTATACCAATTAGGAAATATATTATTATAGAGAAAACTAAATATTAAAAATAGGAGTATAGTAATGAATATAGTAATATGTGAAGATAGCATCTCTGACAGACATAAACTTGAAAAAGCAATAACAAAGGTCTTAATAAAAAATAATTTAAACAGTGAAATTATACTTTCTACAAATAATTCAGCAGACGTATTAAACTATGCAAATAAAAATAATCAAATTACATTGTATTTTTTAGATATTAATCTGCATGAAAAATTTATAAGTGGTATTGATATTGCTAATGTTATACGTGAAACAGATGAAATAAGTCCCATCGTACTTATAACTAATTACTCAGATAAATTAAGCCTAACTTTTGAGTATAAACTAAAAATTTTTGATTATATCTCAAAATATGATATTTCAAATTACGAAAAAAGAATTACAGACTGTATACTAATTACAGAACAACGTCAACGCAATGGGTATATCAACTGTTTAAATATTCAAAACTACAGTACCAATTTTTCTATAGAGTATAAAAACATTTATTTTATTGATACTGTTTCTGGACACCATAAACTAAAAATTCATACTGATTCATATGTAGTTGAATTTTACGGTAAATTAAAAGATATTTTATATAGATTAAACACAGATTTCTTTCAATGTCACAAATCTATAATTATTAATAGAACGAAAATTATCGGTGTCGATAAAAGAGAAAAATCAATTATATTATCAAATGGATATAAATGTCCGTATTCTTTAAAATTTTTTCATCCTAATACATTAATTGACAAAAATACGTCTATATGTTATAATAATCTAAATAAAATTTAATTATTATATAGGAGAATAATATGAATATTGTAATATGTGAAGATGATATACAATTTTGTAATTACATAAAATCTATACTTGAAAAATATATAGTTAATAATCACTTTAATTCTAAAATTGTTTTGACGACATCTAATCCAGACAATGTTATAAATTATATCCACAATAATTCTGAAATAACAATTTATTATCTTGATATAAAACTTCAAAATAATAAAAGCGGCTTCGATATTGCATCAATTATACGCGAAAATGATTATATGAGCCCTATAATATTCATTACTAATTATGAAGAAATGATGTCACTTACATATGAATATAAATTAGAGGCTCTTGATTTTATCATAAAAAACAATTTGGCATCATTAAGACAACGAATTTGTGAGAACTTAAAGTATATAGAAACAAGACAACAAAAAGGTTATATGAAGTGCTTAAATATAAAAAATAAACAGAAAAATTTTTCTGTCCCGTTCGATAAAATATGCTACATAGAATCAATAAAAAGCACTCATAAATTGATTTTATATTATGATAATGGCATGATTACTTTCTATGCATTACTGAAAGATATTGAAAAGGAACTTGACAGCCGATTTATTCGCTGTCACAAATCTATTATAGTAAACAAAAACAAAATAGTCAATATTGACAAAAAGAAACATACCATTGAATTATCGCACAATTATCATTGTATTTATTCACCAAGATGTAAGGAGATTATAAAATGAATTTATCACAGATTACTATACTTCTATCTAACACAATTTCTTTTTCACTTGGTTTTACCTGCATCGCTTACGTTTTAACTCTTTCATTAACAACGAAAAAAATCTCATTCGGCAAATTATTTTCTTGTTTGGGAATTACCTACTTAATTATATCTCTTACATTTATATTTGCGGGTATACCAGGCTTAATATTTACCTTATTTTTATATTTAACTCATGCCAAAATACCATTGATTAAAAATATATTTATTTGTGTACTTACTTTTTTAATGGTTCTTGTACTTACATTTATCACCAACATGGTATTTTATGCAATGAAATTTTCACCTGATCAAATTGAACATTTAAGAGAAATGGTATCTTATAATATCTTTTTTTCTATAGAATGGATTATTTCGTCATTAATCATTTCTTGTGTTATATATTTTTTAAGTTATAAAATTACCCGTCATCATAAAAAAATGAATTTTATTAACCATGTTAAACCAGATAAAACAATATATTTAATATTTATAAATGTGCTATTTTTAGTCATAATTATCGCCGGAGTTGAATTTACCATAGCTACAGTAGATACAAGCATTACTAAATATATATTGATATTTGGTAATATCCTAACTTTGACATCTATTGTTTTTTCAACAATTTCCATTTGGTTAGAACTAAAAATTATTTCTAATAAATCAAAAGAAATTGAATTAGAAAAAAAACAGGAAATAACCTCTACATACAGACGTGAGATACAAAATATGTATAATGAAATAATAGATTTTAAACATGATTATATAAAAATATATTCATCAATGAGCACATTGATAGCATCTGACAATTTAAAAATGATAAAGGATTTTTTTTATAAAGAAATACTACCATTTCATAATAGTATTTTAAAAGATGTAACATTTACACACTCTATAACATTAATTGAAGACAGCATAATACAAGGCATTATATATAGTTATGTACTGAAAGCAAAAAACAATTCCATTAATTTTAATATAGATATTCAGGAAAACATTAATATTGTATCTGAAATATCATCTTTAGATATGTCTCGAATTTTAGGAATACTGTTAGACAATGCATTTGAAGAAGCTGTCAAAACCGAATCAAAAAATGTCATATTGAGTATAATTCCTTTAAAAACGCAAATAATATATGTCATAAAAAATTCATGCAATACTGTACCTGATATTTCCAAAATTTTCTTAAATAATTATTCAACCAAAGGAGAGAATCACGGAAGAGGATTATCTATTGTTCAAAATATTTGTAACAATTATAGTAATGTATTCTTTAATGTTAAGATTCAGGATAATTTCTTTTTATCCGAACTTATAATAAATACAGCAGATTAACATTTGTCTTTTAGTTCATCAGGCATATCTTCTTCATATCCCCAAATTCCTAAGCATAAGTTTGGAGAAGCATTTGCTATAAATATACATACAGCTACAACTGTACCGCATAATGGTATTAATAACTTATTGATAATATTATTCATTTTCTTCATATCTAAAAATCCCTTTCATTGAATTATTATTTTCATTATAGGCAATATCATCACTGCTTCTAATGATATTCCTATAATGATTATATTTCTATATACATTTTCACCTATACAGAATGCAACAATAAATAAACAGGTTGCTGTAATTACAGTAATCTTTTTAAAAAATTTCTTCCGTGAATTGCCTATTGGACGTTTCATCGTTTCAATCGGAGCGTAACGCAAAAAAATAATTAAGCAAATTAAGTAAACCACCATTCCCGCAATTATATTAATGGGTTTCAACATAATTGCCATATAGACAGAACTAATAAATCCAATAATACCAATAACAGTGCACTTAATTGTATTATTTGAATGATAACCAAATCCGCTTAATCTAACACATGTAAACACGCTTAATAATAATAATGTTTCTTTTACTATTCCTAATATTACTGATAAAATAATCAAAACAGCTGTTTTGCTAATATTAATATAAATAATATCAATGCCATATTTCATCTTTTGATAATTCTTTTTATCAACATTACAATAACTGCATATTTTGTCACTAATCCATTTGCTAATAGACATTTCTTTTTTCTCCTGAATGGTTTTGTCTAGAGTCATCATTATTGATTTTCTGTCCTTTATTAATCTTTTATCAGCTGACTATACAAAAATATTCAATAATCGTGAATCCAATTAATATATTACACCTTTTATGTTAATTATCGTGTATTTTTTCCCAAAAGCACCTCAAAACGACTTTAACTACAAAAAAACTATTGTTCTAACATTTTTCTTAGATTTTTCAGAGCCTTATTCTTATTGTTATAAACAGCCTGACGAGATATATTTAATTTGTTCATTATTTCTTTATCTTTAAACATAAAAAAAAATTTATATATAATAACCCATTTTTGATTATAATTTAATTTTCTAATTGCAAAAATTAAATCCAGATCCTTTTTCTCAAAATCTTCTGATAGATTTTCTATGTTCTTTATTATATCTGGATCATATATACATTCATTTTCACGTAAACGTATTCTTTGTTTTAAAAATTTTACATATGAATGTCTGATAGATGTTGATATATATGTAACCGCCTGTCCATCATGCTGAAAAAAAGGCATATTATATATTAATTCTATCATATCAACTATCAAATCATTTTCTGCATCTTCATAATTTAGGGCATATGCCTGTTTTTTTATTAACGGTCTAAATTTATTTATAATTTCCATTAAGCTATCTTTATTTTTATCTTTTGCTGATACTATTAAATCACATAAAATACCCATATTATTTCTCCTCCATATAAATAAAAGAGAAAAAATATGTGTATAATGTAAACTTATCTCAAAAAATGTCGTAATAGCATATATTTTCATTATAACAACAAATTTTTTTATAAATAAAAAATTTCCCAAAAAACATCTATATGAACACAAAAATATAAAAAATAATTTTTTAGTAATAGAACAAAAAAGAATTGACATTTATAAGAATAATTTTTATAGCGGAAATATATTTATAAAAAATATATTTCCACTTTGTTAAGAAGAATTCATTCGTTTAATCTTTTTGGAGAACCGTTTTAAGCTAGTATTCCATAGGCTCCTTGATCAAAAAAGCTGTATACTGATTATATATCAGTATACAGCTTTTTTCTCTCAACAATTTACTGTTTGTATTGGATAGCTTCCATCGCTAGGGGATGTGTAGTATATAATTTCTTCATTCTCTGAGTCGTAACAGTATATATACCCCTCTGTATCTGTAATAAATGCATAGCTTTTGTTTTCGTCTGGCATGGTATTTTACCTCCTTTTGACAACTAGTCCACATTATTTATAACTCCATACAGTGTTACAGAACAATTTTCTATAACAATAAATCAATTTCACCTCCTTCTTCACATTCTGCATTACATCACAACCATCACTCCTTTCATTTTATTAAGAGCAATAAAAAAGTCGTTATGGCTTATAAATATAACAGCCATCTCGACTTTACAAACAAATCAATATATAAAATTCTATTATACATTATATCATATGCCAAAATACAAGTTCAAGATATAATTTTGTATAAACTTTATTCATCCGTAGGACACATACAATAGAAAAAATAAGTGTATATTGTTTGAAATTTAATCAAATCTAGGTTAAATTTAAGTCAAAAAAAAAACACTGCATTGATTTAGCAACCAATCCAGTGGGTATTTCAAATTCATTATTTAATTGTTGTATTAAAATATGATGTAATTATTGACTGCATTAACTCAATTGCCTCTTTACGTCGACCTTTGAAAGTTGAGAAACTAAATGTTCTTTCATTTGCATCCTCCAAATTCTTATTGAATATTTTATATATCTTTTCTACGGTAATATCCGCTACATCATACTCACGAAAATAAATCGCATCAATTATATCGTATAGCTGTTTTCCTTTCTTGGGATAAGCTTCTAGTCTTTCCAATGCAATATCCATTATTTTCTTTATTTCGGTCAAGTAATAAAGTTCCTGCTCACAATCATAGAATTTTTTTATATCACTATTTTGGAAAAATATATTTTTTAAAAATTCTATTGATTCTTTTCTGATGCCCATTTGTTTGAGCTCTTTATTTAAGCTACTTTGCTGGTTATTTATGCGCCAGCATATATATGGATATTCTTTTAAAACTCTTTCTATTTGAATCGTATACTTTTTGGATTGCGCCATTATTTTTCACCTCCGTGCTTCCTTTGAGGTGTAAGATAGCAGAATCAGTTATACATTGTTGGGAGGTATATTGGTAAATACCCTATAAACTGTAATTATTGTTTATACCCTCCAAATATTGACATCTCACACCTATTTACCTTTTACTGCAAATAGGTATAGTGGTTTGTCACCGTTATATACCATATTATTTATATGATAATTCAAGATATCTAATTTCGAATTGACTCCTAGATATAAAATTCCACAATTAAATGTAATTCTGTTCATTATAAAATCACCGTTCCTACTCTTGTTATTCTTGTGATATATTTTTTGGATTCGTACACCTATATACTGTGCTGTCAAGCGACTTGTTAATTTTAAAATTAATGTTACTAAGGGAATTATTTCTCAGTTCAGCAATCAGCTCATCAGCTTGACGCAATGACAAATTTTCATCTTTCCGTAAAGTATTAACTATGAAACTATCTTCGATTGCATAGTATCTTTTGGAATAAAATGCCTTTTTAAGTCTGTCTGTAATCCGATCAGCCATTTCACATTTACCAAAAACCCCCTCAACTGACGTACTTATCATCTCAGGACTGATGTCAATATATTTGGTATTAAGTTTGAGATGGGCTTTAATAAACTTCATATGTGCTTCATCTACATCATAACCTGTAATTATAAATCTGTTCAAAACGGGCGCTCTTTTTAAGTCACCGGCAGAAATCGAAAGCATAGCCCCAACAGCACATTGGAATGTTTCACAATTCATTGGCTCATCATAGAAAGTTAAAGACACCTGTTCTCCAAAATCAGAATTTAAGACTATAAACACGTTGGGTGACATTTCCGATATCTGAAGATCTCCATAATATAACTTTTCTCCGCCTTCACTAGTTGCGATTTTCATAGTGACTGCTTCTTCTTTAGCGAAGTTTATTTCCAATGTAGCAACTGTCACCGTTCCCGATTCACAGTTGACTGTTCCATAAAAATACAAGTTATATTTACCGGCATATTTTCTATAACTTTTACTGTAAATTCTTTGATTAATACCCTTTTTTAACCCTTTATTGTTTTCACCCAACAAAAAGTCAGTAGTTACTCCCAAGCTTCGACTTAGTGCTATCAAGAAATTTGCATTGGGTGTCCTATCTGAAATGTAAAGTTTCAAATTGCTCTTAGTTATGGAATATTTTACATTTTGATTCAGTACATCACATAAAGTATCAAAATCTATTCCACGTTGAGCCATTGCATGTTGCACTCGGTCAATTAATATACTCTGTTTGAAAAATTCTTTATTTTCTTCTTTCATGGCAAATCACCTTCTTCGTTTCAGAATGTAACAATATTGTAACACACTTTTAATAAAAACAAAAGTGTAAAATCTCATAAATTTTGTGTGATTTTTTTGTATAAAACTGCCAAACAAATGCTTTTTGCAAAAAAAAACGTTCATATACATATATATCTTGTGTGATTCATAATGTTCTAATTAGATATTTTTATTCATTCTTGAAACAGCAAAAATAAATAAACACATATAGACTTAATATGTATTTTTCGACAATAATAGCATGTTTGCAAAGTATTTACAATAAATATTTAAAAACACATCAAAAATCACACATAATACAGCATATTTTTCCCTATCAAAAAAAAGTCATACGCTTGACAATTTTAAGTAATAGAAAAAAAGACAAAATCGCAAATGGGTATGCCTCTCTAACGTTTGCTTTGTAACCAATAGCCTTTGCAGATCTTAGTTACTGTGCTTTTCAGCAAAAATTATCACTAATATAATAGCTTCCACTATTACTTTGAATGTTACTTGAAATGATTTTTCCTACATATGGTGATATCCTTACTTTTCATAAGCACCTCACCTTTCATATACTCAGCATTCTACCTGTGAATATCAAGCTGCTCAAAGTAAAATACCGTTAAGAAATCTTACCTGTATTATGAAATCTGCCCTCCGATAAAATAATTTTCCGCTTTTTCTATATAGCACACATTCAAAACACATTATATAATACAGAATATAACAGTCATCTGTCCATCATTTCAAAAGAGATGTTTAATGCTGTATAGTAAGAAAAAGTCAGACGGAGCAATATTGTTACAGACGAATCCGGCACGCACAGAAAAAATACTCGGTATAGTTCAAAACAATTATTGTAATCACTTCGTGATATTCTTACAAGATGTATATGTTTGTAAAACTTTCTGTTATCTAATATCTTTTTCTTATCCCCTGCATTACTCATCCTCATTCACATCAAATTCGTCCATAATCAACTGCTCAATATAGTTTTCAAACTTTGTTCTTACAATCAAATATCTGTTTCCCATGTAGAAAGCGAATCTTCCTTCATTGTTTTCTGCCATCCGTCTGAGTTTTTTTACTCCGATATTGAAATAAGCAGAAGCCTCATATATTGTCAACATATATTTTTCGCTTATTGGAATGTTATTTTTAATGCTACTGATATCTTTTTG
>JABLTO010164558.1_pt1 | contig 10459 bp, 9 predicted proteins | sample 7160091 | NCBI WGS metagenome assembly JABLTO01 (sample SAMN14651225, study PRJNA627086) | human gut metagenome | isolation source: feces | host: Homo sapiens
AAGGAAGCTGTGGTGGAAGGTGTTAATGGCTGGACTTGTAAGGTGAAGGATAGTGAGGCACTTTATGAGAAGATGAGGGACTTTGTTGAGATGGACTTTGATGAGAAGGTGAAGATGGGTAGAGAAGGTAGAAGGTATATGGAAGATATTTTTGATAAGGATAAGGTAGTAAAGGAAACAGTGGAGAAAGTTAATATTACGATAGAGGGAGAGTTAATAGTTTATGCATAAGGTAAGTGTAATAGTTCCAGTGTATAATTGTGAAAATTACTTAGAAAGATGTATGAACAGCTTAATAAATCAATCTTTAGAAGATATTGAAATAATTGCTGTAAATGATGGATCGACAGATGGAAGTTTAGATATTCTCACAAGATACCAACAACTTGATAATCGCATTAAGATAATAGATAAAGAAAATACAGGAGTATCAGATAGTAGGAATAAAGGTATTGAAACTTCAACAGGAAAATATATTGCCTTTGTTGATAGTGATGATTGGGTAGATTTACATATGTTAGAAGACATGTATATAAAGGCTGAAGACACAAATAGTGAAGTAGTAATATGTTCATATATGAGAGAGTTTGGAAATCATTCAAAAATAAAAATTATGAACTTAGATGAAGATATTATATATGAAGGAGATAGGCTTAAAGAGCTACATAGAAGAATAATTGGACCACTTAATGAAGAATTTAAAGAACCAGAAAGTTTAGATTCATTAGGATCTTCGTGTACTAAGCTATATAGAAGTAATATTATAAAAATTAATAAAATAAAATTTGTAGATTTAAAAGAAATTGGAACAGCAGAAGATACTCTTTTTAATTTCGAACTATTTAACTATATAGAAAAAGTAGTCTTTATTAATAAACCATATTATCATTACTGGAAGCAAAACTCTAAGTCAGTTACATCTGCGTATAATAAAAATTTAACAAATCAATGGAAAAACTTATTTAGATATATGGATGACATTATTAAACATTATAATTTAGATGAAAATTTTTCAAAAGCATTAGAGAATAGAATATGTGTAGGAGTTTTAGCTTTAGGTTTACATGTATGTAAAAAAAATAATAATTTAACAACTATAAATAGATTTAAAAATGTTAAGTCTATACTTGAAGATAAAACAATAAAAGAAGCATATGATAATTTTGATTTAAGTTACTTTCCTATTCATTGGAAAATATTTTATTTCTTTAATAAAAAGAGATGGTCATTGTTGTCTTATCTTATGTTAAGCTCAATTGAATTACTTAGAACAAGGGTGTAACAAATGGAGGGAAATGATGAATAAGCCAAAAGTATCTATTATCATGGGGATATATAACTGTGAACAAACTTTAGAAGAATCTATAAAATCTATAATTAATCAGACATATGATAATTGGGAACTTATAATGTGTGATGATTGCTCAATAGATAATACTTATAAAATAGCTCAAAAATACAAAGACATATATCCTAATAAAATAAAGCTACTTAAAAATGATAAAAACATGACATTAGGACCAACATTAAATAAATGTATAGAATATGTAACAGGTAAATACATAGCAAGGCAAGATGGAGATGATCTTTCAGAGAGATATAGATTAGAAAAGCAAGTTGATTTTTTAGAAAAAAATAAGGATATATCTATAGTTGGAACAAATATGGTTTCTTTTGATGAAAGTGGTTATCATGGTGTACATTCTTTAGGTGAGAGTCTTGGAAAAGAATATTATTTAAAAAAAGGTGTAATATTCTTTCATGCAACTATACTAATTAGAACTGAAGTAATTAGAAAATTAAATGGATATAGTACACAATGGTACGCTATTCAAGCTGAAGATTATGAGCTATGGTCTAGATTTATAAAAGAAGGCTATAAAGGATATAATTTGCAAGAAAATTTATATTATGTTAGAGAAAATGTAGATACATATAAAAGAAAAAATATAAAAAGAAGATTAAGGGGATTAGTTTTAAAATTTAAGGTAAATAGAAGGCTTAATGCATCTATATCAGCATATGTATATATGCTAAAAGATATAGTAGCACTATTTATTCCAAGATGGATATTTATAAGATACTATAGAAGGAAGATGGATGTATTGAATTAAGGGAGAAAAATTAATGAGTGTATATTATTTTATATTAATATGGGTAATATTTTGGGCAGTAATTTCCAATATTACATCTAGAAAAATACAACTTGAAAATGGTTTATATGAAGAAAGGTCTAATTTACTATCTGCAGTGATATTGTTTTTGCCTATTATAATATTTGCAGGACTTAGAAGTAGTGTGGCAGATACATCAGCATACATATCATCTTTCAATGATTATCCAAGTAATTTAGCAAGTGCAATGGATTTAATTATGGAAGATGGAAATAGAGCTCCTGGATTTATGTTTTTATCAATACTTTTAAAACAATATATATCACAAGACTATCATGTATGGTTATTTATTATAGCAGCTATAAGTGGAATATGTGTAATGTATTCTATATATAAATATTCTTGTAATTATGGAATTAGCATGTTTTTATTTATAGCATCATGTCAATATACATGGTTATTCAATGGTATAAGACAATTTCTAGTTGCTTCGATAATGTTTTCATGTACAGGATTGTTATTAAGGAAAAAGATTATACCATATATGATTATAGTTTTAATTATGTTAACAATACATCAGTCTGCATTAATTTTTATACCTATATATTTTATAGTAAATGGTGAGCCATGGAGTAAAAGAACGATGATGTTTATTGGGATAATTATATTAGCAATAATATTTGCAGATAAATTTACTGGTATGTTGGATACTGCTGTGGAACATTCAGATTATGCAAGTTCTATGGAAGAGTTTAAGAATACAGATGATGGAACTAATCCAATTAGAATATTAATAGAATCCATTCCAATAATTTTAGCTTTTATATATAGAAATAAAATAAAGGATAAACTGACACCAATTATAAAATTAAGTATAAATATGTCATTAGTATCAAGTGGATTATATATAATATCAAAGGTAGCTAGAAGTGGAATAATGCTAGGAAGACTTCCTATTTATTTTTCAATGTACAATTTAATTTTATTACCATGGTTAATAAATAATATTTTTGAAAAAGAAGAAAAGCGATTGATGAGATATTCTATGATAATTTGCTATTTAGCATTTTTCTATTATCAAATGGTTGTATCATGGAATGGATTTGGATATGGTAGTAATATTTTAAAGTTGTATTATTAAACAGTAATATTTTTAAGGATGATAAAAATTATGATTAAAGTTTTGCATATTGTTGGACGAATGAATAAAGGTGGTACAGAAACCATGCTTATGAATATCTATAGAAATATTAATAGGGAAAAATTACAATTTGATTTTTTAGTGCATGGCGATGGTGATGGATATTATGATAATGAAATAAGAAAACTTGGAGGGAATATAATAAAAATTAATAGACCTAAAGAGGTAGGGTTAAAAGAATCTGTAGAACAAATATCAGATGTTATAAGAAATAATGGACCATATCAAGCAGTACATGCTCACACATTATTTAATTCTGGAATAGCTATGATAGCAGCAAAGAAAAATAATATAGACATAAGAATATCTCATGCACATACAACTTTAAATAATGAAGAAGGACTTAAACGAAAAATATACATAGCAATAATGAGATATTTTATAAATAAAAATTCGACTAAATTATTAGCATGTAGCAAAAAGGCAGGTATATATATGTTTGGGGAAAAAGCTATTAGTAATAAAAAATATATGTATTTCCAAAACTTAATAGATTATAAAAATATTTTTAGCTATTCACCTAAATTTGTAGAAGAATTTAAGAGAGATAATAATATAGACGAATCTATAGTAATAGGACACATAGGAACTTTTAATGAAGCTAAAAACCAAAAATTTCTTTTAGAAATAATTAAATTTTTAAAAGGTAAAAACTGTGATATAAAGCTTTTATTAATAGGTGATGGAATTATGAGAAAGGAATTGGAAGACATTATTAAAGAGTATGATATATCAGAAAATGTAATATTAACAGGAATTAGAGATGATATAAATAATCTATTACATTGCATGGATGTATTCGTATTTCCATCGATATATGAGGGATTAGGACTTGTATTATTAGAAGCTCAATCAGCAGGTTTGCCATGTATTATTTCTGAAGCTATACAAGATGAAGCTGATTTAAAAGTAGGATTATTTAATCGATTAAATTTATCTGATGGTGTAGAAGCATGGGCTAATAAAATTTTAGAATTAAAAGATACACCTAGATTAAGTAGTAAAGATATTAAGAAAGCTTTAAGAGAAAATGAATATACTACAGAACAATGTATATCCAAGTTACTAAAGATATATGAGGTATAAAATATGAAAGATATATTAATTTCTTCATTTGATATGGAAATAGGTGGAGTTGAAAGAAGTTTAATAAGTATGTTAGATAAATTTGACTATAAAAACTATAATGTAGATTTAATGTTATATAGTCATACTGGGGAATTTATGAAATTTATTTCTAATGACAAGTATCATTTATTGCCAGAATCAAAGTATTATAAAACTTATAGAATGCATATAGCATCCATTTTTAAAAATAAACAAATGAAAATAGGGTTGGCAAGATTAAGAGCTCGTTTTAATTCAAAAGGAAATGGAACATGTCAAATGCAATATATGTGGAAGTATACTTTACCATATATGCCTAAGTTAAATAAAAAATATGATGTAGCAATAAGTTATTTATGGCCTCACTACTTTGTAAGTGAAAAGGTAGATGCAAATACTAAAATAGCATGGATACACACAGATTATTCTAAAATAGAAACTAATATAGATATGGATTTGGAAATGTGGAATAAATTTGATTATATTGTAGCTGTATCACAAGAATGTAAAAATGCTTTTTTATCAAAGTATCCTTCTTTAGAAGAAAAAATTATTGTTATGGAAAATATAACATCGCCTGAATTTATTAAAAAACAATCTTTAGAAAAAATAGATGATTTTAAAAAGGAAAAAGGATTGTTTAAATTGTTATCAGTTGGTCGATTTGATGAAGCAAAAGGGTTTGATAATGCAATTAAAGCATTAAGGATTTTACATGATAGAGGATATAAAAATATAAAATGGTATGTTATTGGATATGGAAGAGATGAAGAATTATTGAAAAATTTAATCAAAGAAAATAATTTAGAAGACAGTTTTATTTTATTAGGGAAAAAAGTAAATCCATATCCTTATATGAAAGAGTGTGATTTATATGTTCAACCTTCTAGATATGAGGGTAAAGCAGTAACAGTTACTGAAGCACAGATATTAGGAAAAGCAGTAATGATTACTAACTATACAACAGCAAAATCTCAGATTAATAATATATATGATGGTTATATAAGTGAGTTATCCATAGAAGGGATAGCTAATGGTATAGAGGATTTATATAATAATAATAAATTATTGGAGAGCTTATCTCAAAATTGTAAGAGCAAAAATTACAATAATAAAGATGAGTTAGATATACTGTATAAGTTGTTAAAATAAAATATTATTTTAAATAATATATTTGTGTACAGTAGGAGGATGATAAATGATTAAAGTTAGTGTTATAGTACCTATATATAAAGTAGAAAAGTATTTAAGTGAATGTGTCGATAGTATTAGAAATCAAACATTAGAAGATATAGAAATAATATTAGTTGATGATGGATCTCCTGATAATTGTCCTCAAATATGTGATGAATATAAAAAATTAGATAATCGTATAAAAGTAGTTCATAAGAAAAATGGAGGTCTTAGTTCGGCTAGAAATGCAGGAATGAGAGTTGCCACAGGGGAATATATTGGTTTTGTTGATTCAGATGATTATATAGAAGTTGATATGTATGAAAAAATGTATAATACATCAAAGAAGTATAATGTTGACTTTGTTATGTGTGATTATTATAAATCATACGGTAGTGATAAAAAAGAAGTATCATTAGAAATTGATGAAGGTATGTATAATAAAGAAAAAATAAAAGATATAATATATCCCCAACTTATAATGACTGAAAATATAGATTATGGACCACTTTTAGCAGTATGGCATTGTTTATACAAAAACACATTTTTAAAAGAAAATGATTTATATTTTGATGATATCGTAAAATATTCAGAAGATAATTTATTTAGTTCAATTGTAGGATATAAATCGGATAGTTTTTATTATATGAAGGGTAGTTATTTTTATAATTATAGATACAATCCAAATTCTATATCGACTACATATAAAGAAGATGCACTAGATGTATATATTGAAATGAATAATAGACTTTATGATAATTTTTATAGATGCAAGGAATATGATTTTAAAAGGCAATTAAGTTTACATATGATTTATTATACTTTGAATTATATAAATCAAGTATTGGGGAGTAATTTAAACTTAAAAGAAAAATACAGTAAAATTAAAAATTCATTGAAGAAGAAAGAAGTTAAAAGAGCTTTTGATAAATTTTTATTACCTGATATAAATCTGAAATTAAAACTAAGTATATTAATGCTAAAATATAAAATGGCACTTACGTATATGCTAGTTAAGTCTAGTAATAAATAGGTTATATAGAAGGGACAATTTATGATAAAAATAAGTATTATTATGCCTGTATATAATAAAGAAAAATATTTGAAAAATACAATTGATTCTATATTGAAACAAGAATATAAAAACTTTGAATTAATAATAGTGGATGATGGATCTACAGATAAGAGCAAATATATTTGTGATGAATATGCAAGTAAAGATTCTAGAATAAAGGTATATCATATAAAAAATGAAGGAGTATCAAATGCAAGAAATATAGGCCTAAAATATGCTACAGGAGATTATATTCAGTTTATAGATGCTGATGATACAATAAACACCAATACATTTAGTAAATATATAGATATATTAAATAATAAATTATATGATGTGATTTTTTCATCTTATAATAAGGTGAATCATGATCAAGAGATTTTAGAAAATATAAAATTAGATTATATAGGAAATACAACAAAGGATGATATATTATCTGATTTTGCAAAAAATCAATTTAATACAGGCTATTATGGATGGATATCAAATAAATTAATTAAAAGTGATATTATCAAAGAAAATAAATTAAAATTTGATAAGAACATAGTTTTAGCTGAAGATTTAGATTTTTTTGTGAAAGTATACTCATGTGCAAGTACATTTTATTTTTTAAACTATAATACTTTTAACTACTTACAAGAAGCTGAAAATTCTTCATTTTTTCAAAAAAAGATAGACTATTATATGCAACTTATAATACATTTGAGGATTAAAGAATTTTTAGAATTGAATAATAAGTTTATAAATGAAAATAAAAGTATATTGGAACAACGGATAAGAGACTATGTGTTTTATATAGTATTTTATGAAGATTTGAATATAAGCAAAATAGAAAATGAAGTAAATAGGGTATACGAAAATAAGACTATCACTAAAAATATTACTTTAAATTATGTACCAACATTTAAAAATATAATAGTGTTTTTAGTGACAAAAAATAAGTTTAGAGAAATATATAGATTATTATTAATGAGAAATAAAGCAAGAAAAATAGCAAAGGGCATAATGGGAGAATAGTAAAATGGGTGATATAGTTTTTTATTCACATAGTGGTAGTGGAAATCATGGATGTGAAGCAATTGTAAGGGGAACAGAAAAAATTTTAGGAAATATAGCAGATATGACACTTCTTTCTCAAGCTGAAGAAGAAGAATATAAATATGGTATTAATAAAATTGTAAATGTAAAAAAAGGAAAGAATGAAATAAATAAAAAGTCGTTATCCTTTTTTAATGCTTATTTATCATTAAGATTATTAAAAAATACATCAAAAATGGATGTGTTACAATTTATAGATGCAAAAAAATATATACAAAAAAATTCTATAGCTATATCCATAGGAGGAGATACATATTGTTATTCAGATGTTTATAATCAAGTAGAGCTACATAAAATGTATGGTAAAAATACTGATAAAACAGTACTTTGGGGATGTTCAGTAGAGCCTAAATTACTAGAAGATAAAAAAGTGGCAAATGATTTAGCATCTTATACAAAGATAATAACAAGAGAAAGTATTTCATATGAAGCATTAAAAAAGGTTAATGAAAATACTAAGCTTTATCCAGATCCAGCGTTTAACTTGGACAAAGTAGAGTTAGATTTACCTGATGGATTTGAAGAAAATAACATAGTTGGTATAAATTTAAGTCCACTAATAATTAGAAAAGAAAAAAAAGAAGGTGTTACTTTAGAAAACTATACTAAATTAATCGAATATATACTGGATAATACAAACATGAAAGTGGCATTAATTCCTCATGTAGTGTGGCAAGATAATGATGATAGAGAGCCACTGAAGGAATTATATAATAGGTTTAAAGATACTAATAGGATAATAATGATAGATGACTGCAATTGTTTAGAGCTTAAAGGTTATATAAGCAGATGTAGATTGTTTATTGGTGCTAGAACACACGCTACAATAGCTGCTTATTCTACATGTGTACCTACATTAGTTGTAGGATATTCAGTAAAAGCTAAGGGAATAGCCAAAGACATCTTTGGAACTTATGAAAATTATGTTATACCTGTACAAAGCTTAGAAAATAGTGATGATTTAATTAATTCATTTACATGGATATATGAAAATGAAGAGAAAATAAAAAATCATTTGACTACATTTATGCCTACTTATAAAAAAAGAGGATTAGAAGCTAAAAAAGAAATTGAAGAATTAATTATTTAAATTAGGGGTTGGATAGTATGGAGAATCAATTGGTTAGTATAATAACACCTTGCTATAATGGAGAAAAAACTGTATCTAGGTATTTAGATTCTGTACTAAATCAAACATATAAAAATATTGAGCTTATATTTGTTAATGATGGATCAACTGATAATACAGAGCAAATAGTGTTATCATATGAAAAAATATTTGGAGAGAGTGGGAAAAAATTAATTTATATAAAACAAGAAAATAAAGGTCTTGGAGGGGCTATTAATACAGGATTAAAGTATTTTACAGGTGATTTTTTATGTTGGGCTGACGCAGATGATTTTTTTCATTTAGAGTCTATTGAAAAGAGAGTAAGATTCTTGAATGAAAATCCACAGTATGGATGTGTTACTACAAATGCTTATGTTTATAATGAAGATAATCTAGAAAATCCCATATATCAAATAACAGATAAATTTAAATATCATGAAGATGAGTATCAGTTTGAGCATCATCTAAAGTCAGAATCTATATTTTGTTGTGGATGTCACATGGTCAGAAAAGAAGCTTTTTTGGATGTAAATCCTAATCGTGAAATTTTTCCAGCAAGAAGAGGACAAAATTGGCAGATGTTATTACCTGTTTATTATAAGTACAAACGTGGATTTTTGAATGAACATTTATATAATTATATTATTTATAAAAGTAGTATGTCTACTGGAGATGATTCTAAGGAAAAGAAAATACAAAGGTGTAATGAACATTTAGAGATAGTAAAAAATACTTTAGATAAAATTCCAATGAACGAAGTTGATAGAAATAGATATTTTAAGCTATTTTATATAAATTATGTTATTAATAGATTTGATATATGTATGCAATATAAAGATTTGAAAAATGGAGTAAAACAATATGTAAAAATGATAAAATACAAGGCTTTAAGAAAATATGATACAAAATCATTATTAAAAGTGGCTATAACAAAGGTTATAAAGGTAGGGTAATGTATAGAGAGGAGTAATAAATGAAACCGGAAGTTAGTGTTATTGTACCTGTATATAACTCAGAGGGGAAATTAGATACTTGTATAAAATCATTATTAAACCAATCATTTAAAAATATAGAAATAATATTGGTCAATGATGGTTCTATAGATAGAAGTGGAGAAATTTGTGATAATTATGCTAGACTAGATAATCGTATATCTGTATTTCATAAGGAAAATGGAGGGGTATCTTCTGCTAGAAATTTAGGTATAGATAAATCTTCGGGTAAGTATATAATGTTTTGTGATAGTGATGATTGGATGGAGTATGATTGTATAGAAGTTTTATATAATAAAATCATTAAAGTAGATGCTGATATTATATATTCAGGAGTATATAGAGAAGAATATTATAATGATGTGAAAGTTAAAGATAAAATAAGTGGTGTATCACAAGAAATATATTTAAATATAAGTGAATTATACAACTACTTTGAATATATAATAAATTCAATAGAAAGTCCGTTTTTGTCACCATGGGCAAAGTTATATAGAAGTGAGATAATAAAAGAAAATAAATTATACTTTGATGAAAAAATGGTGTGTTTAGAAGATTTTCATTTTAATCTGCAGTTTTTGCAAAACAGCAAAACAATATATTTATCTA
>JABLTO010002167.1_pt1 | contig 10456 bp, 10 predicted proteins | sample 7160091 | NCBI WGS metagenome assembly JABLTO01 (sample SAMN14651225, study PRJNA627086) | human gut metagenome | isolation source: feces | host: Homo sapiens
CTTGTTAAGTTGATTGAACCGCCGTGTACCGAACGGTACGCACGGTGGTGTGAGAGGTCGGGAAATTTAGTTAAATTTCCCTCCTACTCGATTTTGCACATGATTGCCGATATATATTATAAAGTCATATGAGGGGGAACATATATGCAGATTCAGGGCTATACATTATTTATGGGTAATCGTACAAAAGATAAAAAGACAAATGTATGGAATAATAATACACAGCAGACACAGTCAGATAAAACTGAACATAAGAAAACAATTTTTGTAGGAAATGGACAGGCAAATCAGACTGATACTCTGGCGCAGAAGAAAAAAGAAGCGCAGGATAAGGCAATGAAGGTTATCCGTGATGCTTTTGCAAAAGAGATAGAAATTGATGATGGAATCGAGGAATCCCGGGGAAAGATAAGTGACAGCCAGGCTAAGATTGCAGAAGCACAGGAACAGATCAAGGCATTAGAAGAGCAGAAGGAAGAGATACGTAAGAGTGGCTGCTCAGAGGATGAATACAAAGAAGTGTGTGCAGATTATGCGAAGCAGGAGGCAGAATTTTACAGTCAGATCAAGGATGCCAAGTCTGTTGTGATGGATGAGAATGCTTCTATCAGACAGGTTAAAATTGACCGGGCAAAAAATCAGGATATGCAGAATGCCATACAGGAAGCGGATGATATTATGAATGCTGCTAGTAAAGATATCATTCAAACTGCTATAAAGGAAATGCAGGAGCGCATGGAAGAGAAACGTAAAGAAGAGGCCGAGAAGGCAAAAGAAAAGGCAGAAGAGGAAGAAAAAGAAAAGAAACTCAAGGAGCGTGTGGAAGAGAAAAATGCAGAAAGTCAGCCTGTTACCGTAACGAAGGCTGTGACAGAAACCATTCTTACACATGACCAGTTAAAAGACAGTACTGCTAATGACCTTAAAAATATTCTGGATGATTATACCCTGACAGAAGAAGATATGAAAGGGATGTCGATTGACAGCAAGCTGTAAGCATGGAATAATATAACTTACTGATGATAAGTAAAGGATATATTTAAATATGATATTAAATAAGAAAGCATCTATTAGGACACAACGACTTACACTACAGGTAATATCGAAAGAAGACACAGAACAACTGGTTCAATTACTGACCAATCATGAGATTACGAAAACTTTCATGGTACCTGATTTTAAAACACCAGAACAGGTAACAGCATTGGCAGAAACGTTTATTTCTTTTAGCCAAATAGAGGATGTTGAACATTTAGCATATGGCATTTATACTGATGATCGGTTGATTGGATTCATAAATGATTGTAGCATGGAGAATGATACGATTGAGATCGGCTATGTCATTCATCCAGATTATCAGGGAAAAGGCTATGCTACTGAGGCAGTTCATGCAATGATAGAAGAACTGTTAAAAATGGGATTTCGTAAAGTGAAAGCAGGATATTTTGAAGAGAATGGGGCAAGCCGCAGAGTAATGGAAAAATGTGGCATGAAACAATTGAGTTACACTGATGAAATTGAGTATCGTGGTATCGTTCATAAGTGCTTTTATTATGAAACAGGATACTGAAAGGCATGTAAGAAATGGAACAAATGACATTGTTTGACAATGAGATAAGAAATATCAGTGTCCCGTTAGCCAGCAGGGTACGTCCAAAGAATCTGGATCAGTTTGTTGGGCAACAGCATTTGATTGGGCAGGGAAAGATACTTCGCAGGATGATCGAGACAGATCAGGTAACATCCATGATATTCTGGGGACCACCGGGGGTTGGCAAGACGACGTTAGCCGGTATTATAGCAGAAAAGACAAAGGCAAATTTTATTAATTTCAGTGCCGTGACCAGTGGAATCAAGGAAATTAAAGATGTCATGCAACAGGCGGAAAACAGCAGAAGAATGGGAATGAAAACCATTTTGTTCGTAGATGAGATACACCGTTTTAATAAGGCACAGCAGGATGCTTTTCTGCCTTATGTGGAACGTGGAAGCATTACATTGATTGGAGCTACTACTGAAAATCCGTCATTTGAGGTTAATTCAGCTTTATTGTCGAGATGTCGGGTATTCGTGTTGAAGGCGCTTGAAGAGCAGGAGCTGGTACAGCTTCTCAGAAATGTATTACTTAGCCCACAGGGATTTTTAAATTCAAACGTTAAGATGAGTGACCGTCAGCTTCATGCAATTGCGGCTTTTGCCAATGGAGATGCAAGAACTGCCTTGAATATATTGGAAATGGCAGTGACAAATGGCGAAATTAACGCAGAAGGTATTACAGTAACAGATGAAGGGTTAGAGCAATGCATCAGTAAGAAGTCATTATTGTATGATAAATCAGGGGAAGAGCATTATAATCTGATTTCTGCCCTTCATAAATCCATGCGAAACAGTGATCCGGATGCTGCTATATACTGGATGTGCCGCATGTTGGAGGGAGGCGAGAACCCTCTTTATATTTCAAGGAGGCTGATTCGTTTTGCCAGTGAAGATATTGGGATGGCAGATAGTCAGGCGCTTCAAGTAGCTGTAGCTGCGTATCAGGCATGCCATTTCCTTGGAATGCCTGAATGTGATGTACACTTGACTCATGCAGTCACTTATCTTGCCATGGCGCCGAAGTCTAACGCTCTTTATACAGCATGTGAGGAATGCAAACGGGATGTGAAGGAGTACAGAGATGAGCCGGTGCCGTTACAGCTTCGAAATGCACCCACAGGTTTGATGAAAGAATTGCATTATGGGGAAGGCTATCAGTATGCACACGATTATGAGGACAAGCTTACAACCATGCAGTGTCTGCCGGATTCGTTAAAAGACAGACGGTATTATCTACCGACACAGGAGGGCGCAGAGAAAGCAGTGAAGGAAAGGCTGCAGGCAGTGCGTGAATGGAAAGCAGAACATAGAGAGGGGAAGTCACATGTTTGAAAGAATTATTTTGACTCAGATCAATCCACATGTTTATCTCATGGATGATCATCATGAAGCAACCGGCTATATTGTAGTCGGTAGTAAAAAGGCACTTGTTATTGATACGATGAACGGATATGAAGATGTACGAGCTGTTGTAGGAACAGTGACCAACCTGCCGATAATGGTCGTGAATACGCATGGACATTGTGATCATATTTATGGAAATGTATACTTTGATTGCGCTTATTTACATCCGGCGGATCTTCCTGTTGCACAGGAGCATATGAGATTCCCGGAGTTTATTGAAGAATGTAATAAGAGAGGCTTACAAATGCCGCCTTTTGAGCCGATCAGAGGTGGTGAAGTCATTGACCTGGGTGGACTTCATCTGGAAGTTATTGAACTGCCGGGACATACTCCGGGCGGCATTCTTCTGCTATTGAAGGAGGATCGAATTCTGTTTACGGGAGACAGTATCAATCATCATCTCTGGATGCAGCTGGAGGAAAGTTCTTCTATGCCGGAATTTGTCAATAATCTGGAGAAGGTCATGTATCTGACCAAAGAGGCAGATGTAATTCTGCATGGACATGCCAGAGGAACAGATGATATATCCCTTATGGATAAGCTGTTGCAGGGTGCGAAAGAAATCGCAGAAGGAAAAACTGAAAATGACAAACCATATAAATGGTTCGGAGGAGTCAATAAGCAGCATCAGTTTGATGAAGACGGCAGCGTGATCTGCTATAAATAAGGTAGGTCCAAAATGAATGATAATTTAAAGGAAAAACTGACTGTATGCATTGAAAAAGGAGGTCAGAGAGATCAGGCAGAGGCTTTTGCAAATCGATATTCGGTTACGATCGAGGAAGAACCAGGAGAAGAGTTGACACTTCTTTTTGATGCAAAAGGAATCTCATTAACAGGATATGGACTTACCTATCAGGGAGATTTTGAAGGTATGGTTCATAGAATCAGTAATGGACGATTACAGCATGAAATGCTGGTTCGTGCTGCCAAAAGTACAGAGGAGAAAAAGACTGCAATTGATGCAACAGCAGGAATGGGAGAGGATTCTCTTCTGCTTGCGGCGTGTGGGTATGAGGTCACAATGTATGAACAGAATCCGGGCATTGCTATTTTATTAAAAGATGCAATCAGAAGGGCAAAGAAAAATCCACAGCTAAAGGATATTGTTGGCAGAATGCATCTGGTTGTTGGGAACAGCATTGAATTGTTATCGGAGCATATGCCGGATTTGAATCTGATTTATTTAGACCCCATGTTTCCAGAAAGCCGTAAGTCCGGACTTACCAATAAGAAGTTACAATTAATCAGAAAGATGGAACCGCCCTGTTTTGAAGAAGAGAAGTTATTTGAAGCAGCGATAAAGGCAGCGCCGGATAAGGTCATAGTGAAGCGCCCCTTAAAGAGTGATTATTTAGCAGGCAAAAGCCCGAATTATTCTTTAAATGGCAAAGCAATAAGATATGATTGTTACTGTTAAAATATAAAGTCATGACATGAATTTGTTATGGCTTTTTCTATATTGATGAGGGGTAGTGTTATAGGCAGCCTGAAAGCTGCGAAAGAAAGTCCGTGGACTTGTGAACCCTGCATCAAAGGCAATGTCCGTTACAGAACGGTCAGTAGTAGCCAACAGCTTCTCTGCGAAATCAAGCCTTCTTGCCGTTACATAAGAAGGAAAAGATGTATGAAGCTTATTTGAAAAAATCTGTGACAGGTAGAATTTACTTATCCCTAAGTCTTTTGCTGTACTTTCCAGAGAAATATCCTCCTGAAAATGCTGATCCAGATAAATCAGAATATCTTCACAAATGTTCCTGCTGGGCGTACCACCACGTTTTTCAAGGTCAAGATAAGAGAAAATATCTGTCAGCAGGATAGTAAGATAGCTCTTGGTATACAGAAGATTAGGGGAAATATCCTTCTGTTCATCAACTATCTTGGTAGTATCGGAGATAACAGGGTGATTTGGCAGATCCTCAATATTTGGCATATCTGCAGTAGCAGGCATATTTTTAGACAGTGTAATAAGCCAGTTCAGGGCATTCTTACCATGCTCTGTGAGATTATTCAAATTCAATATAGGATTTACAGGGATATATTCTGTGAAAGCAGGGCGAAAATCCTGTAAGAAATCGACGTCAAATACCAAAAGGAGCACCTGACTGGATTCTGGCGTATTCAGAGAATGAATTTTATCAGGAAAAGTGACAGATATGTCATCTTTGTGAAGATAGTAGTCCTGCTGTTCCACACTGATCTCCAATTCGCCGGATAATACATACATGATCTCTACCTGTCTGTGCAGATGAGCTGGATAAGTATTATCATTGGATAAGAAACTACTAAAAGATTCTACTCTGGACTGATAAAAGAAATTCATGACACGACAACTCCTTTACATAGTATTTCTAATGGCTATCATATCATGGCAGTATATTATTTGACAACTATTTTATATGTATGTGATTCTGCAATTCCTGACACAAATATATTATATTCTGGCGAGAAAATTATTACTTGTTTTGCTACAATATGAGTGACTATTCAGAACCATGCAAATTGAGTCGAATATGGCTGCTTGCAAACATATTTGGCACAATTTATGTGGTTCTGAATAGTTACCTGATAGAACAACATATTTGCTGTAAAATGGAGGAAATTACAATGATTCAAGATCACAGGACATGGATCGCTGATAATGGCGATGGTACTTATACGAACCCGATTTTATACACAGATTACTCTGACCCGGACGCATGCAGAGTAGGGGATGATTATTTTATGGTAGCATCCAGCTTCTGCAATGCACCGGGTCTTCCCGTACTGCATTCCAGAGATTTGGTGAATTGGAAGGTCATCAGCTATGCACTGGAGACGATACCGGGCAGCCAATTTGATGTACCTCTTCACGGAAAAGGTGTATGGGCACCTGCAATTCGATATCATGAGGGCGAATTTATCATCTTTTTCCCCATGCCGGACGAAGGTATCTATGTCGTCAAGACAAAGGATCCCTGGGGCAGATGGGATGAGCCTACATGCCTTTATAAGGGGAAAGGCTGGATTGATCCCTGTCCTTTCTGGAATGAGGATGGCAGGGCATATATGGTTTCTGCTTTTGCCAAGAGCAGAATTGGATTCAAGAGTATTCTGAACCTGTGCGAGATTACACCGGACTGCTTGCATATGATAGATGAAGGAAAGCATATCTTCGATGGAAATGTGGAGAATCAGGAGACAATAGAAGGTCCCAAGATGTATAAGAGAAATGGCTATTATTACATCTTTGCACCGGCTGGCGGCGTGAAACAGGGCTGGCAGACAGTTCTGCGCAGTAAGAATATATGGGGACCTTATGAGTATCGTAATGTCATGATGCAGAAGGATACAGAGGTAAATGGACCTCATCAGGGAGCCTGGGTTGATACACAGACAGGGGAAGACTGGTTTCTGCATTTTCAGGATGTATATGCTGCGGGCAGAATCGTACATTTGCAGCCTATGCGCTGGGAGAATGACTGGCCTGTCATTGGAGAAGCTGCGCCTGGAGAAGAGAGCGGCAAGCCCGTTACTACGTGGCATAAACCTGATGTGGGAGCAGTTTATCCTGTTACAAGTCCTGATGCGGAGGATGATTTTGACAAGGAACAATTGGGCTTGCAATGGCAATGGAATGCCAATCCAAAGGATGGATGGTATGCATTGGATACAGAGAAGCACCAACTGATTTTGAAGGCAGTACAGCGTCATGCAGATACCATTACAAACGAACCCAATCTTTTATTACAGAAGTGGTGCATGCCTGAATTCTGTGCAGAGACTAAGCTGAATCTGGAAGCAATGCAATCAGGGGATATGGCAGGTCTGATAAGCCTGGGAGTTACTTATGGTGCAGTTGTCATAGCAAAAGGAAGTGACGCATATGTCATAAAACTGATTCATGGTAAGCAGCATTTTGATAAAGAGGAGGCATCTGCTGAAGATATCATTACAGAAGTGAAACGATTACCGTTGACTGTAAAAGAGATTTACTTTAATAATACAGTGAAGAAGGTTCCTTCCACTGAATATAATCAGGATGGACCTTATACATTTCCCATTCCAGCTGAAGTAATCAGCTTAGGTTATAGCATTGATGGCGGGGATTTTGAAGATATTTATTCCTATCCTTCCGAGGCTGGCAGATGGGTCGGTGTAAAGAATGGATTGTTCTGCTGTCACAAAGGCAGTGGAGAAGCAGGGGAAGTGAGAGTTTCCTATTTTCACTTTGTGTAATTACAACTTCTCATTGGTAAATGCGTAGATCAAATTGTCTTAGATTAGTAGAACACTGGATGAAATAATATCAGCAAAATTCGCTGCTAAAAACGACGAAAAAGCGCCGAATAAAATTTGGCGTAAGCAGTTCAAAATAATAAAACACATATAGAAGGAAGTACAATCCATGATACAGGATATTCACGGAATTTATCATAATGAATATCAGAATCTTACCCCGGAACAGGATGATTATATTATGTTCGCACAGGGGCGTAGTGTTCTGATGAGCAGAGACAGTGAACAGACGATTCGATATATCACATATGGAGAGTTAATAGCGGCATCAGGTGGAGATCTTTCCGCTGATGCCTGCCGTTATTTATTCAGCATAGAGAATCAGGGAATGACAGAGAAGTATTTTCTGAGTAATTCACAGCTGCTGACATCACAGCTTATGGAGAAGTATGAATATCGCCAACAGAATGTTTTCCGCACTATGAAACCAGAGGATAAGGCATTTGCAGGAATCACGGCATGCCAGCTGGCTAACTGGTATGAAAGTACACAGTTCTGCGGCAGATGTGGAACTCGACTGGAACATGATAAGGTAGAACGTATGATGAAATGTCCCAAGTGTGGAGCGATGCATTACCCTAAGATATCACCTGCGGTAATCGTAGCGGTTACGAACGGAGACAAGATACTGATGACAAAATACGCCGGCAGGGATTATAAGAAATATGCACTGATTGCCGGATTTACGGAGATAGGTGAAACGATAGAAGATACTGTGCGCAGAGAAGTCATGGAAGAAGTCGGGATTCATGTGAAGAATATCCGATATTATAAGAGCCAGCCATGGTCTTTTACAGATACGGTCCTGATGGGCTTTTATTGTGAGCTGGATGGGGAAGATGTAATTGGCAGAAACACTTTGAGAAAGCTGGTTGAATGGAAGAAGCTTCCGGTATTAAAGGTCGGAAGAAAAGTCCTTATTAAAACTGACATTCTGGAAAAGTTCATGGAAGCCAACGAGGGGCGTGATCTGAGGGATAAAGGAAATGTAAAAGCTGTCACAAGAAATGTGGCAACTTAAAAAGGCGGCTTCCTAAGAAACCGCCAAAGGTTCTATCAGACCGAAGCCATGATATACCTACACGCAAGAGGATTATACCATGTGCTTCTCCTGATATGCAACCGGGAACTGTTGTTTATCGGAAAAAGAAAGGATGAAGACGATATGGCGAAATCAACAAAGACTTATGAAGAAAGAATACGTGCATTAGAGAAAAAGGAACAGGAAAGCATTGAAGCTACAAAAAAGCTCATTGCACAGCGGAAGGAACTGGAAAAGAGAAAGAAAGCGGAAGAAAGTAAAAAACGAACCCACAGGCTCTGTCAGATTGGAGGAGCGGTGGAATCAGTTCTTGGCTGTCCGATTGAGGAGGAAGATTTACCAAAGTTGATAGGCTTCTTAAAAAGGCAGGAAACAAACGGGAAGTTTTTCTCAAAAGCGATGCAGAAAGAATTAGTTACAGACATGGAGGAAGTGTAATGGCGGAGGGAGTGGGTTTTCCATTCCCTTCATTGCCTTTGAATGAAGGGCGCACTTATGGACAACCAGAGGTCGTCCTTATAAGTTTGCCACAAGTGGCAACCGGTCTGCGCTTACGCTTGCCGGGCTCGTTCCGTCGGCGGGGCTTTCAGCCAGACCTGCTCATGCCGCAGGGGGCACTCTTGCGCAGAGGGCGTTCCGACAGCTTCACTTCTGCCAAACCAGAAGAAGATGCTGTCGGAAATCAATGCCGGATACGGCAGAAAGGGGGAATCGTATCATGGCGATATTTCACTTTACAGTAAAGATTGTCGGGCGCAGTAAAGGAAAATCTGTCATATCCGCATCGGCATATCTTAATGGAGATGTGATGAAGAATGAGGAAACAGGCAGAATCAGTTACTATACTTCCAAAAAGGAAGTCGTCTACACCAGTCTGATGATGTGCGAAAATGCACCTCCTGAATGGCTGCATGTACCGGAAGAAAATATAAAAAGGGTTCAACAGTCTATCCGTTATAAAAGAGCGGACGATAAAGAAGCCGCACTGGAAAAATTTAAAATCACATTTCAGAAACAGCGGTTATGGAATGAGGTCTTGAAGATAGAAAAAAATGCAGATGCACAGCTTGGACGCTCATTTGAATTTTCCCTGCCGAAAGAATGGAGCAGACAGGAACAGATTGATTATACAACCGAATATATTCAAAAGACTTTCGTGGATAAGGGAATGTGTGTCGACTGGAGCATACACGATAAGGGCGATGGAAACCCACATGTGCATTTACTTGTAACCATGCGACCATTCAATCCAGACCACTCATGGGGCAACAAGGAAGTCAAGGACTGGGATTTTGTCAGAGATACTGACGGAAATATCGTGGTTGATGAATCCCACCCGGACTGGTGGCAGGATAAGAAAAATCCAGACCGTCATGGAATCCGTATTCCGGTACTTGATGAAAACGGAGTACAGAAAGTCGGGGCAAGAAACAGAAAACAATGGAAACGGGTTCTGACCGATGCTACCGGCTGGAATGATCCAAAGAATTGTGAGTTATGGCGAAGCGAATGGGCTGGGATGTGTAACCGGCATTTATCCATAGACAATCAGATTGACCACCGCTCTTATGAAAGACAGGGCAAATTGAAAGTCCCTACGATTCATGAGGGTGCAGATGCAAGGAAGATTGAGGAAAAATATCTCACCGGGCAGATAAGGAAAGGTTCATGGAAGGTCGAGGAAAACCAGATGATAAAAAAACAAAATGCACTGCTGCAAAAGGTAATCATAACCTTTGGTAAGGTATCCGGTGCATTGTCAATATGGAAGGAGTGGTTGAATGACATTAGAAGAAAGCAAAGAAGTAATTCCCATGATGGAAGCAATGATTACACAGATAGAGGAACAGCAGAATATCATGGCAGAGATGCTTCAGGAGATACAGGAAAAGGACGAGAAGCTGATGTGCTTTCAGGAGAAGGAAGAACGATTGCAGCAATTAGAGAGCGAATTATCAGAACTGCTTCAAATCTTGCCGGATACAGAAGAACTGTTGATACTTCTGGAAGAAAAGACAGACCAGATACAGAAGCTTACAGCCGAAAATCAGCAATGGCAGGAATTGGCACAGAAATTAAACAGCGAGAACCGGCTATTGCAGAAACAGAACAGCGAATTACTGAACTTGAACAGCA
>JABLTO010133126.1_pt1 | contig 10455 bp, 8 predicted proteins | sample 7160091 | NCBI WGS metagenome assembly JABLTO01 (sample SAMN14651225, study PRJNA627086) | human gut metagenome | isolation source: feces | host: Homo sapiens
TCCGGCGAGCTGACCGCATTGTCGGAAAAATACTTCGGAACCGATATCTCAAAACTGGAAAATTAAATCACCAAAATTCACTTCAAAAAGCTCCTGTGCATATTCCTGCACAGGAGCTTTTGATTCGTAGGGTGTATTGTTTCGAAAGTTTATTCGTGAATTTCCAACGGAAGTCCGTCGGGATCTGCAAAAAATGTCATCGGTTTTCCGGTAAACTCATCGATACGGATCGGCTCTGTCACAATTCCGAGGCTGTTTAACCGCACAACCGTATTCTCCACGCTCTCCACAAAAAATGCGAGATGCCGAAGTCCCTGTGCCTCCGGATAACTCGGACGCTTGGGTGCATCCGGCTTGATAAACAGCTCGATCTCCTGCTCTCCGCATTTCAGATCGATCTTGCAGTCTGCTTTGTCTTTCCGGTGGTTTTCCCGGATCACCGTAAAGCCGAGCAGATCCACATAAAAATGTCTGGAGCGCTCATAATCGCTTCCGATGATCGCAATGTGGTGAATTTTTTCGGACAAAGCGCCCGCTTTGATTGTCAGCTGTCCGGTACGCTCTTTCAGCACGTCTGCTGCCGCCGACGCCTCCTGTACACTGTCTGTCAGGGTCGGAACGATTTCTTCAAAAATTCCATCCAGCTCGTCCTGGGTCTGATAGGTTCCCGTCGTCAGGATCACAAACAAATCCTTATCAGGCAGCACAACGCCGAACTGTCCGAAGGCGCCATCCGCACGGAAGGATCCGGGTGTCCTGCACATCCAACACTGGAATCCGTAGCCGTAAGCCCATTCTTTGACGTGTCCTTCCGCATCTCCGGCAGTCTCGATCTGCTTGGTGCAGGCAAGGTCAAACCATTCCTCTTCCAGCAGCTGCCTGCCTTCCCAGCGTCCACGGTTTAACACAAAATAAATAAAACGCGCCATGTCCTCCGTCGTCATCCGCATGCCGCCGCCAGCCATTTCCACTGCTTCCGGTCCCGGGCACTTCGAACAGGTCAGAGAGGTGATGCCGAGGGGTTCCAACAGACGGGGCTTTAAAAATTCCGTCACATCGCAGCCTGTTTTTCTCTTCAACACAGCCGCCAGCATATTTGTGCCCGCCGTATTGTATTTATAAAAGGTTCCCGGCTCGTGTAAAAATGGATGCTGTAAAAACTCCCGGATCCAGTCGGGGGATTCCATATCTATCTCTGTCTCATGTCCGCAGCTCATGGTCAGAAGATGCCAGAGTGTGGCCTTCTGCAGATTTTCTGACGGCTCCTTCGGCAGAAGCTCCGGGAAAAGATCCACTAACCGCTCCTCCAGTGACAGGATTTTTTCCTGTCGTGCAAAACCGATGGCCGTTGCCGTCAGGGTTTTGCCAAAGGAATACAGCGGGTGCGCAAGCTCCGGTGCATACGGCTTCCACCAGCCCTTTGCCGCACATTTTCCATGCCGCACCACCATAAAGCTGTGCAGTTCGATGTTCTTTTCCTCCATCCGGTCCAGAAACCGGAGAATTCCCTCGGAACTGATCCCCAGCGATTCCGGTGACGCATCCTGAAAATAAGACATACCCCATATCCTCCTCTTTTTTAGATGATCTGCCAAAAACGGCTCCCTGTTTTCGGAGCCGTTTTTGGTAATACACATCGATTCAGACCCGTTTCAGTTCATATGCACGGGTGCCCAGACCGATTTTTTCTGCCTGATCCAGCGTCGCTTCCCATTCCACATTCGGATTGGAATCCAGGAAATGATCGTGATGATGATGCCAGTCGGGCTTTGCCAGATGTTCTCCAAGCTGGCTGTTTGCGATCGGAGTCGCCTGCAGGCAGGCATCCGCACACGCCTGATCCAGTGCTACCGGGTCAAAGCTTGCAAACATACCGATATCCGGCAGGATCGGCGCATCATTTTCGCCATGACAGTCGCAGTTGGGGCTGATATCCTGCACCAGTGAAATATGGAAGCAGGGACGGTTCTGACAGACAGCCATCGCATATTCTGCCATCTTCCGGTCCAGCAGCTCGTTTGCACAGCTGTTTTCATTGTAGACTGCATCAAAGCTGCAGGCTCCGATACAGCGTCCGCAGCCCTTACATTTGTCATAATCGATAACCGCTTTTCCATTCGGATATGTAATCGCATCGCTTCCGCACTCATGTGCACAGCGTCTGCAGCCGCGGCATTTTTCCGGATCGATGGCCGGCTTTCCGCTGGTATGCTGCTCCATCTTGCCTGCACGGCTGCCGCAGCCCATGCCGATATTTTTAATGGCACCGCCAAAGCCGGTCGCCTCATGTCCCTTAAAGTGCGTCAGGCTGATAAAAATATCCGCATCCATAATTGCACGTCCGATCTTCGGTGCAGGACAATACTCTGCATTCGGAACCGGTACTTCTACCTCGTCCGTACCCCGCAGACCGTCTCCGATCAAAATCTGACAGCCTGTTGTGATGGTATTAAAGCCGTTTAAATTTGCACAGTCCAAATGCTCCAGCGCATTTTTGCGGCTGCCAGGATAAAGGGTGTTGCAATCCGTCAAAAACGGAACGCCACCCTGTGCCTTGCACAGGTCTGCCACTGCCCTTGCATAGTTCGGACGCAGAAATGCCAGATTTCCAAGCTCGCCGAAGTGCATTTTAATCGCGACAAACTTGCCGTCCATATCAATGTTTTTGATGCCTGCCGCGAGACAGACCTTTTTTAACTTATCCAGCTGACTCGTACCAACCGGACACCGGAAATCCGTAAAATAAACTGTTGATTTTCCCATACTTCCCTCCAAATTTTCGATGTGCATAGCACGGCACGTGCTATTTTTCTGCCTTGAAGACATTTTACCATCTTACATCAGGAAATCCAATGCACTTTTCAAAAATTTGTCGGGTGACGCCACATCCTGTAGTCCTGTTATTCCTCGTTTTCTCCCGTATCGGAAGCAATGGCCTGATCTATGAGTTTTTGCAGCGTTTCCGCCTGATTCTTCTCCGTAATAGCGCCCACGATGGGATCCCCGACGATATTGCCGTTCCGATCTACTACATAGGTAGTGGGATAGGCATAAATGCCGGTGGTAAATCTTCCCGCCTCGCTGTCAGAGTCAAAATACACATTCTGATACGTAGCGCCTTTCTTTGCCAGTACGTCCTTCGCCTCGGAAATTTCTGCCTCATCCCCATCCAGCGTGAAGGAGTTCACACCGATGAGTGCGCCGTTTTTCTCTGCAAGCTCCTTGTTCAGCGCATCCAGCTCCCCAAGCTCGCCTACGCAGGGACTGCAGGTGGTAAACCAGAAATTCACCACGGTTACTGCATTCCCGGAAAACAGCTCGTCACTCTTGACCGGGTTTCCGTCCAGATCCTTGCCTTCAAAGGCAGGAAACTTCTGTACACTGCTATCCTCAGAGGAGCCTGTCTGGGCACTGTCCCCAGGGATACTCGTTTCACTGTCCATGGATTGCTCCACGATCTCAGGATATTTTTGCTCCAGCTCCGTCAGCTTGTTTTCTATCTCACTGATCTTTTCAGCAGAGGTTTTGAGCAGCTCATATTCTTCGTCCGAAAACTGATCTTTGGCATTCTCTATCGTGTCCAGCAGAAAATCTCCGTAGTTTTTTCCGTTTTCCAGCATGGCTGAACCCTTGTCAGCCTCCATATAGACCTTTTCCCACAGATCGGTATTCTCCGAAAGAATCTCGTTCTCCTGCTCCATCAGCTTCTTATACGTAGAAAGTGCCTCCTGGGCATTTTCTGCTTCCGCCGTCATCGTAACAGCATTGCTGCTCTGATCTGCATTCCCGCTGTCCTTTGTGCCGCAGGCTGTAAGAGAAAATGCCAGCAGTACAGTCAGTCCCAGTTTGATCCATTTCTTTTTGTTCATTTTGATTCCTCCATATTTGTTTTTTTTGTAGTTTTCTTTGTCGTTTCATTTACAGCTTCTTTTGTCGTTTCATTTGCAGCCTCTTTCCCGTCGCCAAAGCCGTAGCGGAAGCAAACCGCACCGGTAGGACAGGCACGAACGCACATCCCGCAGCGGATGCACTCTCCATGATTGGGTGTTTTTGTCACATCCACATCCATTTTGCAGGCTCTAGCGCATTTCCCACAGGAAACACATTTGCTCTCGTCCACCTTCATCTGAAAAAGGGACACCCGGTTCATCAGGGCATAAAATGCTCCCAACGGGCAAAGCCATTTACAAAAAGGGCGATAAAACAGTACACTCAGTACAAGGATTCCCATCAAAATGGTGAATTTCCATGTAAAAAGAGAGCCAAGTGCCGCCCGGATGCCGGAATTGGCAATAGACAGCGGGATCGCCCCCTCCAACACACCCTGAGGACAGAGGTATTTGCAGAAAAAAGGATCTCCCATGCCTACATCGTTTACAACCAATGCCGGCAGCAAGACCACCATTACCAGCAAAACCACGTATTTCAGATAGGTCAGGGGCTTCAGCTTTTTTGTGGAGAGCTTTTTCGTTGGAATTTTATGCAGTAGCTCCTGAAACCAGCCGAAGGGGCATAAAAACCCGCAAATAAAGCGTCCCAGCAATACTCCCAGTAAAATGAGAAAGCCGGTTACATAATAGGAAAAACGGAACCGGGAGGAGCCTGCCACTGCCTGAAATGCTCCAATGGGACAGGCGCCGGAGGCTGCCGGACAGGAGTAGCAATTCAGCCCCGGTACGCAGACCGTTTTTCCTGTGCCCTGATAGAGTCCGCCCTTGATAAAATTCGGCAGATGCAGATTGGTCAATAAAGCTGCGCCTGCCTGGATCCAGCCCCGAAAACGGGACATAAGCTGTGATACACCTGAAAATTTTTTATCCAATTCCCACACACTCCAGACATAATTTGATGGCTTTACTCAGTACCGTCGCTGCCTCGCCTCTCCAGGCACCAAAGCACAGCATTACAGCTCCTGTGATCAGCAATGCGATCTGCGCTGCGATTTTTTTCTTGTAACGCAATTTTTTATCATCCTTTCTTTTTTTTACGTTCTGATCATAGCACAAATCAGTTAAAGTCTCTGTTAAGAATGAAAAATTAACACAAACTTTATCTGCTTCTGCTATAATTATGGGAAAACAATCGCTATTAAAATAGGAGGATTCTTATGCACCTTTTGGTCATTGAAGATGAGCGCGTCCTGTGCGAGACAATCGTCCGCAGTCTGCGGCGTCTGGCATACAGCGTGGATCACTGTTACGATGGAGATCAGGCACTGGAGCTTCTTGGCACAGAGCGGTATGATCTGGTTCTGTTGGATCTGAACCTGCCCGGTAAGGATGGCATGACAGTACTGCGCACCTTTCGTCAAAGGGATCGTAAGACCCCTGTGCTGATCCTCTCCGCCCGCAGTGAGGTGAAGGACAAGGTGGAGGGATTGGATGCCGGAGCCAACGACTATCTTTCAAAGCCCTTTCACTTAGCCGAGCTGGAGGCCCGCATCCGCAGCCTGACTCTGCGGCAGTTCACCCAGCAGGATGTGCTGCTGACCTTCAAGGCTCTGAGCTTCGATACCCGTTCCCGCACCGCCACCGTTAACGGACAGACGCTGGCCCTCACCCGCAAGGAAACCGGTATTCTGGAATATTTAATGGTACATCAGGGACGGCCGGTAAGTCAGGAGGAGCTGATGGAGCATGTCTGGGACAACAGTGTGGACAGCTTCAGCAACTCCATCCGTGTGCATATCTCTGCCCTGCGTAAAAAACTGCGCACTGCATTAGGCTATGACCCAATTCGCAACCGCATCGGCGAGGGCTATCTGATGGGAGGTGACACAGATTGAAAAAAATTTCCCTGCAATGGCGCATCACACTGATGACTGCTCTGCTCATCGGCATTACCTGTATCGCCATGAATCTGCTGCTCTGCTCCTCCGGCATCTATTATATGGATTCCATCGCCGACACACTGCAGGGCGGCGACAGGATCCTCCTCGACGAGGAGGACACCATAAGCTTTGACCCGCAGGTGGCAGCGCCCGATGGCGAGCTGACGATCCTTATTGATGGAGCACAGGGACGCTTTCGCACAACAAACTGGTATATCACGGCGGTGGTAACGGCATTGAGCGGCATTCTTGCCTACTTCGTCAGCGGACATGCCCTCAAGCCCCTGCGCAGCTTCGCCTCCCAGACAGAAAAGGTACAGCTGAACAATCTGGCAGATATCCGGATCAACGAAAATGTTCTGCCGGAATTCAGACAGCTTGGTCACTCCCTGAACCAGATGCTGGAGCGGTTAAACAATGCCTTTTCTGCCCAGAAACAGTTTACCGGCAACGCTGCCCACGAGCTGCGCACACCCCTGGCGCTGATGCAGGCCCAGCTGGAGCTTTTTTGTGCAGAGCATCCCGACATGCTGCCGGAGACGGCAGACTTTCTCTCCCTGCTGCAGGAACAGACGGAACGGCTGTCCCAGATGACAAAAACCCTGCTGGAGATGAGTAATCTGCAGCAGGTAGAACGAAACGAATCCATTCAGCTCGCTCCCATGGTGGAGGAAATTTTCACAGACCTTACGCCGCTGGCGGAGAAATCCGGCATCACTCTGGAGCTTGCAGGTGACGGTGTTATGACCGGCAGCGACGCACTGATCTATCGTATGATCTTCAATCTGACAGAGAATGCGATCAAATACAATCGTCCAGACGGTTCTGTACGAGTCTGCATCACCCAGGAGCCCGAAAAGCTTCTGATCCTTGTTTCCGATACGGGACGGGGAATTCCGGAGGAATATCAGCAGAGTATCTTTCAGCCCTTCTTCCGTGTAGACAAGTCCCGCAGCCGAACCTTCGGCGGTGCCGGGCTTGGTCTTGCACTGGTATGGGAGATTGCAAACCTTCACGGAGGCTCTGTCCGGGTTGCAGAAAGCTCAGACAGCGGAACCACCATCGCTGCAGAGCTGCCACGCTCCGGCAATCATGCAGCAGATCCCAAAAACGAAATGCTTTAGAAATCAAAACGAACAGAAATGAGAGGAAAACATGATCGATAAAATGCTGATCCGTGGGGCAAAGGTCCACAACCTGAAAAATATTGATGTGGATATTCCGCTTGGAAAAATCGTGGGAATTGCAGGCGTGTCCGGCTCCGGCAAATCATCCCTTGCATTGGGCGTGCTCTACGCTGAGGGCTCCCGGCGCTATCTCGAAGCCCTCTCCACCTATACGCGCCGCCGCATGACCCAGGCCTCCAGGGCCAGTGTGGATGAAGTCCTGTATGTTCCCGCTGCACTGGCTCTGCATCAGCGCCCCGGTGTACCGGGTATCCGCAGTACCTTCGGCACAGGAACGGAGCTGCTCAACAGTCTGCGCCTGATGTATTCCCGTCTTGCCAGCCACCGCTGTCCTAATGGACATTTCCTTTCTCCGTCTCTGGCTGTAGCCGCAGGAAAAGAGCTTGTCTGTCCGGAATGCAGCGCACATTTCTATGCACCGTCTGCAGAAGAGCTGTCCTTTAATTCCCAGGGAGCCTGTCAGAGATGCGGCGGCACCGGGATCGTCCGCACTGTGAATCCGGATACACTGGTGCCGGATGACTCGCTGACGATCAACGAAGGAGCTGTTGCCCCCTGGAACAGCCTGATGTGGTCCCTGATGACAGACATTTGCCGGGAAATGGGGGTGCGCACGGATGTTCCGTTTCGGGAGCTGACAAAACAGGAAAAGGAGATCGTATTCCACGGTCCTGCTGTGAAAAAGCACATTCTTTACCGTCCGAAAAAATCTGACTCCAACGACTTTGCAGAACTGGATTTCACCTATTTTAATGCCATCTACACCGTAGAAAATGCCCTTGCCAAGGTCAAGGATGAAAAAGGCATGAAACGGGTAGAAAAGTTTCTCAAAGAAGATATTTGTCCGGATTGTCATGGCACACGCCTGTCTGCCGCTGCCCGTGCGCCGAAGCTGCAGGGTATTTCGCTGGATGAAGCCTGCGCTATGACCCTCTCTGAGCTGGTCGTCTGGGTAAAAGGCGTCCCCCAAAGCCTGCCGGAAGAAATGCGTCCCATGGCCCAGAGTATCTGTGAAGCCTTTCAAGCTACCGCAAAGCGGCTGATGGACTTGGGACTCGGCTACCTGACCCTTGATCGATCCGCATCCACACTCTCCACCGGCGAGCGGCAGCGGATGCAGCTGGCTCGCGCCGTGCGTAACCGCACCACCGGCGTCCTCTATGTACTGGATGAGCCCTCCATCGGTCTGCACCCTTCTAATATTGTGGGGCTTACCGGTGTACTGCAGGATCTTGTTGCGGACGGAAACTCCGTCATTTTAGTCGATCACGATACACAGATTCTGAAGGAAGCCGACTGGCTCATAGAAATGGGTCCGGAGGCCGGCGCAAAAGGCGGTCACATCATTGCGCAGGGCAATATTTCCACCATCGCAGCAGATCCTGCTTCCCAGATCGGACCGTTTCTTTCCGGCACAGCGAACGCCAGACTGCGCCCCTGCATCGAAAAGGAAATGCTCTTTACAAACGGCAGGATTCACCTGTCCACGGATCGGATCCATACCGTAAAGCCCCTGGAGGTCGATATTCCAAAAGGACGGCTCACAGTTGTCACCGGGGTATCGGGCTCCGGCAAGACCACCATGGTACTGGAGAGCCTGATCCCTGCACTGCAGGCAAAGATCAGCGGCAGTGCACTGCCTGCCCACATCCGCGCAGTCGATGCCGACGGCATTGCACACGTCAAGCTCATGGACGCCACGCCCATCGGCATCAACGTCCGCTCCACTGTGGCAACCTATGCAGGCATCCACGACGAGCTGCGCAAGCTTTATGCGAAGTCTCCGGATGCCAAAGCCCTCGGCTACAAGGCCGGTGATTTTTCCTACAACACCGGGACGCTCCGTTGCCCCGGCTGCGACGGAACCGGTGTTGTCAGTCTTGATGTACAGTTCCTGCCGGATGTGAACATTCCCTGCCCGGACTGCCGGGGCTCCCGCTACAGCAAGGCAGCTTACACAGTAAAGCTCACCAATAAAAGCGGCGCACACATTTCCTTACCGGAGCTGATGGATATGGACGTAAACACCGCCATCGACTTTTGCAGGGATATAAAAAGCGTCAGCCAGAAGCTGGAAATTCTAAAGCAGCTCGGACTCGGCTACCTGACCCTTGGCGAAGAAACGCCCGGACTGTCCGGAGGCGAGGCACAACGGCTCAAGCTTGCCAGCGAGATTGGAAAGACCCAGGAGGATTCCGTATTCGTCTTTGATGAGCCCTCCATCGGCCTGCATCCGCTGGATGTGCAGGTTCTGTTGGGCGTCTTTCAGGCGCTTCTTCATCACGGTGCGACCGTTGTCGTCATTGAACACGACCTGGATGTGATCAAAAATGCGGACTATGTGATCGACATGGGACCGGGCGGCGGCGAAGCGGGCGGACAGATCATAGCCAGCGGGACGCCGCAGGAAATAAAGGAAAACCCAAACAGTATTACCGGGAACTATATCTCATAAACTTCGTTCTCGAGGTGGCTTGTCTTTCTCAGCTGGCCAGGATTTTCTGAGTGCCGCGTAGGAAATCAGAAAATCCGCAGGCCGGCGGCGGCTTTCAATATCCACTTTTTGTCTTGAATATCCACTTTTTCATTCTTAATATCCACTTTTGTATCTCCAATGTCCACTTTTTCTTCGATCAAAAGTCCACTTATATGGAGATTTCGATTATAAAGTTCATTTTTCTCGTTTAAAAGCCAGTCTCTGAGAAACGTTTCCAGATACTCCGTTGTTTCGTGAATCCCTTTTTGCAGGTTCGTATAGTTTGCACGGACAAGTGCATTTCTGTATCGCTTTGACCGGAGTCTGACCCCTGACCTAGTATTTTTCCAGCTTATCCTCAAATTCCTTATCTTCGTCGTACCAGAAGATGATGCGACGCTGATAAAACTCCGGCAAAGATGCAGCAAATCTGCGTTTTAAGTCCTGTATTACTTTGTCTGTATCCATGATGCATTATCTCCCTTCCGTATTTTTTACATAAATTGTGCTTCGTGCCGCACCTTCTTTTCTCAAATAACCATCCTTAACCATATTCAGCAAGACAGCTCTGGCTCTACGATGTTTTACACCTAAAATTTCTACTGTTTCAGCAGTAGTAATAGAGCCCTTTTCCAATACATATTTAAAAATTTGTTGTTCCTGTTCACTATCCGGCATTTTTTCTGTCGTATCTGCCACTTCATTGCCACTATCCGGCATTTTTTTCATAGTATCTGGCACTATTTCTGTTTTATCGGGCACTCCATTGCCATTATCCGGCATTTTATCAATAGTATCCGACACTTTAATAGCGTCATTGAGGTCAACAGTGCCGTCAACCTGACCTCGATAAATATTGATACGCAGATCAACTTCGCCACCAATAAACTCCGGCTCCCGCAGTCCGGCAGCTTTTACTTTATCAATAATTCTCGGAATACCGCTTCCCCAATGCTCAATCA
>JABLTO010025441.1_pt1 | contig 10454 bp, 7 predicted proteins | sample 7160091 | NCBI WGS metagenome assembly JABLTO01 (sample SAMN14651225, study PRJNA627086) | human gut metagenome | isolation source: feces | host: Homo sapiens
GCGATGCAGCCGACCTCGACGGCGTCGATCTTGGCCTGCAGGCGGTCGATATACTCGATGCCGGACTGCGGCGGCGTGTCGCGGCCGTCCATGAAGCAGTGGAAGCATACCTTGCGCAGACCGTTGCGGCGCGCGAGTTCGAGCAGCGCGAACATATGGTCAATGTGGGAGTGAACGCCGCCGTCGGACAGGAGGCCGAAGATGTGCAGGGTGGAATCGAACCACTTGCACTGGTTGATGGCGCTCATCAGAGCCGGGTTCTCGAAGAAATCGCCGTCCTGAATCGCCTTGGTGATGCGGGTCAGCTCCTGATATACGATGCGGCCTGCACCGATATTGGTGTGACCGACCTCGGAGTTACCCATCTGGCCGTCCGGCAGACCGACGTCCAGACCGGATGCGCCGATATAGGTCAGCGGATTTTCAGAGAAGATCCGGTCGAGATTCGGCTTGTTTGCGGCCTCGATCGCATTGCCCTTCTTCTCCGCACGGTGGCCGAAGCCGTCCATGATGATCAGAGCGGTCGGCTTCTTCGGGCCTTCCGCCTTCTTGGCAGTGCTCCTGCGGGTCGAGGTCTTTTTCTCGGCCGTCGTCTTTGCGGCGGGCTTGCGGCCGCGCTTGGCTGCCGGCTTTGCTGCGCCCTCTGCCTCAGCCTTGGTCTTGCGGCCGCGCTTCGGCTTGGCCGGCTCCTCAGCCTTGACAACGACCGGATCCGCCAGAACGTTTACCGGTACAGCCTTTTCTGCTGCGTCGGAAGCGCCCGGCGCGGTGGTCTTTTTAATCATTCTTGTGACTCCTTTTCAGAAGTGAAAACGGACAGAAAGGGGCAACGATACCTGTCGCTGCCCCCCTCTTCGCGATTAGCGCGGGAGGACTTCCCGTTACCGCGATCTACGCGATTTAATTACTGATTAGCTGCTTCTACGATAGTAGCGAAGTCTGCGCTCTTCAGGGATGCACCGCCGATGAGGCCGCCGTCAACGTCCGGCTGAGCCAGCAGCTCGGAAGCGTTCTTAGCGTTCATGGAGCCGCCGTACTGGATGGTGATGCCGCGGGCAGCGCGTGCGCCGTACTTCTCGCGCAGGCAGTCACGGATTGCGGAGCAAACCTCGTTAGCCTGCTCTGCGGTAGCGGTCTTGCCGGTACCGATCGCCCAGATCGGCTCGTAAGCGATGACGACCTTCTTGATGTCCTCAACAGCTACGTTCTGCAGAGCGATCTTGATCTGCTTGCGGATAACTTCCATGGTAACGTCCTGCTCGCGCTCGGTCAGGGACTCGCCAACGCACAGGATCGGGCGCAGGCCGTTCTCGAGAGCAACCTGAACCTTCTTGCCGCATGCCTCGTCGGTCTCGTTGAAGTACTGACGGCGCTCGGAGTGGCCGATGATAACGTACTTGACGCCCAGCTCCTTGAGCATGTCAGCGGAGATCTCGCCGGTGAATGCGCCGGACTTCTCGAAGTGCATGTTCTCAGCGCCGATAGCGATCTTGGAACCCTTGGCAGCCTTTACAGCAGCCTGGATATCGGTGAACGGTACGCAAAGAACCATCTCGCACCACTTGGTCTTGGAGAGGAGCGGCTTCATCTCCTCGATCAGAGCCTTTGCTTCTGCCGGAGTCTTGTTCATCTTCCAGTTGCCGGCAATGATGGTCTTACGGTATCTGCGATTCATTTTGGATATACCCCTTTCAAAAATTCAGACGATTTTCTCTTGTTCGTCCTTATCCTTTATGTATTTATACGGAGCGCGGCGTTCGCGCGCCCCGGTATAAAGCGTTTTTTACTTGCTCAGCAGGCAGGCGATGCCCGGCAGCTCCTTACCCTCGAGGAACTCCAGAGAAGCGCCGCCGCCGGTGGAGATATGGGTGATCTTGTCTGCAAAGCCCAGCTGCTCGCAGGCTGCTGCGGAGTCGCCGCCGCCGACGATAGTGGTAGCGGAGGAGTCAGCCAGTGCCTGTGCCATAGCAATGGTGCCCTTGGCAAGGGTGGGATTCTCGAAAACGCCCATAGGACCGTTCCAGACAACAGTCTTGGCGGACTTTACAGCGTCAGCAAAGAGCTCGCGCGTCTTTTCGCCGATGTCCATGCCCTCCATGTCGGCAGGGATTGCGTCAACCGAGACGGTCTTGACGTCGATCGCTGCGTTGATGGGGTTCGGGAACGAAGCGGAAACAACGGTATCGACCGGCAGGAGCAGCTTGACGCCCTTAGCCTCGGCCTTGGCCATCATGTCCTTGCAGTAGTCAACCTTTTCTGCATCAAACAGAGACTTGCCGATGCCGTAGCCCTTGGCTGCGAGGAAGGTGTATGCCATGCCGCCGCCGATGATGATGGTATCGCACTTTTCGATCAGGTTCTCGATAACGGCCAGCTTGTCGGAGACCTTGGCGCCGCCCAGGATCGCAACGAACGGACGAGCCGGGTCGCTCAGAGCCTTGCCCATGATGGAGATCTCCTTCTTGATGAGGAAGCCGCATACAGCCGGCAGGTAATCTGCGATGCCTGCGGTGGAAGCGTGTGCGCGGTGTGCGGTGCCGAAGGCGTCGTTGACGTAGATCTCAGCCATGTCGGCCATAGCCTTTGCCAGAGCTGCGTCATTCTTGGTCTCGCCCTTCTCGAAACGAACGTTCTCGAGCAGGACAGCGTGGCCCGGCTGAACCTCGGAAGCCAGCTTCTTTGCGTCCTCGCCTACAACGTCCTTTGCGAGCTTGACCTCCTGACCGAGCAGCTCGGACAGGCGCTTTGCAACCGGAGCCAGCGAGTACTTCATGTTGACCTCGCCCTTCGGGCGGCCCAGATGAGAGCACAGGATGACTGCTGCGTTGTGGCTCAGCAGGTAGTTGATGGTCTCGAGAGATGCGCGGATGCGCTTGTCGTCGGTAATGTTGCCGTTGTCGTCCTGCGGAACGTTGAAGTCGCAGCGAACGATAACCTTCTTGCCGGCAACGTCGATATCCTCGACGCTCTTCTTGTTGTACTGCATAGTATATCCCTCTCCTTAGTGAAAAGTCTGTAATACAGCTGATAATATTGTATTATCCCAAATAACGAAATTTCCTAACGAAAGAATTCCGTTTCCACTACAAAATTATACTCGTAATCCGCCCTGTTCGCAAGCAAATTTGAGAAAAACCTCACCTTTCGGCAACGTTTTAGAGGATTTTTGCGTTTTGCGCCGAAAAACCGGAAAATATTCTACATTTTTCACAATTTTCTTTACTCGCGCGGCGCGCCGTAGTACGCAACAGCGATGGCAAGCGGGCCGGTATTGGACAGAACAGACGGGCCGATCGCACAGCGGACGACGTCCTTGAAGCCGATCTCCTCGCGCATGCGCTTTTCGAGTTCGGCCAGACGCTCCTCGGGCACATCGCCGTAGAGCAGGATGCCGGTCTGCTTTTCCGGCTGCTGCACGCGGGCGGCGACCTTTTTGCAGATGCCTGCCGCGAGCGCCTTTTCGCCGCGCACCTTGTCGCAGACCTTGACCGCGCCGTCATAGACAAAGCTGATCGGCTTGAGACCGAGCGCCTCGCCGACGAACGCCGCGCCGCCCGAAATACGGCCGGACTTCTTGAGATATTTGAGCGTGTACACGCCGAGATACGCCTCGACGCGGCCCAGCCGGCTGCGGATGACGCTCGTGATCGCCTCAAAGCTCTCGCCCTGCTCGCGCATCTCGGCCGCCTTGACGACAATGTGTCCATAGATGTAGGTATAGGTGCGCGAGTCGAACACCTCGATGACCATCGCGCCCTCGCCGTGCTCCTCCTCGAACATTCCCTTCGCAAGGCAGGCCGCCTGATAGGTGCCCGAGCCGCTGCCGTTGATGAGAACGCCGATGAGGTGGGTGCAGCCGCGCTCGAACGCGCGGTTGTACGATTCGAGGAACACCGCAGGCGTTGCCATCGCAGTGCTCGGGATCTCGTCGCTCTCCTCGAGCAGCCTGCAGCATTCCGCCGGGGTGATGTCGTAATACTCGCGGAAGGTTCGGCCGCCGTGGCTGAGCATGATGGGCACGATCTCGATGCCGTGCTGCTCCACGAGGCCCTGCGGGATATCGGACGAAGAATCCGTCAGAATATGTATCTTCTCCATATTTTTTCTCCTTTATGCCTGCGGAAACGGTCCGGCAAGCTTCAGATTTTCAAACCCGGTCTGACGCAGCGCCTCGAAAACGAGGACAGCGACCGAGTTGGACAGGTTGAGGCTTCGCGCGCCTTCGCGCATCGGGATGCGCACGCAGCGCTCGGGGTGCTCGACGAGGAGCGGCTCGGGCAGACCGCGCGTCTCCCTGCCGAACATCAGGTAGTCGCCGTCGCGGTACTCGACCTCATGATAGGCATGAGGCGCCTTGGTCGTCGCGTAGAAGTAGCGTCCGTCCGGGTTCTTTTCAAAAAAATCCTCCAGATTTTTGTACATGCGGACATCGAGCAGGTGCCAGTAGTCCAGACCGGCGCGCTTCATGCGCCTGTCGTCGAGCTGAAAGCCGAGCGGTTCGACCAGATGCAGCACGCAGCCCGTCGCCGCGCAGGTGCGCGCGATGTTGCCGGTATTCTGCGGGATCTCCGGCTCGACCAGAACGATATTGATCATTTGCTTTTTTCTCCTGAGAACGGCGGGTACGCCGTCAAAAATTCTCTCTGTTTGATGTGATGCAGCCGTCTGACAGGTCTCAGAGCCCTGCTTCCTCCTCCATCGCGCCGAGCAGCGGCGTTACCATCTGCTTTTTGCGGCTGACTACGCCGGGCAGCACGACCGAATGCTCGCCGCACTCCTTCTTGAATGCCATGCGGACAAGCTCCTGCGCGCCCTTGCCAACGTAAAGCAGCTCGGTCTTTTCCTCGATGATGTTGGTCAGCATGGCGAACTGCATGGACAGTCCGCTCGTCTTGAGGCAGCTTTCCATATATTCGAGCATCTTGTCCCGGATGCCGGACAGCTCGTCCTCGCTCACGCTCGTGATCTGCGAGATCGCGATCTTGCGGTCCTGCACCTGGAAATACTTGAAGTCCATGTGGAACAGCTCGTCCATCGAGCGGTCGCGCAGGCGCGAGCTCGAGCGGAACATCTCAGCCGCGTACTCCCTGATGTTCAGACCCGCGATCTTCGCCAGCTCCTCGGCCGCCATGCGGTCGAGCGGCGTGCAGGTCGGCGAACGGAACATCAGCGTGTCCGACAGGATCGCCGAGCACAGCAGGCCCGCGATCTTCGGCTCGATCTCGATGTTCTTTTCGTGATACATCTGGGTGATGATGGTCGCGGTGCAGCCGAGCGGCTGATTGCGGAAATAGATCGGCCCGCTCGTCTCGACCGAGTCGATGCGGTGATGGTCGATGATCTCGATGATGTTGGTCGAGCGGATGCCCTCGGCGGCCTGATCGCGCTCGTTGTGATCGACAAGGATGACGTTCGGCCGCTCCAGATCGAGCAGATTGCGCTGCGAGAACATGCCGATGTAGCGGCCCTGCTCGTCGAGCAGCGGATAGTAGCGGATGCGCTTTTTGGAAACCGTGCGCTTGACGTCCTCGACGTTCTCCTCCGGTTCGAAGGTGATCAGACCCTTGCGGCGCATGACATGACGCACCGGAACCGCCTGGCTGATGACCTTGGCGCAGGTATATGTATCGAGCGGCGTCGCGATGATGGAAACGCCGTTTTCCGAGGCGAGCTTGCGGATGGTGCGCGAGACCTTGGCGCCGAGGCCGATGATGATGCAGCCGGCGTTCATTTCGATGGCGCACAGCTGGCTCTCATAGCGATTGCCGAGGATGACCATGTCGTTCGGCGCGATATAGTCCTCGAGAACGTCCGGGTTCGCCGCCGCGACAACGACGCGGCCCTGCTCGAACGGCTGCTCGAGCTCACCGTTGACGAGCGTGCCGTCCAGAACATCGACCAGATTGCGGTAGCTCGTCTTTGCCTCGGCCAGCGCGTTCGCGTCCTGATCCTCCATGTAAAAGCGCGCGATGTCGCTCAGCGTCAGCAGACCCTTCAGATGGCGGTCCTCATCGACGACCGCGAGCGTCTGGATGTCGTTTTCGTTCATGTAGTCCCACGCGCGGCGCAGCGACATTTCCGAGTTGATGCCTGCGACCTCGCGGTACTGTACGTCGCTCAGTCGCGGCTCGAACGAGGCGATATAGCGCGGCGGCTCGACGCCGAAGTGCTCGAGGACGAATTGGGTCTCCGCGTTGACATGGCCTGCGCGGCAGGCGATATATTCTTCTCCGGTCAGCTTGCGCTTGAGGTCGGCATAGCAGATCGCGGAGCAGATCGAGTCCGTATCCGGGTTTCGGTGTCCGATAACAAAAACTGGGCTCATTTACATTTGCTCCTTCTTTTTGTGATAGGTGCCAGAGTGTTTACTAATTATAGCATTTATTTTCGCACTTCTCAACCGTCTGCGCATGATTATTCGCCTTCATTTCGCGATTTTGCACGAATTTTTTATGTCAGAGCGCAAAAAACGCCCGCCCGGAAATCCGGGCAGGCGTCGGTTTGCCGATAAAGTCCGTTCTCGCGATGCAATCTCAGTTCAGGAAGTCCTTGAGCTTCTTCGAGCGCGACGGATGACGCAGCTTGCGCAGCGCCTTGGCCTCGATCTGGCGGATACGCTCACGGGTTACGTTGAACTCCTTGCCGACCTCCTCGAGGGTGCGGGTATGGCCGTCCTCGATGCCGAAGCGCAGGCGCAGGACCTTTTCCTCGCGCGGCGTCAACGTCTTGAGCACCTCAACGAGCTGCTCCTTGAGCAGCATGAAGGAAGCCGCCTCCGCCGGTTCCGGCGCGTCGTCGTCCGGGATGAAGTCGCCGAGGTGAGAGTCCTCCTCCTCGCCGATCGGGGTCTCGAGCGAAACCGGCTCCTGCGCGATCTTGAGGATGTCGCGCACGCGGTCTACCGGCATGTTCATTTCCTTCGCGATCTCCTCCGGACTCGGGTCATGGCCGAGCTCCTGAAGCAGCTGACGGGAAACGCGGATGACCTTGTTGATGGTCTCGACCATGTGTACCGGGATGCGGATGGTGCGCGCCTGATCCGCGATCGCGCGGGTGATGGCCTGACGGATCCACCAGGTCGCGTAGGTCGAGAACTTGAAGCCCTTGGTGCTGTCGAACTTCTCGACCGCCTTGATCAGGCCGAGGTTGCCCTCCTGAATGAGGTCGAGGAACAGCATGCCGCGGCCGACATAGCGCTTTGCAATGGAAACGACCAGACGGAGGTTGGCCTCCGCCAGACGCTTTTTCGCGCGGTCGCCCGCCTTGATGTCCTTGTCGAGCTGTGCGCGCTCCTCGGGCGGGATGGCGTCGCCCTCTGCCGCGATGCGTTCGGCAGCGGCGCTGCCCTTCTGCATGCGCTCCGCGAGCGTTACCTCCTCCTCGGGCGTGAGCAGGTCGACCTTGCCGATCTCCTTGAGGTACATGCGGACCGGATCGTCGATGGCGAAGGTCTCCGCCATGGCAGAGGTGTCGATCAGCTCCTCCTCGGGAACCTCCTCGACCGTGCCCGGCTCAAAGCTGTCGTCGTCGCCGTCGCCGAGCGCCTTTTCCAGAACGCCTTCGGTCTCGACCTCGACGCCCATAGACTCCAGCGTCTCGTACAGCTTGTCGATATCATCGCTCTCCAGCTCGAGGTGGCTGAGCGCATCCGCCATTTCCTTGAGCGTCAGACGGCCGTTTTTCTTGCCGAGGGCGAGCAGGTCGCGCAGGACCTGCTGCTGCTCCGCCGTCTTTTCAGCGCTCTGCTGTGCCTTGTTGTTCGTCATATCGTTTGTCCTCCCGCGTTTTGGTTTTTCATGCGTCCGAACGTCAGCAGCGGGTCCTCCCCTGCCTGCGTGAGCGTTCCGTCCTTGACGCGCTGTAATCGTATCGTATTTATGTACTCCCGCAGCTCCGCGCGATGGTCGCCGGGCGGTACACCCTGCTCCAGTATCCCGGCAAGCAGGCTCATTTCGTTGGTTTCGAGCTGTCCCTCGAAGGCCAGCGCATCGACAAGGCTGCCGCTGCGGTCCAGCTCGAGCACACGCTCGTATATCTTACGCAGAACCGGAGCGGAAAACCACGCCGCCGGCAGCTGTTCTTCCATGCCGTGTATCAGCTTCTGGTCGGTGAACAGCAGACGGAGCACGTTTTCCTCAGCCTTCGCGCTTTTTACATCGGCATAGGCGAGCGTCCGGTCCTTCGGCTGCGCAAGGCCAACCGGCGAGCGGATCTCGCGCCGCTCTGCGGCGCGGCGCCGTTTGCGCTGAATGCCGAGCTCGCGCCGCACCTCGACCGCCATCGCCTCGGGCGTGACGCCGGCCATTTTCGCCGCGCGCCCTGCATAGACCTCGCGCTCGATCGAGCTTTCGATGCCGGCGAGCATGCGCGCCGCGTCTTTCAGGAACAGCACGCGCGCCTCATCGTCCTCAAGGTCGTATTTCGACGCGATCTGCTCGATGCGGAACGCATTGTGATCCTCGCTGCGCTCGATGAGCGCACGGAACGCCGCCGCGCCCCGCGCCTTGATGAACTCATCCGGGTCCTTCGCGCCCGGAATGCGCAGCACCTTGACCTGAAGGTCGCACCTTTTCAGAATGTCGATGGCGCGCTGCGCCGCAGACTGACCGGCGCCGTCCGCGTCATACGAGATCACGATGCGCTCGGTATGCCGCGCGATGATGCGTGCCTGCTCCTCGGTCAGCGAGGTGCCGAGCGAGGCCACCGCCGAGTCAAAGCCTGCCTGATGCAGGGCGATGACGTCCATATAGCCCTCGGCAAGGATAAAGTAGTCGTTTTTCGTCGTTTTGGAAAGATTGAGCGCAAACAGGTTGCGGCTCTTGTGGAAGATCGGCGTCTCGGGCGAGTTGAGGTATTTCGGCTTGGAGTCGTCCATGACGCGGCCGCCGAAGGCGATGACGTTGCCCCGCACGTCGATGATCGGGAACATCACGCGGTTTCGGAAGCGGTCATAGATGCGCCCCTTCTCGCTGCGGCTGACAAGGCCCGCGTCGAGCAGCTCGTCGCGCGTATACCCCTTCGCCGTCATCGCGTCCATGAGCGCATGGAACGAGTCGGGCGCATAGCCGAGACCGAACCGGTTCATCGTGCGCCGCGACAGGCCGCGGCCGATGAAATACTGCTGCGGCGCACGGTTTTCCGGCTTCCACAGCGTATCGTAGTAAAACCGTGCGGCGTCCCTGCACAGGGCATACAGGCGGTCGCGGTGCCGCGCGGCGCGGCGTTCCTCCTCGCCCTGCTCGGGCACCTGCATGCCTGCCCGGTCGGCCAGATAGCGCACCGCATCGGGGAACGACAGTCCCTCGGCCTTCATCACGAACGTGATGACGCCGCCGCCCGCGCCGCAGCCGAAGCAGTGGAATATCTGCTTGTCGGGCGAGACCGAGAACGAGCCGGTCTTTTCGTTATGGAACGGACACAGGCCGAAGTAGTTCGCGCCGCTCTTTTTCAGCTGCACATACTGCGAGACCACGTCCACGATGTCGTTGCGCGCGGACAGCTCGTCCAGAAAGATACGGTCAAACGGCACAGAACTCACCTCCGATCAGTCCGTTTTGCTCCAGCTGTTCGGGATGAACAGCCGGCGGAACACCGCGATCGAGTAGCGGTCGGTCATGCTCGCGACATAGTCGCACACGACCCGCTCGAGCGGCTCTCCCTTCGTCATCAGTACAAAATAATCATCCGGCATCTCGTCGGGATGCTCGGCAAAATGGCGGTAAAGGCTTTGCAGCATGGTCCGCGTGCGCGTTTCCTCGCGCCGGACCTCGGGACTGCGGTACACATGCTCGAACATGAACTGCCGCAGCTCCATCATATCGTCGTGCACGGCGCGGTCCATGCCGATCTCGCAGTATTGCAGGCCGTAGTCGATCATCGCGGTCACGAGCGTGTCGATGCGCGTGCCGTGCGAGGCGCCGAGCCTCGTGCGCAGATGCGCCGGGATGTCGCTCTCGCGGATGATGCCGCCGCGCACCGCGTCGTCGATGTCGTGGTTGATGTAGGCGATGCGGTCAGCGAAATGGATGATGCGCCCCTCGGGCGTCGCCGCCTTGCGGGGGCCCGTGTGGCAGACGATGCCGTTCCGCACCTCGCGCGTCAGATTGAGACCTTCGAGCAGGTCCGCAAGACGCAGGCTCTGTTCGTTGTGGCGGAAGCCGAACGGGCAGACCTCATTGAGCGCGCTCTCGCCTGCATGGCCGAAGGGCGTGTGACCGAGATCGTGGCCGAGCGCGATCGCCTCGGTCAGATCCTCGTTCAGGCCGAGCGCCCGTGCGATCGTCCGCGCGATCTGCGCCACCTCGAGCGTGTGCGTCAGGCGGGCGCGGTAGTGGTCGCCCTCGGGAGAAATGAAAACCTGCGTTTTGTTGGACAGGCGGCGGAACGCCTTGCTGTGCAGGATGCGGTCGCGGTCGCGCTGAAAGCAGGTCCGGTACGGACAGGGCTGCATTTCC
>JABLTO010167328.1_pt1 | contig 10452 bp, 9 predicted proteins | sample 7160091 | NCBI WGS metagenome assembly JABLTO01 (sample SAMN14651225, study PRJNA627086) | human gut metagenome | isolation source: feces | host: Homo sapiens
ATATGGTAGCACGAAAATGAGGTGTGTGGGATTTATTGATGAAATATTTGTGACCGCGCGACTTTAGGCGCGGGGAAATGGAGGAAAGAATGAAAAAGAAACGTTTTTTTAAGGCGGCTGCTGCAATCTGTCTGAGTTTTGCGCTTCTGCCGTTTGCGGGATGCGCTCAGATGCCGGATGCAAAAACATTGATGGAAAAAGCGGATGAGGAAATGAAAAAGCTTGATTCCTATGCATCAACCATCAACCTTGTTATGGATATGGGATCTGAATCAGGCGGCAAAAAAATGGAAATGAACATTGACGGTACAGTTATGATGGATATGATCCTGGAACCGAGTACTGCTCATCTGCAGACAAATCTGAAGATGGATGTGTTTGGACAGCAACAGGAATACAATATGGAAACCTACCAGTTTACACAGAGTGACCAATTAATAGCCGTCAGTAATGATGGAAGCGGATGGACCCGCTTTGAAGACTCATCAGAATTACAGAACATCGCGGGATTCAAGGATCTTTTCGACTATGGTCTGATGAGTGATCTTGATTCGAAAGTAACAGGTTCGGATAAAATCAATGATAAAGATGTTTGGTGCATACAGTTTACGGAGGGCATGGAGGAACTGCTGGAGCTATTGAACAGCGAAAAGCTGGATACTGCTTCCAAGGCACTGCTGACTTCCATGGGAAAAAGCATCAAGATCAACTGCAAGGTTTATATTGATAAAGAAACAAACCGTTATGTCAAAGGTGTCGGTGAGATTACCGGGCTGAATGACTTTCTTTCATCTTTGATGTCAGGAGCAACAGATGCCGATGCAAAACTGACCATTGATACTTTTGAAATTACGGTCGACTATGATAAGTATAATGAAATAAAGGACATTCAGATTCCACAGGATGCAAAGGACGCTGTTTTGACTGATTCAGACAGTGAACAGGCATAAGAAAAATACCTTGCCCCCGCAACAAAGGGGACAAGGTATTTTTTTGCGGAACCAAAGGCCATAAGAATAATGGATGCAAAATCATCAAATAAAAACAGAGGTGTGGAAATGCAAGAAAACGTGTATAATCTTTCCTATAGAAAACAATGAGGAAAACTATGGACAGAAAATATACGATATCTGAAATGGGAAAGCTGCTTGGACTTTCCAATGATGCAATTCGTTTTTATGAGAAAAAAGGACTGGTTCATCCATCCGTCAATGAAGAAAATCATTATCGGTATTACACTATGACAAATATGCTCGAACTTTTGGATGTGATTTATTATCGTCATTTGGATCTGACGATTGCGGATATATGTAAGTTCAGTGAAACCATGAATCCAGTCGAGATGATGGAGCTTTTAAAAGAAAAAGAAAAAATGACGAGAAAAAGGATCCGTTATGAAAAACAGCTGTTAAAAAAAGTCGTATATATCAGGAAGGTTTACGAAGAAATCGAACGCAATGAAAATCAATGCAGCATCCGTGCCTTTCCCGAATCGATCATCTTGTTTGAAAGCAGGGACAGAGAAAGTTTTCTGATCCGCGATATCGATCAGATGTCGCAGGAACAGTTTGTTTTGTGTGCTTTTCATGACTGTTATGAGCTTAAGGATGGGGAAGTCAACCGTCTTCATACATTCGTAAGCATGGAAACTGCGATCATGAGTGATCTTGGCCTGTCTTTTTCTTTGGCACAGGGGCAGGTGTTGAAAGCAAAAAAAAGTGTACATCTTTGTGTACAGATGAAAGATCGGCGCCTTTCCATGGCAACTGTGGCCAGAATGCGGGAGTTTGCCCGTTCACGGGGCTGTCAATGTGAGGATGTGTGTTATGTACGGGAGATACCGCTGACTTTTTATCATGATCTGAAGCATTATTATGCGGAAATCTTTATTCCCTTGCGCTAAGATGCATGGTCCTTATTATTCTTTTGCTTGACCTTGGTCTTACACTATAGTTTATAGTTGTGTCAAAAGGAGGCATGACTATGAAACAACGATTGAATACAGAGTTCTGGCGATATGTGCTGCCCTCTATGTTTGCCATGCTGCTGAGCGGTTTTTATTCCATCGTGGACGGGCTGTTCGTCGGAAATGCAGTAGGCAATGCTGCTCTTGCTGCCATCAATATCGCATATCCGATTCAGATCCTGCTGAATGCATGTGCACTTGGGTTAGGTATCGGCGGTGCGGTAATGATGACCTTTTATCGAGGCTGCCAAAATGAAGTAAAGTCCCGGCAGTCCTTGCAGCTGACCGTGCTGCTTTTGTTAATCACAGGAGTTTTGCTTTCCGCAATTTTATATATCAGTGCTCCTGTTCTGGTGAAGATGCTTGGTGCACAGGGGGAAACATATGAGCTTGCCATGCAGTATATTGCTGCGATCTTGGCGGGAGGGTTGCTTCCGGTATTGGGAAATGGTCTCAATCCGCTGATCCGCAACAACGGAAAAACGATTGCGGCAACGGTATGCATGAGCAGCGGGCTGATCGTTAATATCATTTTAGATTATCTTTTTGTCTTTCGCATGGGAATGGGGCTGCGCGGTGCGGCTTTGGCTACGTTGACGGCACAGGGCACTGTTACGGTAACGGCGCTGCTGTGTCTGGGGCATAAACAGTTCTGGGGCGGATCCCGTATAAAAGATCTGATCGATCTGTCTCTGGTCAAACAAATCATTCAGGTAGGTTTTTCTCCGTTTGGACAGACGCTGGTACCTTGCATTGTCATTATTTTGACCAATTATATTTGTCTTCAATACGGCGGTGATGATGCCGTAACGGTCTACTCTGTCATTTCGTATGTTCTGGCGAGTGCGCAACTTTTGCTTCAGGGAATCGGTGACGGCACACAGCCGCTGCTTAGTTTCTATCACGGAGGGCAGGGTCATTCGGAGCTCAGATGGCTTTATCAGAAAGCTTTTTTCCTTTCACTGACAGTAGCGGTTTTTCTTTGCGTCAGCTGCTTTTTGTTTGCACCGGCGCTGACGGCTTTGTTTGGAATCAGCAGTGACCTGTTTATGTTGACGGAAACGGCACTTCTGATTACGGCACTGTCGTTTCCTTTTATCGCCATTACCAGGCTGACTTCCGCATTCTTTTATGCCACCGGAAAAAACAGAAATGCAACATTTTTGGTGTATCTGGAACCGTGCTGTCTGCTTCCGCTTTTTTTGATCAGTTTTTCTTCTTCCTTTGGTCTCAGCGGGATCTGGGCAGCTTATCCCGCCGCACAGATCGTTTTATGTGTCTGCGCTCTTGTGCTGAAAAGTCCGAATCTGGAAACTGTACTTGAAAAAACGGCAACGGAAACAAAAATACATATGAATTGAAAAAAGACCGGATGATCCTATGTTACCTCTCTGGACAGCACAGGAGCCGGTCGTTTTTTAGATCAGCTGTTCGATCGGTATGCCGTGTCGGACCCCACACATCAGCTCTTTGCTGCAGCGTTCGAAAAGAGAGAACATTTGCATTGCTTTTCGGGGATGGCGATAGACATTCCAATGTCCCCGCAGAAGACATTCTCTTTGTTCGATGAATCCGACAACGTCATGGAGCGGATAACCCAGCAAGACGCCGATTTCATGCGGATAAGCAGAAGCCATCGAAAGTCGTTGTTCCAAGTGAGCGAATAATGTCTGCAGAGAACAAGGGAGCGGATAACCGAATGATTGCAGAAAAAGCATGACATCTTTCCTTTTCAGGATCTGCTGCAGTTTTTTCGTTTGAAAGACAAAAATGGTAATGCGGCTGTTTGCCGGCTGAAGAACTTTGATTTGGATCTGTTTTCTGCTGAGCTTTTCGTTGTATTCCCGGATCAGGGCGAAGATGGATAAGTTTTTTGCTTTGTCCATATGGAACATATTGGCCGCCTTATGTTTCTTCAGGACCGGCGCACAGTAGCAGGCGAGCATCTGTTCAAAGGATCGACGATCATTCATGGATAAAACGGGAAATGGCTTCTTTGATCATCGTCATGTCTTCCTCTGTTCCTGCATTCTCGACTTTATAAATACATTCAACATCATAAAGATCGGCAATTTTGTCACCGGCCAGACAATATGCTTCGCCGTATCCTTTGTCGCCTGATACTGCGACCGCTTTTAAATACATGGAGTTCCCGGTCAAAAAAGTTTCTACTTCCATGGGAATATCGCCATAGCCGTCGGTATATGTAAACAGGATGAAATCTTCTGCAACGCATTCGTTTCCGGTATCAATGCGCAGTGTTTCAAGATTCATCCGGCTGACGATTGATTCCACATTTCCTGTTCTGGATGCGTAAACGATCAACATAAAAACCTCCTTGGTTAGCTATAACTAACTTATGGACATACAATACCATGTCATCTGTTCTAATGTCAAGAAAGCGCGGCGGTATTTTGTTTGCCGAAGCTGACAACCTTTTGCATGTAGTGGATGTTGATAATCAGAAGATGAATGACTATACGAAGGAAAGAGAAACATGCTATAATAATTCATCGTTGAAAGGGGAGCATGAAAATGGAAATCATGAAAAAATTTGTACGGTACTATCGTCCGTATCGTAAAGTTTTTCTTTTAGATATGCTGTGCGCTTTGGGAATCAGTGTGATTGACCTGGCATTTCCGCAGATCCTGAATTATTTAAATGCTACTTTGTTTCAGGAGGATGCGCGTCAGATTCAAAGTGCCATTCTGACACTGACCGCGGCCTTGCTTGTTATGTATCTTGTCCGTGCGCTTTGTAAATACTATGTCTCGGCACAGGGACATATCATGGGCGCGCAGATGGAACGGGATATGCGAAAAGAACTATTCGATCAGTATGAGAGACTGTCATTTTCCTATTATGATAAAAATAATACAGGTGAGATGATGAGCCGTTTGGTCAGCGATCTGTTTGATATTTGTGAATTTGCTCATCATGGGCCGGAAAATGTATTTATTTCTTTATTAAAAATTATTGGTTCTTTTATTCTGCTTTTGTATATCCATGTACCGCTGACGGTTCTGCTGATGATCGTCACGATACTGATGCTGCTGTTTTCGCTTCGTCAAAACAAGCGGATGCAGGCTACCTTTATGGAAAACAGACGAAAGATTGCCGGTGTCAATGCGGCATTGCAGGATACGCTGGGCGGCATCCGCGTCGTGAAGTCATTTGCAAATGAGGAAATCGAAAGGGAAAAGTTTGCCCGCAGCAATGAACGTTATCTGACAAGCAAGATCAATAATTATCACTGCATGGGGTGGTTCCAGGGAGGAAACAACTTTTTTCAGGGCCTGCTCTATATGACGATCCTGATCGGCGGAGCTTACTTCATTGCGCAGGGTACACTGGAGCCGGTTGCACTGGCGACTTATGCACTTTATATCAATATTTTCGTAACGCCGATCGAAGTCCTTGTTGAGTTTACAGAGATGCTTCAGAAAGGCTATTCTGGTTTTAAACGTTTTAACGAAGTTATGGAAACACAGCCGGATATTCAGGATGCGGCGGACAGTACGCAGCTGCGTGATGTCAAAGGTGTGATCGATTATAAAGATGTTAGTTTCAGTTATAACGAAGAGGAAACAGTGCTCGATCACATTAATATTCATATTGAAGCCGGACGCTCGATTGCATTGGTAGGACCAAGCGGCGGAGGGAAAACGACCATTTGTTCGCTTCTTCCGCGCTTCTATGATGTGGATGAAGGAAGCATTCAGATTGACGGGAAAGATATACGTACGCTGACGATGGAATCACTGCGTAAATGTATCGGCATCGTACAGCAGGATGTTTATCTGTTTACCGGCAGTATTGGCGAGAATATTGCATATGGAAAACCGGGAGCAACCCGTGAAGAGATCATCGAAGCGGCAAAAAAAGCAAACATACATGATTTTATCATGAGTCTTCCGCAGGGATATGATACATATGTCGGAGAGCGCGGTACTCGCCTGAGCGGCGGACAAAAACAGCGCATTTCGATAGCGAGAGTCTTTTTGAAGGATCCGAAGATCCTGATTCTCGATGAAGCGACCAGTGCACTGGATAACGAAAGTGAACGTCATATTCAAAAAAGTCTCGAACATCTGGCAAAAGACCGTACATGCATTACCATTGCCCATCGTCTTTCGACGATCAGAAATGCGGATGAGATCATCGTGATCGGTGAAAACGGAATCGAAGAGCGCGGTACACATCAGCAGCTTTTAGACATGAACAACGTGTATGCCCGATATTACCGCCTGCAGTTTGAGGGACTGGAAGAGTAAGTAAAACAAAGTGAGATACAGAAGGATGTTTTCTGCAAGGACAGAGGACATCTTTTTTTGTTTTGTCACAGAACTGATGCGTGTGACATGTAAAGAAGGTTTAATGTGTTATACTAATTCTATTAGGGATTTATTAAACGAGGTGGTCAAATGCGTATACTCAGCACATCAATCGAAGAACTGTCTGCAAACGAAAGCAATCATGCTTCTGCTGCACGCATGAAAGTCAGAGGCATGATTCGATCTCTGTCAATCGAAGAGGTAAATGGTCATGTGTACATAAACAGCAGGATGCTGCACGGATCTCATATGATCGATCTGTCACTGGAACTCTCCGAGTATGGCGATATTCTGGATCATTACTGCAGCTGTCCCTTTCATCATCAGGAGGATGCATGCGGTCATGTGATCGCATTATGTCAGTATTTGGCCCAATGTGAATTTAAGCTCCCTTATCATCTGGATATTACGGATGAGCAGCCGCAGAAAATGCATGCGGACGCAAACCGGAAAAATAAAATGATCGAGCATCAGAAAATTCGTGAATCGCATTCCTGGCTGCGGGAAGAAAGTCAGAAAATGATGCAGTGGCTTCAGGTCAACACAAAGAATGAGCAGGTCTGTCTGTATATGGACCTAGAGCCTGAAATTTCTTTTCAGGGAAGCCTGCTGTTATCTGCCAGGATAGGATATCCGGGGAACAAACAATATATCATTCGTGATCTATCACGGTTTTTGCAGGAAGTTAATATCGGAGCTCTTCATACATATGGAAAAAACACACAGATCCTTCAGCGCATAGATTCCTTTGATGACGCCAGCCGCACTATCATTGCTTTCTTTCGTCAGCTTGAACAAAGAGGAGGGATGACTGCAGACAAACGATATTTCCGACTGTCTGACGTTGCTTTGGATTTGTTTTCCGCACTGCTTCGCGATCTTCCGAAAGGATATTGCAGCTGCCGTCAGGAAAGTGCAATGCTGCGGCTGGGACTGCTAATAGAAGAGCAAAGACAGCGGATCCAGATATCCATGAGAGGGATTGTCAGCGGCGATAAGATCATTTTCAATGCGCTGGCGGGAGAACAGGCTGTATATGCCTTAAAACAGGATCAGCAGATTTTCTACTGTTATGAAGCAGATCAGGAAAAGCGGGTGCTTCGTCTGTATCAGCGGCTTTTGACTCATCATGCATTGCTGCTGGATCCGCAGGACTTCGCGTTGTTCTATCATACTTATTTGGAACGTCTGAAAGATTACATCAGCTGGACAGGAAATATCGATGTGAACAATATAGCTGAAATTGAAGACAAGATCTGTCTCTATCTTGATCTGGATGCTTCGCTGCTCCATTTGACGGCAAAATTAGAGCTTGTTTACGGGGAGCAGACGGTAAATGCTTTCAATATGAAAAAAGGTTCTTCGGTTTCGATGGATGCGTTGGCCATAAAAGAATTTTTGATGTCCAATACGGAATCAGTTGATGAAGGCCTGCTGTATCTGAAACAGGATCAGCATCCGCTTGATCAGGCAGAAATGCTGCAGAAGGCTTTGCAGGAACGTTGCGAGATCTATATAAGCAATCAGTTATATCGGATTCGCCGCCCGCGCCATCTTTCACTTTCGGTCGGTGTCCGTATTGAAAATGATCTGGTCAATCTGGAACTGGATGCCGGCTGTATTGAGATGGATGAATTGGCTGACATCTTAAGAAACTATCGGCGAAGAAAGAAATACTACAAACTGAAAAACGGAGAAATTCTGGATCTGCAGGATGACAGTATTCGTGAAACAGACGAATTGTTTCAAAAACTGCAGCTGCAGGATAGTCAGCTGCAGCAAAAGGAAATCGTCCTCCCTGGCTACAGACTTTATAATATAGATGCGCTCAGTGAGGAACAGCATATCGTGCAGTATGACAGATCTGAAATTGCGCGGCAAAACGACAGATTAATGAAAAAACAGACATTTGCGGTACCGGAAGAATTTAAAGAGAAGCTCAGAGATTATCAACGTGACGGTTTTCAGTGGCTGAAAACATTGTCGGCTTACGGCTTCGGCGGACTGCTGGCCGATGATATGGGACTGGGAAAAACCATTCAGGTACTGGCTTATTTTCGCAGTGAACAGGAAAAAGGAAAACAGCATCTGGTCGTATGTCCGGCATCGCTGCTGTTTAACTGGAATGCTGAGGCAGCCCGTTTTGCCCCTTTGCTGAAATGCACCATGATTTACGGCGGAAAAAGCGAACGGAAACAAAAGCTGAGAGAAGGGGCGGACAGTGATCTTCTGATTACTTCTTATGATTACCTGAAAAGAGATATGGATTTGTACGGACAGTATCGATTTGATACCGTGATCTTAGATGAAGCGCAGTACATCAGCAATCCACGTACCAAAAATGCTCAGGCTGTAAAACTGCTCAACTGTCGTCAGCGATTTGCCCTGAGCGGAACACCGATCGAAAACAACCTGACCGAGCTGTGGTCGATCTATGATTTTCTTCTTCCCGGCTATCTCTATTCTCATTCTTATTTTTCAGCCGTTTATGAACGGGCGATCATCAAGGAACAGGATGAGGCGGTCATCAGTGCCTTGCAAAGACTCGTGCGGCCGTTTTTGCTGAGGCGTACGAAAAAAGAGGTGCTGGAGGAACTGCCGGACAAGGAAGAACATGTACTTTACTTTCATCTGGATAAAAAAGAACGTGCCCTGTATGCGGCAAATGCCGCCAATGTCAGGGATCGGGTCGAGAGCGAGATGAACGGCGGACAGGACAAGATCGTAATCTTATCACTGATCATGCGATTACGGCAGATTTGTCAGGATGCGCGTCTGATTTATGAAAATGTCGACTGGGTCTCCAGCAAACTGCGCGGATGTATGGAACTGATTCAAAGCTGCATTCGAAATCATAAAAAAGTACTGCTGTTTTCTTCTTTTACATCTATGCTGGAACTGATCCGACAGGAACTGGAAAAAGAGAGCATCTCTTATTATCTGTTGACCGGATCAGTCCGAAAAGAAAAAAGACAGGAATATGTGGATCGCTTTCAGCAGGACGATACGCCGGTTTTTATGATTTCGCTTAAAGCAGGCGGAACCGGCCTGAATCTGACAGCGGCGGAAGTGGTGATTCACTTCGACCCTTGGTGGAACATTTCAGCACAGAATCAGGCAACAGACAGAGCATACCGTATCGGTCAGCACAACAATGTGCAGGTGTATAATCTGATCATGAAAGATACCATAGAAGAAAGGATTCAGACGCTGCAGGCAAAGAAGAAAGATTTGGCTGAATTATTTGTAAATACCCAGAATACCAATATCCTTCGCTCTTTAAGCAAGGAAGAACTTCTTGAGCTGTTCTCGTGAATGCCCAAGGCATAAAGCAGAAGCTGTCGGCATATCGTTTAGGGGTGAGTTCATGGATCTGAAAAAATGGCTGATTCCTTTTGCGCTGTTTGCAGCAGCCGCGGTAATGGGAGTACATGTGCTGGCGCAGCACAGTGAACTTCCTTTGGCGGATAAAACGATTGTGCTGGACAGCGGGCACGGAGGCGAAGATGACGGTGCGCAAAGAGAAGGCATAAAAGAAGATGAAATTAATCTGAAGATAACAAAACAACTTTCGACACTGCTCAGCGCACAGGGGGCGAATGTGATCCTGACTCGTGAAGGCGATTACGATCTGGCACAGGAAAATGCTCAAAACCGTAAGCGGGAAGATATGAAAAGACGGGTCGAGCTTATTAACTGCGGCCTGTGTGATTACTACATCAGCATTCATCTGAATGCTTATCCCGCATCCGATGTAAAAGGAGCGCAGGTGTTTTTTCAAAAGAATCAGCCGGAAAGCGAAAAAATAGCGGTGCAGATTCAAAAACAACTGAACAAAGTCAGTGAAAACGAAAAAAACATCAAAGCAGGCGATTACTATATATTAAATAAGCCCTCTGTTCCGGGCGTGCTGGTCGAATGCGGGTTTCTCAGCAATCCACAGGAAAGAAACAGGCTGAATGAGGAAAGCTATCAAAAAACATTGGCAAAAGCGATTTTAGAGGGTCTGCTGATTTATGAGAAAGAGAATAAATAAGTCAGAAAAATAAAAAAAGTAAAAAAAGATAAAAAAAGTGAAGAAAAGTAGTTGACGAAAGGAAAAAGAGGTGGTAATATAAACGAGCGCTTGCGGAGAGCAAGCTCGATCTTTG
>JABLTO010076985.1_pt1 | contig 10448 bp, 10 predicted proteins | sample 7160091 | NCBI WGS metagenome assembly JABLTO01 (sample SAMN14651225, study PRJNA627086) | human gut metagenome | isolation source: feces | host: Homo sapiens
CATTTTCCCTCTCCATTTCAGTTCCGGAAGTATCAAAGTATTTTAATGAGTACTGGATTAAGCCGTCTGATAGTGAGACACCAAAATATAGTAAAAAAGTTGAGGGAGGCAGTTATTGGTAATGAATTTGGTGAAAAAGCTGAAATTACTTCGATGCAAGATTCTCATAGCAAAACATAATAATATTACAATAGGCGATAATTCTACTTTTGGAAGAAACACAATCTTTTGGGCACCTAATAAGATAATTATCGGTAATAATGTTTATATTGGAAAGTTCTGTACTATTCAGGCGGATATCGAGATGGGGAATAATATAGAAATTGCAAATAATGTTGGCTTAATTGGACGATATGATCATGATTATACAAAGATTGGTGTCAGTATTAAGGACGCACCATGGATAGGAGACAACTCATACAATTTTAAAGGTAAGAATTTAAAAATTATAATTGAAGATGATGTTTGGATTGGCTATGGAGCTGTTGTTTTTACAGGAGTATACATAGGTCGAGGGGCAATAGTTGCTGCTGGGAGTATTGTTACAAAGGATGTTCCACCATATGCTATTGTGGCTGGAAATCCAGCCAGGATTAAAGGGTATCGATTTACAGAAAAAGAAATCATAGAACATGAAAAAATATTGTATCAAAAGGATTAGGGTGAAAGAATGTTTTCAGTATCAGTTATTGTGCCAAACTATAATAACGAAAAATATCTGTCGGCATGTTTGAACAGCATCATTTCTCAAACATATCCTGTTAAAGAGATTGTAGTGTACGATGATTGTTCTACTGATAGATCAATAGAAATTCTTGAAAAGTTTGCTACAATAGATCAACGGATTAAAGTTATTTATGGTCAGAAAAATGTAGGTGTATCTATAGCAAGAGATACGGCTATTAGAAAAACAACAAGTGATTATGTCTGTATGTTGGATGCAGATGATTATTTTTTTACAAATGATAAAATTGAAAAAGAAATGAAAACTATTGAACGCAGATTCAATGAAAATGGAGAAAAAGTAATCTCATTTTCACAGACTGTTGATGTTGATGAGAACGGTGTAGTTATAGGAAAAATATCTCCTGTTGATTTATCAGGAAAAGAGAGATTTAAAATAGTTACAAGGTTATATAGCAATTATATGCCAAGAGATTATTGCTTTCCCAAAGAACTGTATGAAAAGTGCGGTGGGTATACAAGGGAGTTAAGCCTGTTTGAAGACTGGGAACTTAATATGAAATTTCTTGATTTTACAAGTTTTGTGTATTCTGGTGGATATGGTACGGCTTATAGACATAAAGTGGGTGGATTATCTTCTGTTAATTATAAAAAGCAATTATATACGAAAAAGAAAATCATAAGTAGATTTAAATTAAGTATCAAGGAACAATTCTATTTTTATGTGATAGCTTATATTGCGTATTTTAAAAATATATTGAGAGGATAATTGAAATGAAGAAGATAACGGTGATATTTACATGCTTCAACCGCAAAGATAAGACAATAAAGGCAATGACAAGCCTTGTTGAAATGAATAAAACTGTTAAATTTAAGTTTATTATTATTGATGACAAAAGCACAGATGGTACCGTTGAAGCAATTCGAAGATTAGGGTATGATATCGAAATAATCATAGGAACTGGAAAATTATTTTGGTGTGGTGGTATGAGGGTTGGTATCGATAGATATCAAGAGATTGATGATGGTACAGATTGCCTTCTTGTTAATGATGATGTAGAGTTTTTTGATGGTGCTATTGATAAGATAGTAAATTTATTAAATGGCAGGAAAGATACTGTTGTCGTTGGTGCAACTTGTGATATTAATGGAGAATTTACATATGGTCTAAGAAAACATCGAGATAGAAAAAGTATTTGGCTCAATCCAGTTTTGCCTAATAGTAATAAAATAACAGGCGATACAATGAATGCTAATTGTGTTTTAATTCCATATGATGTTATGAAATGTATTGGTAATATGGATAAAGTTTATAGTCATTCGTTAGGAGATTATGACTTAGGATTTATGATTAGAAGAAATGGTTTTAAACTTATTTCTAGTGAAGAGTATGTTGGTCATTGTGAAGATAATGGATTTGATAATACGTGGCGTAATCCTAACTATTCTAGAATAGAAAGATTAAAGAAAAAAGAGTCACCAAAGGGGAGTCCTTTTAGCGAGTGGTGGCATTTTTTATATAAAAATTACAATCTATATTTTGCTGTTAAATATAGTGTAATACCATATATCAAGATTCTAATTAGGAGGTGAGCAAAGTGTTTAGGCTATTTGCATTACCACTTATATTAATATTAGGATTTCGTACATTCTCTAAGGCATCTAATTATCCGTATTTGTTGTATGGTTGCCTATTTTTAAGCTTTTTAACTCGTTTCTTTCCAAATAATTTGTTGATAAATTTAGGATCAGTGGCAATATTCCATAATGATTTAACCATTTTTTTCTTGTTAATAACAATGTTTGCACATCCTGATGAATTTTCATTTAAAAAGAAGAATATAAACATAATTATAGCATTGACATTCGTTATAATATTTTTTAATTTCGCAAGCGGATTAATAGATTTTGGGCTTAATAATTCTTTGGTCCAAGATATCAGAAAATTTGTATATCACATTATTCTGATTGTTTTCGCTACAACCAGTGACGTGAAAATTGATACATATACAGTGTTGAAGTGGGCAAAAAGATTTGCTTATGCTGCTGTATTATATATTTATATAGGAACATTTCTTCACTATACATTTGGAATCCAGTTGGGCGCATATGATGATGAACGTCCTTTAGTAGTACATTATGCAATATTGCTTGTTGTGTTTATTCTTTATGAGGTATATGAACAATTATATATATATAAATATCCCTGCATCGCGCCACATACGATATTTGCAATAATTGCAGTAATAATAAATAGATATAACACGACTTGGGTGGCGCTGTTTGTCGGCATTATAGTATTAATGATATTTCTTCCAGAAAAGAGAAGATTACTTAATCCATATTTTATCACATTAGTTATTGCAATTATAGTTGCAGTAATTGTGGCAATGTTATTATTTGCCAATACTAGTGTTATGAGTGCTATATTAACAACAAGTGAAAAGTTTGAAAATTTAGGGGAGTCAGAGAGCACATTCGGCACAAGATTGGAGTTATGGGGAGGTCTATTAGCAACACTAGACAAAAAAACTATATGGACGGGAGTGTCTATGGGGAGCGGATATGGAATAAGTTATCGTGGAACAATATGGCAATATGATCCACATAACGGATATGTTGAAACAATTATGCGAATGGGTATTATTGGATGTGTATTGCTTTTAATTAGCTATGTTTATGCAATTAGAAAGTCATTAAAAAACGGGTTTCAGGTGGGGGCAGCAATTGTGGCAGCTATGGCGTTTTACTTTATTGCATACACTTATGAGTTTGAGTTGTCCTTCATTTTAGGATATATTATAGCGCTGAACATGAATAAAGAATCTGGAGAAGAAAAATATTATGGTTGTTAATAAACTTAAATATATAATAGGATGTTTGAAATCAAAGAGAATTGAAAAGAAGTACAACGCAATTGGTTTAGAAAATTATTCCAATACAATAAAACGATATGCTCATAAAAAACTGTTAAGTGCCGATTCTCTTGGACGTGAACTACAAGAAAAAATTATATCAGGTACCCCTTTTATGCTTGCTCGATTTGGAGCAACAGAGCTTATGTGTTGTTCTATGTATGAATTTGCTATGACTAATAAGAAAGAAAATGCAGTGGATCAATTAGCAAAATGGTCTGGATTTTTTCCAAATTCAATAGAAGCTGGCTTAGATTTTTATAATATAAATGTTGAGGCATTTAAAGAAATTGATTATCTTGGAGTTTGGTACAGAAGATTCGAAGAATATTTTATTAACAAATATTTACCTGAAAAAAGTAAATATGCATTTTTGTTTGATATTGAGCCATGGCGATCAGAAGAGTTTCCTTGGACAAAGGCATTGGAAGGTAAAAAAGTTTTAGTAGTTCATCCCTTTGATATCACAATTGAAGAACAATATAATAATCGCAGAGAATTAATTTTTGATGATCAGGACATTCTACCCGAATTTAAATTGATTACTCTCAAGGCTGTGCAGACAATAGCAGGAATAAAAGATCCGCGTTTTACTACATGGTTTGAAGCACTGCAATATATGTATGAAGAGGCAATGAAAACGGATTTCGATATAGCTATCATAGGTTGTGGTGCATATGGTCTACCATTAGCAGCCAAAATAAAAAAGGCTGGAAAACAGGCAATTCATCTTGGGGGAGTGACACAAATATTATTTGGAATCAAAGGTAAGCGTTGGGAAGAAATGGATGATTATCAGTATATTAAAGATATGATGAATGATTCATGGGTATATCCAAATACGAAGGATACTCCCGAAAATGCTCAAATAGTAGAAGGTGGTTGTTATTGGAGATGAAAAAAAATATTAAGATTATTAAAGAGAAAATTCGTCAACGAATTGTTTTGAAAAAAGATAGAACTAGTAGAAAATATCTATATTCTTCTTACTGGAAAGGAATTGTAAACAAAAATTCTGACTCTACTGTAACAGAGAATATGTTTTTTTCTTCTGTACCAAATGTTGGTGCTGGAATAGGGCATCAGTTAGCAAATTGGATTGCAGGCTATTGGTTCGCAAAACAATTTAAGTTAAAATTTGCTCACATTCCATTTTCAAATTCAACATGGGAGGAATTTTTTGGATTTTATCAGAATGAAGTCCTTTTTTCCGAACTAGTGAAAAAGGGATATAAGGTCGTTCGCATTCCTATTTTTGATGAGCATAATGAAAACGAGATAGAGATGATTAGAAATATAATATCTGCGTATAGTGGGAAGAAGATAGTTTTTTTAACTGAACAAGATCAGTTTTATCAAGAACAGTACGGGGTGATTCAAGATATACAGAAAAAATTTTATTCATGTAAAGCTAGAAAGAAAGAATCTCTCATTTATAATAAAGACACATTTAATCTAGCAGTACATGTTCGTAGAGGAGATATTGTGCAAACACCAGGTGAAAATAATGAAGAGTTATCTAAACGTTTTCAGAGCAATGATTATTTCGTTTCTGCATTAGAAACAGCACTTGATACTTTGAAAGATAAGAAAAATATTCATATTTATTTGTTTTCACAAGGAAAAAAGGAAGATTATTCAGAATTTTTAAAATTCAATAATTTACATTTTTGTTTGGATATGGGAGCGAAGGAAAGCTTTTTACATATGGTTTATGCAGATGCACTTATAACAAGTAAAAGTTCATTTTCCTATAAACCTGCTTTGCTTAATAGAGGAATTAAATTTGTGCCAAAAGATTTTTGGCATGGTTATCCTCAGAATTCTGATTGGATTCAATTAGAGGAAGATGGCACAATTAAAAATAATGCTTTCTAAGGATTATCTAAATATAAGTGAGACTGTTTCTGAAGAAGTTTTATATAGTAGAGCTAATTGGAAAAAGGGGGATACTGTGAAAAAGACAAGAAATTCGACTTTAAGTGCCTTAAAAGGTATAGCATGTTTTTCAGTAGTTATGCTTCATTGCGCCTTTCCAGGGATGGTTGGTAAAATTATATATGGTATTGCAAGATTTGCAGTACCACTGTTTTTTGCGATATCTGGGTATTATGTATATTCATGTAATTCAAAAGATGTGATTCGAAAATTGCCAAAAAAAATAGAACACATAGTATTACTATTTTTAGAAACTGAGCTAATCTACGGTTTGTGGCATTGCATTCAGTATTCTATTCAGGTGGGAACAATCAATGGTGCAAAAGAATGGATTCTTTCATTATTATCAACTAGAAATATACTGTATTTTATTGTCTTTCAGCGAACAGTTATAGGTGATGTATCTTGGTTTTTAGTGGCATTAATATGGTGTTATATTGTAACATTTGCAATTGCTAAAAAAGATATTTGGACGAAAACATTTCCATTGATTCCAATTTTACTTTTATTAAATGTATTTTTGGGAGAACTTGCGCCTTTTATGGGAATAAAAACAGAATGGTATTGGTGCTCTAATTTTTGGCTTTTGGGATTTCCGTGCTATGCATTAGGATATTACATAAAAATAAATGAAGAAAAAATGACTCGGATACTAACTGAATCCACGATTATAACTATTATCATTATGTCAGTACTGCTTAATCTAATTGAAAGGGTATTAACGAATGCAAGTCAGTTGTTTGTTTCAAATATTCCATTTATGATAGTATGTTTTGTATATTGTATCAAATTTCCAACGATATTTCAAAATAATAAACTTGTTAAAGCTGTTTCTATTATAGGAGAAAAGTGTTCGTTTGGGTTATATATTTTGCATCCAATAATACGAGATATTTTTCGTATGTTAGCTAAATACTTTGGAATAGCTGGCCAACCAATATGGAATTGGATATTACCTATACTTGTTTTTGCTTCAAGTGTGTGTGTTAATCTACTGTGGTGTGCAGGAAAAGAAAAAATTAAGTTCAGGAAGGTAAACGATAATTTGAAAGAAATGGAGAAACTATGATTTATGGATGAAATTATCATATCTATACTTGTGCCGATGTACAATGCAGAAACTACAATCGAAGAATGTCTTACAAAGCTTTTGAAGCAATGTAGGAATACTACTGAGGTAGTAGTTTTGAATGATGGTTCAATAGATAGTTGTGAAAAAAAAGCTAGAGAATTTGAAAAAACTAATTCAAGAATTCGAGTTTACTCTCAGAAAAATCGTGGGGTTGCATATACAAGACAAAAGTTAATTGACCTTGCAAGGGGTGAATATATAATGTTTTGTGATGCGGATGATTATTTTGAGGATAGTGCTATAGATCAGGTATATGGAGATATAATTAGATATAGAAAAGAGAATGCGTCACCAGATGTATATATTTATGGATATAATTTGGTCAGAAGTTTTGGAAATAAGAGAATTGAACATAGAAGATTGACATCAGGAATATATAATAAAAAGGAGTATTCTCGAGAACATTCTTCTTCAATGGGAGATTTGTACTGGTCTGCATTATGGAATAAGTGCTATAAAAAGGAAATTTGTTTAAATCCAAGAATTGAATTCGAAACAATGATGGAAGATGTTATGTTTAATATAGACTTTTTTTCAAGATGTAAAAATGTATATATTTCATCATGCGTGATTTATAATTATATACAGATTGGAGAATCCTTGACAAGAGGAAAAAAACGCGATAATACGGAGAGTATAAAAAAAGCAGAAGAGGCATACGGAAAACTTTATAAAAAAGCGCTAAATGCATATCCAGAAGAAAAAAAAATAATAGTAGAGCATATATATATGTTGTATTGTTCATTGCTGGATAGAGCTAAGAAGATAAATGATGCTTGCTTATGTATGCAAATAGAGAATCAGTGTAAAGAATTAAGGAAAGAATTAAAACTAAGAGTTCTTAAAATTCAAATTAAGAGATTACGGATTCGTGGAAAAACAGTCCTAAAAAAAATAATTGGGCGATAATAATATAGGAGATTACATGGAGAGTTCTAGAACAAAAAACTCGTTGCGGAATATTGGATTTGGAATGATTAATAGGGTAGTTAGTATTCTATTTCCATTTATAGTGCGAACGATATTTATAAAAACACTTGGCGAAGAATACTTGGGCCTTAATAGTTTGTATAGTTCAGTTTTGCAAGTATTAAACTTAGCGGATCTTGGATTTGCAAGTGCAATTGTGGCAAGCATGTATAAACCAATAGCAGATAATGATATAAAAAAGGTTTCAGCTTTGATGGCTTTATACAAAAAACTATATAAGGTTATTGGTTTTTGCATTCTATGTGTTGGTCTTGCAATAACTCCATTTATTAGTGTGCTTATAAGTGGTGAACCGCCGGAAGATGTTAATATATACATTGTGTGGTTACTGTATTTGGCTAATACTGTTGTTAGTTATCTGTTTTTTGCCTATAAGGTTTCTGTGATTAATGCACATCAACGCAGTGATATAACGGAAAAAATAGGTGCTGTTTGTAGAATTCTTTTCAGTATATTACAAATAATTGTTGTGGCGGTATTTAGAAATATATATTTATATGTTTTTCTTACGGTTATAAATTCAATAGCTTATAACTTGTGGTGTGCAAGAGAATGCGATAAACGTTATCCACAGTATGTGTGTTCAGGAGAACTCGATAAAGCGACAAAGTCACAGATAACAAGAAATGTTGGGGCATTAGCTTTACAGAAAATTGGAAATACAGTTTCTATATCACTAGATTCAATTATTATATCAGCTTTTTTGGGTCTTAGAATAGTAGCAATTTATGGTAATTATTATTACATTGTATCTGCAGTATCAACATTTATAAATTTGATATATGGAGCAATAACTGCGAGTATTGGAAATAGCATTGCTACGGAGTCTTTGGAAAAGAACTATGCTGATTTAAAAAAGTTCTTTTTTTTGAATACATGGTTAATTGGTTGGTGTAGCATCTGTTTTATCTGCTTATTTCAGGACTTTATGTCCATTTGGATGGGAGATAAGCTGCTGTTTGGAATGGGAACGGTTTTTTGTCTTGTTTTGCGTTTTTATTTTGAACAAATAAGAAAAGTTATTTTAACATACAAAGATGCTGCAGGAATGTGGTGGGCAGATAAGTGGAGACCCATTGTAGGGTGTCTGGTTAATCTTATTCTTAATATTGTGATGGTAAAGGCTATAGGAGTTGTTGGGGTTATGCTTTCAACGGTGATAAGTTATGCTTTTGTTGAGATTCCATGGGAAACACATGCATTATTTAAATGCTATTTTGATAAAAGTGAGCTTTCTTATTACAGACAGCTGCTGATTGCCACTATAGGTTTAGTGGTATCTGGCGTGGTTACATATAAAATTTGTACCTATATTTGCTTTAATTATATTGTTTCATTGTTTATCAAAGGTGTTGTGTGTACAATTATTCCAAATCTTATCTTTTTGTTGCTTAATTTAAAGAATCCAGAATGTGCAAATGGTATGAGGTTTGTAAGGAAAATAATTAAGTCATCACATTAAGAAGGAAGTGAAAAAATAATGTTTGCACTATTGGTCTTGATAAGCTGTTTGTTGATATTTTATGATATTAAAATATGTAAAAAGTTTAATAATGATTATTTGTCTCGAGACTCATCGTTGAGTATTAGAGGAGCGGCTGCTATATTTATTGTTCTACATCACCTTTCACAACAAATTCAAGTTTATAACATATTTAATGTATTTAAATATATTGGTTTTATATTAGTTGCGATTTTCTTTTTTTTATCTGGCTATGGTCTGAAAGTTGCTTTAAATAATAAGAAGAATTATTTAGAAGGATTCTTATTCAAGCATTTGTCGTCTATTATTATTCCATTTTGGATGTTAGGGTGCATCCAAATTGTTTTGAAATTAGTTAAAGATAAATCAATAAAAATAAGTGAAATATTTGGTTTCCTTTTTGGATTTCACAAGATGTGGTTTGTTGTTGCAATTATGCTTTTTTATGTTATGTTTTGGTTTGCTTATAAATCTTTTGATAAGCATCCTTTTGCTGTGTTATGTATTGAATTAACATTGTATGTTATAATTTGTTTATTTTTGAAGCTTCATTCATCATGGACGGCTTCAACAGTTGCTTTTTTGATTGGTATAATATGGGCAGAGAAGAAGAATGAAATAGATAAGGTGATTCAAAGAAAATGGCTTATTTATTCTTTAGTAATAGGTGGTTTATTTCTTGTTACTTTTACAGGAAGATTATTATTGGTAAAGTTAAATTTTTGGAATAATGATGTATTCCAATGTATGATGAGAAATTTAGTGAGTGCAAGCTTTGTTCTGTTTTGTTTAATAATTGTAGAAAAAGTTCAATTTCAATTTAAAATTATGAACAAATTAGGAAAGCAATCACTTACTATATATATGGCACATTATGTTTTTTTGAGTTATGCTAATAAAAATCTTGGACTGTTCATTATAATGACGATAAGTATTGTGATTTTTGTCGATGGGTGTTCGAATAGTATTCTAAAAAAGATGAAATATATGAAACAAGGCTAAGTGGTTTGCAATGTGAATATCGAATGACTCTACCACATTGGGGCAGTAAAAAAGAACAGATTAATTTGAGAATAGCAATTGAATAAAATAGCACTCATCTCAGGACCTGATCCACGAAAGAAAAACAGTTTCCAATATGACAAGATAGTATATATGCTATGTGAGGTGTCAGGTACACAAAAAATGCGATAAAAAGAAGAAAGCCCAAATGAAAATTTTCAGAAGAATTTATAAAATTTATGGCGAAGAAAGAATATTCACTCGCACATACAAAATGGATGTGCAAATATCATATCGTCTTTAC
>JABLTO010115947.1_pt1 | contig 10448 bp, 9 predicted proteins | sample 7160091 | NCBI WGS metagenome assembly JABLTO01 (sample SAMN14651225, study PRJNA627086) | human gut metagenome | isolation source: feces | host: Homo sapiens
ATGGCTGCGGCGGCGGTGCGCGCCTGCGCCTCCTCCCGCGCGTCACGGGTGCGCTCGGCAAGCTCGCCGGCGGCCTCCTCCACGCGGTACGAGAGATTGGTCAGGCGCGTCAGCGCGGTCTCGCTCAGCTCCTGACGAAGCTCGGCGCCCTGCTCGCGCAGACGGTCGAGCTCCTCGAGCACTCTGGCAAGATCGAGAGCCGCACGGACGGAAACGATCACATCGGCAAGGAATGCGGCCGACCAGAGCACATCCACCGCGAGCAGCGCCCGGAACGGCAGCGCCGCGATCACCCATTCGACCGGCCGGTGAATAAAGCGCGCCAGAATGAGGCCGAGAAAACCCCAGCACAGCGAGGATTGCAGGCAGATATAGCCTCGGAACTGAAACCGGTGCTCGGAATAGTCCCAGTATTTCACCTTGAACAGTTTTTCCATCACGACGCCAACAATATACTCGAATATCGTCGCGGCGGCCATGCTCGCGAAAAAAAGCGCGGCTGGCCTGTCGTACAGCGGCAGCGAAACGTGCAGCAGGAGCACCGCGCCGAAGCCGTAGATCGGCAGCATCGGCCCGCGCAGAAAGCCGCGGTTGACGAAATGGCGCTGTTTGACCGACACGACCGTCGATTCGAAGCACCATCCCAGCACACAGTACAGGAAGAATACCAGCAGCCACTGCGGAGCGGAATAGCTGTAACCCATTGCTTTTCATCCTTTCAGCGCCGCGTTTCCTCCTGCGGCGGTATTATTATATTCTATCTAATCTTTTGACTTTTTGCAAGTCGACTACTATAATATAAGTATCATTTTGTATAACGAAGGGCAGGTAAGGCTATATGCTGAATTTCACCATTAAGACACCGACCGAGGTCGTTTTCGGCCGAGGAATCGAGGAAAAGATCGGCGAGCGCATCAAGGAATACGGCGCGCACCGTGTTCTCGTCCATTTCGGCGGCGCGAGCGCACGTTCCTCCGGTCTGCTCGACCGCGTGGAGCGCAGCCTGTTTGACGCCGGCCTGTCCTTTGTCGAGCTCGGCGGCGTCTCCCCCAACCCCAAGATCTCCCTCGTCCGCAAGGGCGTCGCGCTCTGCCGCCGCGAGGGTCTGGATTTCGTGCTCGCCGTCGGCGGCGGCTCGGTCATCGACTCAGCCAAGGCCATCGCCATGGGCGCGGCGACCGGCCGCGACCCGTGGGAGTTCGCCTCCACCGGCACCAGACCGGATAAAACGCTCCCCGTCGCGACCGTGCTCACGCTCGCGGCCTCCGGCTCGGAGACCAGCAACTCCTGCGTGCTGACCAACGAGGAGACTAAGGAGAAGCGCGGCATCACGAGCGAGACCAACCGTCCGGTCATTTCCTTTCTCAACCCGGAAAACACGTTCACCGTTTCCAAATTCCAGACCGGCTGCGGCATCGTGGACATCATGATGCACACGCTCGAGCGCTATCTGACGCCGGAGGGCGGCGAGAGCGACCTGACCGACCGCATCGCGGAGGGTCTGCTCATCGCCGTGCGCGACGCAGGCCGCCGCGCCATCGCAGACCCGCGTGATTATGAGGCGCGCGCGACCCTCATGTGGGCCGGCAGCGTTTCGCACAACGACTACACCGGCTGCGGCAGAAAGCGCCTGTTCCCGGTGCACAAGCTCGAGCATGAGCTTTCCGCGTTCCGCGACGAGATCGCCCACGGCGCCGGTCTTTCCGTGCTGTTCCCGGCGTGGGCAGAGCACGAAATGCCGTATGATTATCCCCGGTTCGCGCAGTTTGCAAACCGCGTGCTCGGCGTCGAGATGGATTTCGAACACCCTGAGCGCACCGCGCGCGAGGGCATCCGCACGCTGCGCCGCTTCTTCGAGGAGATCGGCATGCCGACCCATCTTTCCCAGCTCGGCATCAAGCCGGAAAACTATGAAAAGCTCGCCGCGAACACGGTCCGCACCGTGAACGGCCCGGTCAAGAGCTACTCGCCGCTCGACGAAAAGGCGATCATCGAAATCTACCGTCTCGCGGAGTAAACAGAAAGGAGCGCTACCTTGGACAAGCAGCAATTCTTCAACGGCGCGGTCTTCGATGCGTGGCGCTGGTTCGGCGCACATCTCGGCGGCGGCGGCGCGATTTTCCGCACGTTCGCACCCAATGCCTCGCGCATCACGCTGACCGGCGCGATGAACGGCTGGACCGAGACCGACCTGCATCAGGACGGCCGCAGCGGCTTCTGGGAGGTCTCCGTGCCCGGCACGCAGGCAGGGCAGCTCTACAAGTACCGCATCTACGCCGCCGACGGCTCCGTGACCGAGCACTGCGACCCCTACGGCTTCGCCATGGAGCTGCGCCCGGCGTGCTGCTCGATCGTGACCGACCTCGAGGAATACCGGTTCACGGACGACGCATGGATGCAGGCGCGTTCCGCCGACCCGGACGCTCCGCTGAATATCTATGAGATGCACCTCGGCTCATGGCAGCGCAATCCGGAGGACGCAAACGGCTGGTTTACCTATGAGCAGCTCGCCGATCGGCTCATCCCCTATCTGCTGGACGGCGGCTACACGCACGTCGAGTTCCTGCCGCTCTCCGAGCACCCGTTTGACGGCTCGTGGGGCTATCAGAACACCGGCTTTTTCGCCCCCACCTCGCGCTACGGCACACCGGCGCAGCTCAGGCTGCTGATCGACCGGCTGCATCACGCCGGAATCGGCGCGATCATGGATTTCGTCCCCGTTCACTTCGCGGTGGACTCCTACGGTCTCGCGCGGTACGACGGCACGCCGCTTTATGAGTATCCGCACAGCGCGGTCGGAGAAAGCGAGTGGGGCAGCTATAATTTCATCCATTCCCGTCGCGAGGTGCGGTGTTTTCTGCAATCCGCCGCGAATTACTGGCTCGAGGAGTTCCATTTCGACGGCCTGCGCATGGATGCGGTCTCGCGCCTCATCTACTGGCAGGGCGACGAGCAGCGCGGCATAAACGGCGATACGCTCGACTTCCTCAAGGGCATGAACTGCGGTCTCAAGGCGCGCCACCCCTCCGCTCTGCTCATCGCGGAGGACTCGACCGCCTACCCCGGCGTCACCCGCCCGATCGACGAGGGCGGCCTCGGCTTCGACTACAAATGGGATCTCGGCTGGATGCACGACACGCTCGAATTCTGCCAGACGCAGCCCGACCTGCGGCCGCGCGACCGCGGCAAGCTGCTGTGGTCGATGCACTATTTCGCGAACGAGCGCTACCTGCTCCCCCTCTCGCACGACGAGGTCGTACACGGCAAGGCCTCCATCGTGCAGAAAATGTGGGGCGCGGACGAAAAGGACAAGTATGCGCAGGCGCGCACGATGTACCTTTATATGTTCGCGCATCCCGGCAAAAAGCTCAATTTCATGGGCAATGAGCTGGGACAGCTTTATGAATGGAACGAGGCCGGCACGCTCGACGGCGCACTCGCGGAGCGCCCGTTCCATCTGTTTTTCCACAGCCTGTGCAGAACTTATCGGGATAACCCGGCGCTGCACTGCGACTACGCGCCGGACAGCTTTTCCTGGGCGGACAGCCGCGCCGACGCACCCTCGCTCATCGGCATGGTGCGCCGGGGGCACGGCGAGACACTGCTCGCGCTGTGCAATTTCGGCAGCGACCCGGCGGTCTATGACGGCCCGCTCGGCGACGCGCCCTCCCTGCTGCTGCACACCGATCTCGTCGAGTTCGGCGGCGACACCGAGGAAGGCGAGCTGAATACCGAGCTTCCGCTCCTTCTGCCGCCGTACAGCGGCATGCTGCTGCGCATTGAATAAAGGCAGCACCGCACAATGAAAGCGAAAACCACCGCATAACGCATTTTTAACGTTCTGCGGTGGTTTTCCTTTGCGCGGGTTGAAAGAAATATGAAAAGGGGTAATGGTTCGATAGAAATCAGCCGTTCTTCGCGGTGACGATGCCCTTGTGCAGGCTCAGCACCGGAAGCAGGACCGCGCAGACGATAACGCCCGCAACGCCCTGTACGATGTTCATCGGGATGCCGACGGCGACAGCGGTCGCGGCTGCGGCTGCATTGCTGCCCATTGCGACCTCCATGCCCATCTCATACAGGAAATAGCCGATGACCATGACGGCCTCTGCCGGGATGCCGCTCAGGACAACGCGGACCGGAACGACGCGCCTGTCTGCGCCTGCACTCAGACGGAGATACAGCCAGCCGCCGACCATCGCGGTCAGCGCCTTGATGACGAACGTACCCGGAACATAGCTCATATAGCCTGCGAACAGGTCGCTCAGCATCGAGCCGATGCCTGCCGCGAGCGCGCCGAGACCCGGACCGAGCAGCGCGCCGCACAGCAGCACCATGCCGTCGCCGAGGTGGATATAGCCCTGTGTCGGGGTCGGAATGCGGATGATCATGGTCGCGACCGTAGTCAGTGCCGCCATGAGCGCCGCAAAGATGATCTTTCGAAGGCTTGCGTTTTTCATGTCATACACCTGCTTTTCTTTTGTCAGACCCGTGGAAATTTCTTTATTCCCAACGGGTTTGTTCTCTTTATATAGATGATACTCTTTCTCTGGCTTGTATAAAAGGGTCAGTCCGCTTTATTTTTTCAGGGTCAGTCTGTCCGCAGCATTCGCGCGGCTGATCTTGAGCGGCGGCACTGCGGTGTTTCTCTCTTATCTCCCAAAAAACGCGGCTGATTTTTATATTTTTGTCTCGTCCGACGAAATCATAGTAATCCTATTGACAAACAGGGCAATGGCGCGTATACTGCAATCATACTAATTCACATAGGAATTATATGAATTGAAAGGAGAACGCACCATGAGCCGAATGAACTGTATGCCGACCTGCTGTATGTGTATGCACCGCTGCTGTTGTATGCGCTCCCTTGTGACATGTCGAATGTGCTGAAAAAGCATCATTCTGTATGCAGGAGGCGTGTGCTTCCTGCTTTTTTGTCGAAAGGAGTTTCCCAACCGTGAAGCAATTTATCAAAGCCCTGCCGGTCCTGTCCATCGTTCTGGCGCTCGCGCTCGACGCGCTCCTGCCGGACAATTTACAGCACCCCGCCGCCGAGCACCCGTATTTCACCTGGCTGCTGATCGCGGCGCTCGTCTTATACCTCATATTTTATATCGCGTCCTTCGCCCGTCCGGCGCTGCGCGAAAAGCTCGAATACAAGGCGCTCTTCTATGCCGGCGCGGCGCTGTTCTTCAACATCCTTAACCTGCTGACCGTGAAGTTCGCCGTTCTCCCGGTGCTGTACTTTCCGTCGCTCGACCGCGTGTTCGGCGTTCTGGTCGAGGACAGCACGTTCCTCGCCAAGTGCCTCGCCTACTCGGCACGCCTGCTGCTCATCGGCTGGTTCTGCGGCGCGCTCGTCGGCATGCTGACCGGCATCGCCATCGGCTTCAGCAAGACCTTTTCCTACTGGGTCCAGCCGCTCGTCCGCGTGCTCGGCCCGATTCCCTCGACGGCATGGATCCCGATCGTGCTGATCGCCTTTCCCTCCGCCGTCTCCGCCAGCGCATTCCTGATCGCGCTCGCCGTATGGTTCCCGACCACCGTTCTCACGAGCAGCGGCATCGCCTCCATCCCCAACTCGTACTTTGAGGTCTCCTCGACGCTCGGCGCCGGCAGCCTTTACCGCATCGTGAAGGTCGGCATCCCGGCCGCCATGCCCCATATGTTCCTCGGCCTGTTCAACGGCACCTGCTCGTCGTTCATCACGCTCGTGACCGCCGAAATGCTCGGCGCGAAGTACGGCATCGGCTGGTACATCAACTGGCAGAAGGAAATGATGGCATATGCGAACGTTTACGCCGGTCTGATCATCATCGCCGTTACGTTCTTCATCCTCATCACCCTGCTCTTCAAATTCCGCGATCATGTCCTTGCATGGCAGAAAGGAGTTATCAAATGGTAGGAAATATCTCCATTTCGGGCGTCTCCAAGCACTTTATCAACCCAACCGGAGAACGCATCACCGCGCTCGACAATGTGTCGCTCGAAATCCCCTCCGGCTCGTTCGTGTCGCTCATCGGCCCGTCCGGCTGCGGCAAATCTACGCTCCTGCGTCTGATCTCCGGCCTCATCCCGATGGACGAGGGCGAGCTGACGCTCGACGGCGTGCCCGTCACCGCTCCCGGCGCCGACCGCGGCTTCATGTTCCAGGAGCACACGCTGTTCCCGTGGCTGTCGATCTACGACAATATCGCCTTCGGCCTGCGCGCCCGCGGCATCTATAAGCAGGAAAAGGACCGCGTCGATGAGTTCATCGAAATGGTCGGCCTCAAGGGCTTTGAGCACTCCTATCCGCATCAGCTTTCGGGCGGCATGTGCCAGCGCGCCTCTCTCGCACGCGCCCTTGTCGGCAGGCCCAAGGTGCTGCTGCTCGACGAGCCGCTCGGCGCACTCGACGCCTTCACCCGAATGAATATGCAGGATGAGATCCTGCGCATCTGGAAGGAGACCGGCATGACCGCCATCATGGTAACGCACGACGTGGACGAGGCCGTTTATCTCTCGGACAAGGTCGTCGTCATGACCCCGCGCCCCGGCCGCATCACCGGCACGCTCGACATCCGGCTCTCCCGCCCGCGTGCGCGCAGCTCGGAGGACTTTCTCCAGTACCGCGGCGAGATCCTGCGCCGCCTGCACTACGGCGGCAAGGTCGAGGAGCCGAACTACTATATCTGACGCTTCGCTTTATAGGGGAATTCAAAATTCCCCTATATACACAGAGCGGTTCCGAAGAAACCACTCTGTGATACCCCAACGACGCCGCCCAAGGCGGCTGGGTCGGGGTGAAAAAAGCCAGGTACATGCCCCGGCTTTTTTCGGAGCATCATAGATGCTCCTATTGAATGCCGCGCTGAAAGCGCGGGATTCCCTCCGCTGTTAATCATTGCACCACCATTTACCTCTGTAAAAGCACAACACCCACCCTACTCCTCGAAAGGAACGATTACCCGTGAAAAAGAATGGAATTTTCTCTCGTGTGCTGAGCGGCGTGCTCGCCGGCGCGCTCGCCCTCTCGCTCTCCGCCTGCGGCAGCAGCAGTACCGCCTCGTCCGACGCCTCCGCTGACGGCGCTTCGGACAGCGGGACCACCCATCTCCGCCTGATCTACTCCCCTTCGCTGTGCGCGGCGCCGATGTATATTGCGATCGAAAACGGCTATTTCGAGGAGGAAAACCTCGATATCGAACAGGTAACGGTCGATGCGGCGCACGTTTCCGAGGCCATCGGCGCGGATCAGGTCGATGTCGGCATGGGTCTGATCGGCAAGCTGCTCCAGCCGATCGAAAACGGCCTGCCCATCAAGTTCACCACCGGCCTGCATACCGGCTGCACCAAGCTGCTCGTCCCAGGCGACAGCGACATCAAAAGCATCGCTGACCTCAAGGGCAAAAAGATTGGCGTGCCGGGTCTGGCCGACGCCGCAACCGTTGTTTCCAAGCGTTCGCTCAACGCGGCCGGCATCGGCGTGACCGAGCAGAACATGGAGGTCGAGTTCTCGGTCTACTCGCGCAACGACCTGCCGCAGGCGCTCGAGAACGGTGCGGTCGACGCGATCGCCCTCGGCGACCCGACCGCATCCATCGCGGAGGAGCAGTACGGTCTGACCGCCCTCATCGACACCGCAACCGATCCCAAGTACAAGGATGAATACTGCTGCAATGCGTTCGTCACCTCCAAGCTCGCCGCCGAAAACCCGAAGGCTGCCGCAGCGTTCACCCGTGCGGTGCAGAAGGCTTCTCAGTGGGTGCAGGAGAACCCGGACGAGACCGCAAAGATCATCGTTGACAAGCAGTATGTCTCCGGCGATGTCGATTTCTGCGCACAGATCCTCAAGACCTACAACTACAAGCCTTCGGTTCAGGGCGGCTATGACGCGCTCAAGCTGAACGCCGAGGAGCTGACCAAGATCGGCGTGCTCAAGGAAGGCACCGACGCACAGAAATTCGCAGACAACGCTTACATCTTCTTCGACGATGTGCCGGACGCGCCGGAGGCCTCCTCCGGCACCACCGCAGCCGCTCCGTCCGCCTCTGCCTCCTCAGTCAGCTTCACCGAAGCGGCCGAGGCCGAGGAGAACGACTGCTGCGGCGGCAAGATCGAAAAGCCGGACACCACCGGAAAAGCCTGACGGACACAGGGAGGAAAGGATATCATGTCAGAAATCAAATGCACGCACAGCTGCTCGGACTGCAGCAGACTCGGCTGCCGCTCGGCGAGCGAGGACCAGTATCCCCCGTTCTGCCTGACGACCAATGTTGACAGGGAGCTGCTGGACGAGACGCTCGAGATCTACAGGAATGACGAGCTTCAGGGCAGGATCGCCCGCACCTCCGCCTGCATCGAAGGCGAATTCTACGGCCGCCTGACGCGCGTCGAGGAGACCATCGAGTTCATCCGGCGCATGGGCTTCAAGAAAATCGGCATCGCCTCCTGCGTCGGTCTGATGCGCGAGACCTCGATCTTCGCCCGCATCCTCAAGGCAAGCGGCATCGATTACTTCACCGTCGGCTGCAAGGTCGGCGCGGTGGACAAGACCGAGATCGGCGTGCCGAACGAGAAAAAGCTCAACGGCGGCTGCGGCCACGAGTCCATGTGCAACCCGATCATGCAGGCGAAAACGCTCGCCGCGAACGGCTGCGACTTCAATATCGTCATCGGCCTGTGCGTCGGTCACGATACGCTGTTCCTGCGTCACAGCAAGGTTCCGACCACCGTCATGATCGTCAAGGACCGCGTGCTCCAGCACAATCCGGCCGCCGCCCTGTACGGCGCACAGTCCATGTATTCCCGCTTCAAAAATCTGAATCTGTAAAAAAAGCTCTCCGCATCGACCTGAACTGCGGAGAGCTTTCTTTTTATTCGTTTGGAATGAGCGGCTGCACCATGCCGCTGTTTTCGTAATTCGCCTGCGGCGCTTCGCGGCAATATTCTCAATCCGCCGCCGTCGGAACGGTACGGTATCCCTCCATGAGGCTGTCGTTTTCCATGATAAACGGGCGCGCCGTGTCCTGATCCCAGGAGGTATCGTATTTTTCCATCAGATAATCGTTCAGCTCGATCCGGTTTCGGAGCTTGACCAGCCGGTACGGCTCCTGAAACGCCACCTTTTCGACAAAATAGAGACTGCCGTCCCCGGCCGGCAGCAGGACGCCCACGTGTCCGATGAACAGGGTATTGTCCGTATCCGAGAATCGGTCATGGAGCACCACGGAGATCAGCCGGGCGGTCCCTTCCTCAAAGGCAACGCCGCGCTCCGCCCAGCCTGCCTGAAGGGCCTTGACCTGTTCCGCGGTCTCCGTGCTGTCCGCAGCAGTCACCGGCGCAAACAGCGCACAGAATTTTGATGTGCTGTCTCCGCAGAGAACGGCGGGATCTGCGGTCAGCGTTTCGAGATCCAGAAAGAGGGCGTCCTCGCCCTGCGTTTCCGGCTGGTCTGCCCCGGCAGTGATGAACTCACCGAACAGGCTGAAGGCCGTGATGCGGCAGTTGTAGCCGGGAAAGCTCCCGTTCTTCTCCGTCCACAGCTCCTGCATCTCATAAGGGTCATATTTGGTATCGGTCGGCGCGCCGCTCTCAAAGCCCTCCGTCAGCCATTCGTTCTTGACGCTGGCGTTGAACTGACCGACGCGGTCAAGAAGAATGCTGACCCTGTTTTCGCTAATGCCGGAGTCTGCGAGCGACTCGGAGAGCAGCCCTCTGGAGGCTGCATCTGTCAGATTGGAGTACGCCGCGGCTTCGAGCGGCGGCTCTGCGTGTCCGCCGCAGCCCGAGAAGCCTGCAAGCATGAGGCTGACCGCCGCAAGGACGGACAGCAGCTTTCTTTTCCGGTTTATCATTGATCTTCGCCTTTCCTGTGACCGCTCCTGCGGGAACGGATTTGTGATCTGTCTGTATCCTTATACTGTACACGAATCGGCGAAAAAAGTAAAGAAAAACCGCCCGTTCCAGCGGAACAGACGATTATCGATGGTACGCCCGGTGCGAGATGCTCGACGGACAGGATACCCTGATACATCTCGTGCATCAATTCTTTGTTGGCTTGCAGACTTTCCGGAATAATATTGTCGATTAATGTGCCATCGGAATCGTACAGCCACAGCGGATAGCACCGGTATTCGGGCATGAGCTTGAGTGTTTTCTTCATGTGGATCACCTTGCAGGTCTGAGTGGCTGTCCTTACCGGTGCATCACCTTATACAGCAGGTCGAGGCAGGCATCGGTTTCGCTGTCAAAGACGGCAACATCACGCTTTTCGCCGTTCACGGCGAAGAATACCTCCCAGCCCTGCGCCGTCCATTCCATGAAATAGCAGTTCGTGCCGAAATAGCCTGCGCTGAAGTCATACAGGTCTTCGGGCACTTTCAGATAGACCAGAATGGAATGAAGCTGATGGATGCTCATGGAAAGTCTTACGGAAAGCCCACGCATATGCATTACATGGTCAA
>JABLTO010220048.1_pt1 | contig 10445 bp, 10 predicted proteins | sample 7160091 | NCBI WGS metagenome assembly JABLTO01 (sample SAMN14651225, study PRJNA627086) | human gut metagenome | isolation source: feces | host: Homo sapiens
AGCATCATCGGGATCAGTCCCAGAATGCCGATATTCGTCTGTCCGGTTCTTTTTATGCTTGTCTATGTATTTATTACCGTGGTCGTATTTCGTTCCGACGGGGAATATCTTCCGGTCATTGTCATCATCGGACTGACCGTATGGAACTTCTTTAATAAAAATGTCTCTATCAGCGTGCGGATCGTCAATACATTTAAAGGAATCGTGTCAAAAATTTACATACCGAAATATATGCTGATCCTGGAAAAAATGTATGTGAATTTCTTTAAGATGATCATTTCTTTCGGGATCGTGATTGGCTTTATGATCGCTTATCATATTCCGTTCCGCCTGCAGCTGTTGCAATGTATCCCGTTAGTCCTGCTGCTGTTTCTGCTTACACTTTCATTTTGTATCCTGGTTGCGCATTTCGGCGTATATGTCAATGATCTTTACAATATTGTTCAGGTTATCCTGCGCTTCATGTTTTATCTTTCCGGTGTCTTTTATGATATCGGAGACCGTCTTGGATCCAGGATGTTTCTGGGAATCGATATCAGCTGGCTCATGACACATGTCAATCCGGTTGCTTATATCATCAATGAACTCAGAGCGATCATCATCTACGGAGATATCATGAGCCTGCGGCTGTTTGCATACTGGGTCGTGATCGCACTGATCCTGCTGGCGGCTGGCTTGTTTCTGATGTATCGTCATGAGAACAGTTATGTAAAGGTGGTGTGATGAGGTATGGAAGAACTGGCAATAGAAGTAAAAGATGTGCATGTCGTATATCGCAGCATGAAGTCCTTCTCTCTGCGTAAAAGCATCGGACAGATCCGTCAGCGCAGAGACTGTTACGAGGCATTGAAAGGTGTCAGCTTTCAGGTTCCGAAAGGAAAGATCATCGGCATTATCGGTAAGAACGGAAGCGGAAAGAGTACGCTTTTAAAAACGATTGCCGGTGTTTTTTCACCGGATCAGGGGGAAATCAATACTTTCGGCAACCGTCTTTCGCTTCTGGCAATCGGGATCGGCTTTCAGGCCAGTCTGAGCGGCTATGAAAACATCTTTCTCTCCGGGCTGCTGCTGGGGTTCACTGAAAAAGAAATCCGTGAAAGACTGCCGGAAATCATTGCATTCTCTGAACTGGGTGACTTTATCTATAAACCTGTACAGTCTTATTCCAGCGGCATGTACTCAAAACTGGCTTTTTCCATTACGGCTATCCTGGATACAGAGATTATCCTGATTGATGAAGTTCTCAGCGTCGGAGACATTAATTTCAGAGAAAAAAGTTATGCGAAAATGAAGGAGATCATTTCAGATCATAATAAGACCGTCATGATCGTGTCACACAGTAATTCCAGTATCCTGGAACTATGCGATGACGCAATATGGATTCATGACGGGGTGGTAAAAGAATATGGTCCTGCACAGGAAGTAGTAGAAAATTATGAAGGATTCATGCGCCGTTACCGCCAGCGTCATGCCAATGATCAAAAAAAATAAAAATGCATAAACGCTACAAAGGGGAAAAGGACTGCTTTGTGTGTCAGCGGGATGACACGATCGTCAGTCCTTTTTTTGCATGAAGGTGTTAGAGTGCAAAAGCATGCAAGGTCAAAGCGGCACAGCAGGGAATCATCAAAAAAAGTGAATTCTCTTGTGCCTGAAAAGACAGGCGCTGAGATTCACTTGAAAGCTTTTTACAGCAATGTCAGCTTATGGTCCGATGTTATTTTTTTTCGAGAATATAACCGATTCCTCTGGACGATGTAATTTTTATGCAGCTGTCTTTCAGCTTGCTTCGAAGCTTGAATGTATGAACATCAACGACCCTGGTATCACCATCATAATGATAACCCCAGATATCATTGAGGATCTGATCGCGGGATACAACAGTATCCGGATGATTCATAAAATAGGCAAGCAGATCAAATTCTTTTTTGGTCAATGACAGAGGCTGCTGATGCAGGAAGACCTTGCGATTTTGTTCGTTTAGTTCAATATCGCCGTAACGAAGAACCGTTTGTTCTTTTTTTTGTGTTTGTTCCAAGTGGCGGTTGACCCGTACGCTCAGTTCACGGGGAGAAAATGGTTTTCGCATATAGTCATCAACACCGGCATCAAATGCCTCGACCAGATCGTCCACGCCGTCTTTGGCAGTCAGCATGAAGATAATGCTGTTTACATGTTCTCTACGCAGTTTCCGAACCAGTTCGATGCCGTTCATGTTCGGCATCATCCAGTCGATGATCATCAGGTCATAATTATGTTCGTTTATTTTTTGAAGTCCGGCTTGCCCGTCTTCGGCATCATCGACCTGATAGCCGGCTTTCATCAGACTGTAGCCGATGATCATGCGGATATCTTCATTGTCGTCGATCACTAGTATTCGTTTCATCTCCTCAACTCCTTGTTTATATTAAAACACAACAATATCAGATGACTGTTAAGCGGGCGTAAAGCAATCGTTAACCTTTGTAAAAAAATATATAAAAAAACCGGAAATGTTTCCGGTCTGTTATTTACTGATCCTTGCTGATCAAAAGCTGGGCAATCTGTACCGCATTGGTAGCCGCCCCTTTTCGAACCTGATCGCCGCAGCACCAGAAGGTGAGTGAATGACGGGTCGGATCCGAAATATCTTCTCTGATCCTTCCGACATATACCAGATCCTGGTCACTTGTGTCTGCCGGCATCGGATAGATGGAATGCTGCGGATCATCTACCAATAATACGCCTGGTGCCTGCTTGTATGCATTGCGGATTTCTTCCAGATCGATTTCTTTGTCAAAAGTAACCGTAATGCTTTCGGAATGAGAGCGCAGGATCGGTACACGGACGCAGGTACAGTTGACACGCAGCTGATCGTGATGGAGAATTTTTCTTCCTTCATTCTGCATCTTCATTTCTTCGCTGGAGTATCCCATTTCATCAAAACCGCCGATCTGAGGAATCAGATTGCAGACGATCGGATGCTGAAATACTTTTGGCTCACTGATTTTTTCATTGTTGGCCATTTCTTTCATCTGTGTGTTCAGTTCGCGAATACCGCCGACACCGGCACCGCTGACCGCCTGATATGTCGAAACGATCATGCGCTGTGCGTGATAAAGCCGATGCAGCGGCGCCAGTGCAACCAGAGCGATGATCGTCGCGCAGTTTGGATTGGCAATGATGCCGTGATGGGCAAAGGCGTCCTGCGGATTGACTTCCGGAACGACCAAAGGGACATTCGGATCCAGCCGGTATGCGCTGCTGTTGTCGATGACAACAGCTCCTTTTTTGGCAGCAGCGGGCAAAAAACGTTTGGCAATATCATTTTCGGCTGCCCCAAGGACAATATCAATATTGTCAAAGCTCTCTTCTGTTGCTTCTTCGATCGTGATCGGCTTTCCCTGAAAGTACAGCGTTTTGCCGGCACTGCGGCTGCTGGCTAAAAGTTTAAGTTCGGAAACAGGAAAGTTTTGTTCTTCCAGCACTTTCATCATTTCCTGTCCGACGGCACCGGTGGCACCGAGTATAGCTACACGATATTGTTTCATTGCTCATTCTCCTCTTTGATAAATCCATTGTAAATGACTTCGATCGTTTTTTCAAAATCTTTATTTTCCACACCTACGATGATGTTGATCTCGTCGCTTCCCTGTGCGATCATGCGGATATTGATGCCGTTTTTGCCTAATGCCGCAAACAAATGACCGCTGATGCCGGGACGTGAACTCATATTGCGTCCTACTGTGGAAATCAGGGCAATCTCATCGGATACCTTGACCTGATCGGGCTGCAGTTCACGGCGGATGTCATTTACAATGTCGTAAATGATATCTTTGACGTCCTTGCTGGCAACGATGACACTGAATGAGTCGATGCCGCTTGGGATATGTTCGATGGAAACACGGTAACGCTCAAAGACAGAGAGTGCTTTGCGCACGATGCCTACTTCATCGGACATGTGGTTTTTATAAATGGAAATGGCAGTAAAGTCTTTTTTTCCGGCAATTCCGGTGATGACTTCATTGTCCTTGTCTTTGTCTTTGATCTCGTTGATGATGATCGTACCGGGATTATCAGGCTGATTGGTATTCAGGATGTTGATCGGGATGTTGGCATCCAGGATCGGAAAGATCGCTTCTTCGTGAAGGACGCTCGCTCCCATATAAGAAAGCTCGCGAAGTTCACTGTAGGTGATCGTCTGTATTCGTTTCGGATTCCGGACAATGCGCGGATCGGCAACGAGAAAACCGGAGACATCGGTCCAGTTTTCATACAAATCGGCATGCAGGCATTTTGCGAGGATCGATCCGGTAATGTCGCTGCCGCCTCTGGTCATGACCCTGATCTTGCCGTCCGGAGCACTGCCGTAAAAGCCGGGAACCACAAAGGGCTGGTTGTTGCGGGCAATGCGCTGCAGGCTTTTTTCGCAAAAGTCAAAGTCGATCGATCCGTCATAGCGAAACCGAATCACATCTTTTGCATCGACAAAGGCATATCCCAGATATTCCGCCATCAGCCGTGCGGTCAGATATTCGCCGCGGCTGACCAGTTCATCCACGCTGATCGATGTTTTCATCTTATTCCACAAATCATCCAGTTCCCGTTCGATCGGATATTTCAGCTGCAGATCGTCACGTATCTTGATATAACGTTCCCTGATCATTTTAAAGACAGGCGAGCAGTCCACATGATACTGCATATGTGCCTGACAAAGATACAGCAGATCGGTCACTTTGTTGTCCTGCTTGTTGGCGCGTCCGACAGCACTGACCACAACAAAGCGTCTGGCCGGATCGCTTTCTATAATATTCTTTACTTTGGCGAACTGCTGGGCGTTTGCCACGGAAGAGCCGCCAAACTTAGTGATTTTGATCATGGTTAATTCCCCCTATTGAACCTCCCGGACGAGGAAGGCAGTTTCATCTTTTTGTAATGCCATGCGATACTGTTCATGCATCCACTGCGGATCGACATTTTCATATTTCGTATATGTTCCGTTGACGCGAAGGCGGTAGTTTCCCTTCAGCAAAGAAGAATCATATTTTTTCTCTGTCATTACGATCTCATCGTAGCACTCCTGTTTGGCAACTGCGATCACGTCGCTGACAATGGCATTTCCGGTCGGCAGGCTGCCGGCTCCCTGACCATACAGCTTCAGTTCTCCTAATGTTTTTGCGTGCAGCGTGGTCAGATTGAAATTGTCGGGAATGTGTGCTTCCAGCGATGCATCGGCAACCAGCATCGGTTCTACAACACAGCTGTAGCTGTCTTGGGAACATACTGCTTTCATCATCAGGCGAACGCTGAAGCCTTCAGATAAAAAAAGATCCAGGTCGCTTTTCTTCAGGTTGCGGATCCCGCTGATCGGAAAGTCGCGGCAGCAGTAGGTGTCAAAGGCGAGCGATGCAGAGATGACTGCCTTGTTTGCCGTGTCAATGCCGTCAATGTCGGCACTGGGATCTGCTTCCGCATAACCGGCCTCCTGTGCCTGTTTTAATGCGACGTCGAAATCGAGGTGATGTTTCACCATCTGATCGATGATATAATTGCCGGTTCCGTTAAAGATGCCGCTGATCTCATCGATCGGATCGATTCGTTTTGCCTGCTGCAGAGAATGGATCCACGGAATACCGCCGGCACAGCTTGCTTCATAGCGAAACTGGACATGGTTTGCTTTTGCCGCCTCCGTAAATTCCTTCAAATGAGCAGCAACTACCGCTTTATTCGCGGTAACGACATGCTTGCCGGCATTCAGTGCCTGCAGAATATACGTATGTGCGGGTTCGATGCCGCCCATGACCTCTACGATGCAGGAGCATTCCTTATCCTGCAGAATCGCTTCATAGTCATCCTGCATGATTGGCAGTGTCTTTTCTTTTCCTTTTCGAATAAAAATGTGCGCTACTTCCAGCTGCGCAGTATTCTTTGTATCCCTTTGCCTGAGAATTTCATAGACACCTCTGCCTACGGTTCCAAAGCCAAGTATTGCGATTTTCATATCTATCCTTCCTCCGATTAAATGTTTTTGATGCGAAAACACTTGTTTTTAAATTGCATACATTGTATCATAGGTATTAACGAATTGCAACGAGAAATGAAAGGGGTGTTTGTATGGTGAAACAGCCATTCTATCACAGTACAAGAGGAAACGAAGAAAAGGCGCCGAAGGAAGCCATTCTGCAGGGAATCGCAAAAGACGGCGGCTTATTTGTCTGGGACGGACTTGATGAGGTAAAAATCGTATTAGAGGATTTTTTGAAACTGGAATATAAAGATATGGTAAAGGTTCTGTTTAAGGAACTGTTGTGGGATTACAGTGAGGAAGAGCTGCAGCAATGTGCCGATCAGGCCTATGACGGCCGCTTTGATGACGAAAAGATCACGCCGCTTGTCATGGCGGGCAGTCAGCCGGTGCTTGAACTGTTTCACGGACCGACCAGTGCTTTTAAAGATGTGGCTTTGTGCATGCTGCCGCAGCTGATGTCAAAGGCGCTGCAAGGCCGCGATGAAAAGGTGATGATCCTGACAGCGACCAGCGGTGATACCGGAAAAGCTGCATTGAGCGGTTTTCAGGATGCGGAGAATATTGCCATTACCGTATTTTATCCGCAGGGAAAAGTCAGCAACATTCAGCGTCTGCAGATGGTGACCCAGCCGGGGAAAAATGTATGTGTTTGTGCAATCGAGGGCAACTTCGACGATGCGCAAAGCGGCGTCAAAAGACTGTTCCAGAGCGATATGGCAAAACAGCTCAAAGAAAAGGAGCATGTGGTTCTCTCCAGTGCCAATTCAATCAACATCGGCCGTTTGATTCCGCAGATCGTATATTATTTTTCCGCTTATCGTCAGCTGCTTGAAAAAAACGAGATAGCCATGGGCGATAAAGTCAGCTTCTGTGTGCCGACCGGAAACTTCGGCAATGTGCTGGCAGGCTATTATGCCAAGCTGATGGGGCTGCCGGTTGCACATCTGGTGGTAGCGGCCAACGAAAACAAAGTGTTGGATGATTTCCTGCGCAGCGGCGTTTATGACCGCAATCGTCCGTTCCATACGACCATTTCACCGAGCATGGATATTCTGATCTCTTCCAATCTCGAACGAATGCTGTATTATATGTGCGGCAAAGACAGTGAAAAGGTCAAAGGCTGGATGGATGATCTTGCCAAATACGGCCGCTATCAGGTCGACGAACAGACATTGTCCAAGATCCGTGAAATCTTTGTGAGCGGACATTGCGATAATGCAGATACCTTTGAAGAAATATACCGCGTTTATGATGCATGCGGTTATGTCATGGATCCGCATACGGCAGTCGGTTCTTATGTGCTTCGTCAACTGCAGCTGAAAGAAAAATGTGTCCTTCTTTCCACGGCATCTCCTTATAAATTTACACGTGATGTGCTGAAGGCGCTGAAGGAACAGCCAAGCGATGATGATTTTGTCTGCATGGAACAGCTTTCCGATTATGCGAAAACCGTTATTCCGCAAGGTCTGTATTCACTGAAAGACAAAGAGGAACGTTTTAGTGATGTCATTTCCTGTGAAAAGATGGATGCCTATGTGGAAGAAAAAACAAAGGAGCTTCTGGTATGATCCGCGTATATGTACCTGCGACCAGCGCAAATCTGGGCGTTGGGTATGACTGCCTGGGAATGGCATTGAACCATTATGGTACATTTACGTTTGCTTTTGAAGGGGAGGGGCATGTGATCAGCGGCTGTCCCAAAGAATTTCAAAACGATGACAATCTGGTGTTAAAAGCTTTTTATACCGCTTTGGATGAGCTTAAGGTCGATCATCCATCCGGAATTAGGCTGCATATCGATACGCCCCTGCCTTCGGCACGCGGGCTTGGCAGCAGCGCGACCTGTATCGTGGCCGGTATTCTGGCAGCGGATGCATTCAGTGAAAAGAAACTGTCTAAACGAGAGCTTCTCAAACTCTGTCTGTTGCTGGAACATCATCCGGACAATGTCGCTCCGGCCTTGATGGGAGGACTGTGTGCTTCTTTTATCGATGAAGGAGAGCCGTATATTACTTTTTATCCGATTCATGAACGTCTGCGTTTCGTTACGATCATTCCTGATTATGAAGTGCTGACTGCACAGGCGCGTCAGATTCTGCCTGTTTCCATGAGTTATGCGGATGCTGTATATCAGATGGGACGATGTGCGGCGATGTGTCGGGCACTGGAACTCGGTGACCGGGAGCTGCTGCTTCATGCATGTACGGACCGCATGCAGGAGCCATATCGCAAAACACTGATCCCTGAATATGGACAGGTACGCGAAACAGTATTCGCAAAAGGAGCGGAAGCCTTTTTTATCAGCGGGAGCGGATCCACTATGATTGCCGTTACGGATCAAAGCAGAGGCGATGAAATGTGCCGCTGCCTGAAAGAACAGTATCCGAACTGGATCGTTTTATGCCTGCAGGCCGCAGGACAGGGAGGTTATGTCGAACATGGATAAATATTATATTGTAAATTCTGAGATCCTTCCCGAAGTCATGGACAAAGTAATCGAAGCAAGACAGCTGCTGGAAAGCGGGACGATTCGTCAGGTCAGCGAAGCAGTGAAGCATGTCGGTATTTCACGCGGAACTTATTATAAATATAAGGATTATGTCTTTCCGGCAACGCAGGGCAGAGAAGAAAGAAAAGCGGTGATCTCACTGATGCTGCACCATAAAAAAGGTATCTTGAGCGAAACGCTGAACTGTCTTTCGGAAGTAAACGCCAACATCCTGACGATCAATCAGAATATTCCGATCCATGACTGGGCCAGTGTAGTTATCTCTTTTGACTTCAGTGAGATGAAAGTGGCGCTGGATGAACTCATGCAGCTTCTGAAACGAATCAAAGGAGTGACCAATGTGCAGCTGATTGCGGTTGAGTAGTGAATGGATTGAAGAACAGCCGCCGGCATGCTAAACTAAAGTGAACAGGATGTGGTATTATGAAGAGAATTTTTCCTTCTCTGCTGGGCTTTGCCGCCGGCTTTTCCCTGATCGTGTTCCTGCTGTTGAGCAGTGTGGATATGAGCTGTTTTCGTCTTTCTTTTTTTGATGAACAGTATCGGGAACTGAATACAGCAGAGAACCTTGACATGAGTCATGAAGATCTGATGAACGCGACACAGACCCTTTTGGACTATCTGCGTGGAAGCAGAGATAATATTGATGTGGAAGTTACCGTTGCGGGAGTCAGTCAGCCTGCCTTCAATGCGCGTGAAAGTGCCCATATGGTAGACGTACGTTCGCTTTATCAAAATGCGATGATTGTTCGCTGGAGCATGCTGGTTCTTCTTTTATTTTCAACTGCAGCTCTTTTCTATCAGAAACGAAGACAGTTTCACGCATATCTGAGCAGAGGCATTTTATCCGTTTCCTGTCTGTTTTTCCTGTTTTTGGCTTTGATCGGAATCTGGATCAGTGCGGATTTTACCGGCTTCTGGACCAGTTTTCATAAAATATTTTTTCGTAATGATTTGTGGCTGCTCAATCCGGCAACAGATCTTATGATCAATCTTTTTCCGGAACCTTTTTTCAATCATCTGGTGATTCGCATTATTTTGTGGTTCCTTGCATTTTACATTCCTTGCCTGATCCTTGCTTTTTATGATCAACGCAAGGAATTGCAGATCTTTTTTCTTCCGACTGTCTGAGGAAGAAAAAAACAAAAACGAAATCAATGAGGATATCCAGTCTCATTGATTTTTTAATGACGGGAGGAAATGACATGAAAGAAAAAAAGATCATCCTTGCCAGCAAATCTCCGCGAAGAAAAGAATTGCTGAGTGAAATGGGAATTACTTTTGATATCTATTCAAAAGAAATCGAAGAGCATTTAGATCCGGATGTTGAACCGGCCCGTGCCGTGGAGAAACTGGCGGAAGAAAAGGCACAGGCAGTGTTCGATGAATGCTTGGATGCTATCGTCATCGGAGCGGATACCGTGGTCTGTGTTGATCATGAAATTTTGGGAAAACCAAAAGACAGGGAAGATGCGCGAAGGATGCTTGAAAAGCTCAGCGGCTCCACACATCAGGTGATCGGCGGTGTTGCTTTGTTATCAAAAGAAAAGCGCATTGTATTTTCCTGTGTGACGACCGTTCATTTTTATGAACTGAGTGAGGAGCAGATCCTTGCCTATATTGACAGCAATGAGCCGATGGACAAAGCCGGAGCCTATGGGATTCAGGGGCTAGGCAAACAGTTCGTTGAGGGCATCGAAGGCGATTATTTCAATGTCGTCGGTCTTCCGGTATCCAGGGTCCTGCGGGCTTTAAAAGAGTTTGGTTAAATCAGCGAAAAGATTTGAAAAAAAGAATTGATAAACATATGGTGATTCGTATATAATAGTGTATGCACAAAAGCAGGCCGGTATAGTATAGTGGTAATACAAAGCAATGGTAATGCTTAGCGCTCAGTTCAATTCTGGGTACCGGCACCATAAGAACAAA
>JABLTO010030586.1_pt1 | contig 10441 bp, 8 predicted proteins | sample 7160091 | NCBI WGS metagenome assembly JABLTO01 (sample SAMN14651225, study PRJNA627086) | human gut metagenome | isolation source: feces | host: Homo sapiens
ATCGCGAAAAGGGTGTCGAGAGGGTCGAAGACCCTTCGCGGGTGCAGGGCAGAGCCCTGCCGGAGTCCAGAGGCAGAGCCTCTGGCGCCTCCCCACATCCTCCCATAAGAAAGGAAAAAAACGGATGCAAGCACAGGAAACCCTGCGGAAGTACTTTGGGCATGAGGCGTTCCGACCGGGGCAGGAGGTCATGGTGAATGCGCTGACGCACCACCGGGATGCACTCGGCGTCATGCCAACGGGCGCGGGAAAATCCATGTGCTATCAAGTGCCGGCGCTGATGCTGCCGGGGGTCGCGATTGTCATCTCCCCGCTGATTTCGCTGATGGCGGATCAGGTAGCGGCGCTCAAAAGCGCGGGCGTTCCGGCGGCGTACCTCAACAGTTCGCTCACCCCGCGCCAGATGGATCTCGCCATGCAGCGCGCGCGGCAGGGCGCGTACAAAATCATCTACGTCGCCCCGGAGCGCCTCGAAACGCCCTCGTTTCAGGCAATGGCGCAATCCATTCCGATTTCTCTGCTTGCCGTGGATGAGGCGCACTGCGTCTCCCAGTGGGGGCAGGATTTTCGCCCGGTGTATCTGCGTATCGCGGATTTCGTCGATTCGCTGCCCACCCGCCCGGTCATGGGCGCATTCACCGCGACCGCAACCGAGCGCGTCCGGCAAGATATCATCCGCCTATTGCGCCTGCAAAACCCGGAAACGGTCACGACCGGCTTCGACCGTCCGAACCTCTACTTCGAGGTCATCCGCCCCAAGAACCGTGATGCTGCCCTCATGGATATTCTCCGCCGGAAACGCGGCGAAAGCGGCATCGTCTACTGCGCAACGCGCAAGGCGGTCGAGCAGGTCTGCGACAAGCTGATTCGCGCGGGTATCGACGCGACGCGCTATCACGCGGGATTGAGCGACGAGGAGCGCAAGGAAAATCAGGAAAAATTTCAGTACGACACCTGCCCGGTGATGGTCGCGACGAACGCATTCGGCATGGGCATCGACAAATCCAACGTGCGGTTTGTCATTCACTACCAAATGCCGCGCTCGATGGAGGCGTACTATCAGGAAGCCGGGCGCGCCGGACGCGACGGCGAGGCGGCGGAGTGCATCCTGCTGTACAACGGGTCGGACATTTTCACCGCGAAGTGGATGATTGAGCACACCGAGCCAAACGAGAACATGACGGCGGCGGAGCAGTCGGCAGTGCGCTATCAGGACATGAACCGCCTGAACCGAATGGTGGATTACTGCACGAAGCCCGGCTGCCTGCGGGCGTTTATCCTGCGGTACTTCGGGGAGAATACCGTGCAGGACTGCGGGCATTGCAGCGCCTGCTGCGGCGCGCGCTACGGCGAGGCGGAGGGAATCGCCCGGCAGCGGCGGCGAGGAGCGGACGGCGCACATCTGGGGCAGCAGGCGACGGCGGAGAAGGTCGGCAGCGAGAAAATCGGAGTTCCGGCAGGCGGCGACCTTTTTGAGCAACTGCGGCAGGTGCGATTGGCGCTCTCGAAGCTCTATCACGTTGCGCCGTTCATCATTTGCAGCGACGCAACCCTAACGTCCATGGTGCGGCGCAAGCCGGAGACGCTGGACGGAATGCGGAGCGTCAGCGGCATGGGCGAAATCAAGACCGCGCGCTACGGCGAAGCGTTTCTTGGGGTGATTCGCCCGTATGTGGCGCAGGAGCGGAAGATGAAGGCGAATGTGAAGCTGCTGGCGGAGCGTGCGCAGTCCGCCGCGTTCCGCAATCCGGTGCGCACCGCCCCCAAGCCGATGCCGCCCAAGCCCGTCTACACGCCCCCGCCCGCGCCGGTCATCCCGGACATCGACTGGGACAACCTGAGCGACCCGGAGGTACTGTCTGACGCATACCTATCGGGCTTAACAATTCGCGAAATGTCGCAGAAATCCGGCCTATCCGAAAGCTGGCTTCGCGAAAAACTGCGGAGCATGGACTTGATATTCTGATGGGGAACGCCAGAGGCTCTGCCTCTGGATTCTGCAAGGTGCTTTGCCCCTTGACCCCACAAGGGAGTTCCTCCCTTGACCCTTTTGCGCGATTGAGTTGTGCGCACTGGCATACTATGCCCGCGTGTTTATCCACGAGGTATGCATTTCCACTGACAGCCGCATAAAGAAAGCCCACTGGGAGTTTCAAACCTCCACAGTGGGTTCTTTCATGATTTACGCATTCAGCACCGACCGCAAAAACGCCTTCGTGCGCTGGTTCTGCGGGTCTTCAAACACTTGCGTCGGCGTGCCTTCCTCGATGATGTAGCCGTCCGCCATGAACAGCACGCGGTTGCATACTTCCTTCGCAAAGCCCATCTCGTGCGTCACGCACAGCATCGTCATGCCCTCGGACGCAAGGTCTTTCATGACGTTCAGCACCTCGCCAACCAGTTCCGGGTCAAGGGCGGAGGTCGGCTCGTCAAAGAGCATGATTTCCGGCTTCATCGCCAAGGCGCGCGCAATCGCCACGCGCTGCTGCTGTCCGCCGGAGAGGCGGTTCGGATATTCATCTGCTTTGCTCTTCAAGCCAACGCGGTCAAGCAGCGTCAGCGCCTCCTGACGTACCTGCTCCTTGTCCTCGTGCTTGACGATAATCGGCGACATCATCACGTTGTCCAGCACCGTCTTGTGCGGGAAGAGGTTGAAGCGCTGAAAGCACATGCCCATTTCCAGCAGAAGCTGCTGCTGCGTCTTCTTGTCGATACGCTCGACCGTGTGGTCATGCTCGCGGTGCAGCAGCAGATGCCCCTTGATGAAGATTTTGCCGCCCGTAATCGTCTCCAGCTGGTTCAGCGAGCGCAGATAGGTGGATTTGCCCGCGCCGGACGGGCCAATCAGGCAGATGACTTCACCCTTTTTGACCTGCAGGTTGATGTCCTTCAAGACTTCCAGCTTGCCGTAATGTTTGGAAACATGCTGCGTTTCCAGCATGAACGCTTCCTGATTTTCCATCGGGACACCTCCTTATTCGTACACCGAGAATTTCTTCTCGATTTTGTTGAAGATGAACGTGAACAGCGCGGTGATAATCAGATAGAGAATCAGCGCAGGGATAAAGACGAGGTTCGAGCCTTCGCTGGTGCGGATGTTGTTGGCAATCGTCGTGATGTCCTGCAAAGAAATCGCGAACACAATCGACGCATCTTTCAGAATCATGACGAACTCATTGCAGACAGGCGGAATCATCCGGCGAATCGACTGCGGGATAACGATGTGCGACATGGTCTGCCAGTAGGTCATGCCGAGGGCCTTCGCGGCTTCATGCTGTCCCTTGTCGATGGACTGAATCGCCGCGCGGACGATTTCCGCGCAGTACGCGCCGGAGTTCAGGCTGAACGTGATGCACGAGGCAAGGAACGAACCCATGTAGGTTGCGTCTGTGCCATAGGCGCTGAACAGCCCCGTCCACGAGAAGTCGAAGATCTTGGGCAGCGTGAAGTAGACGACGAAGAGCTGAATCAGCAGCGGCGTGCCGCGGAAGAAGAAGATATAACCGCTGCAAATCTTGCTGAGCGGCTTGAATTTGCTGATCTTGCCCAGCGCCAGCAGGGTGCCCAGAATCAAGCCGAAGAACACGGTGATGGTCGTCAGCAGGATGGTCAGCTTTGCGCCGTACATCAGGTTGCGGCCGCCGCCGAGCATCCGGTAGGTGTAGTTAATCATCTGCCCGACGACCTGCATTGCGCCGTCGTTCGCCGGAATAATCTGGTTGCAGAAGCCAACGTAGCTTTCCGACACAACGTCGCGCCCGCTGGACGAGACGGACAGGTAGCTGACGCAGAACAGCGGGTTATAGGAGATGGTCAGGCGTTTGCGGGTGCTCTGCGCGTCCTCCGCCAGCCGCTGCTGCATTGCTTCCGAGGTGTTCGCCAGCATTTCCTCGCGCGTGGGCATCATGGTCGAGAGAATCCCAACGACGATGAGGACGAGCAGCACAATGCTGACGACGATTTTTGTTTTCCGCTGCCACCGATCGACCCGGAACAGCTTTGCGGGCATTTTTCCCTTCATATCCGATTCCTTTCCCGCCGCATGGTCAGCGGATTCCCTTGTCACACAAAAAACCGCGCCCTGTCGGATGGGATGTTTCCACCCGGCAGGTGCGGATTGTTTGCGGCTGTAGGCTGATTACTCCGCAGTTTCCTCGGATTCCGCGCCGAACCAGTACTCGTAGATTTCCTTCAGCGTGCCGTCTTCTTCCAGTTCCTGCATCGCCTGATTGATGGCGGCCTGCATGTCGGTGTCGTTCAGACCCATCGCGATGGCGAACTGCTCACCTTCGGTCATGTCCTGATAGACAATCTTGTACAGTTCCGGATTCTTCGCAACATAGCTTTCCGCAACGCCGCTGTCCACCACGACCGCCTGAATTTCGCCGTTGGTCAGCTGGGTGAAGCAGTTGCTCAGCTTGTCGTTCGCCACCACGGTCACGTTGATGGTCTGGGTGGATTCATAGTCGCCCATCAGGATGTCCGCGGTCGTGCCCTTCTGCACACCGATGACATAGCCGTCCAAATCCATGAAGGAATTGATTTCCACGTCCTTGTCCGCCGGCACAACCACCGCCTGATAGTTGGTGATGTAGGGCAGGGAGAACAGCATGTTCTGCATACGATCAGCGGTGATGGTCACGGCAGAGCAGACCACGTCGTAGTTCACGCCGATGCCATCGAAGATGCCGTCAAAAGAGGTCGTCACAACCTGCATCTCCAGGCCGAGCTTTTCCGCGACAGCCGCCATGATGTCCATGTCCAGACCGACGATCGTCTCGCCGTCGTCCGCGACCATCTCGAAAGGCGGATAACCGGCTTCGCAGCCAACCGTCAGCACACCTGCGTACAAGGTCTTGACTTCCGCGGGCGCGGCTTCTTCCGCGAACACGAATGTCACCATCATCATCAGAGCAATAACCACACTCAGCAGCTTCTTCATTGTTACCATCCTCCTGAAAACAGGTTTTTCACGATTTTATTGTCCGCCGGAGCGCTTCCGGGGAACAGTGCATAGTATAGCGCAGAATTATCCGCTTGTCAATGCATATTCATACATTTTCCGTGAATTTTTTTGATGATGCCGTCGTTTCGCTCAGCACCACCGCCGCGAAAATCACCAGAAAGCCCAGTCCCATTCGGATGGTCAGCTTTTCGCCCAGAAAAATCACGCCGGACAGCGCCCCGAACACGGATTCGAGGCTCATCAGCAGCGCCGCATGAGACGTCGGTGCGAGCTTCTGCGCGATATTCTGGCAGGACGATGCCAGCATGGTTGAGAACACCGCGACATACAAAATGCCGCCGATGGACTGCATGTTCCACTGTATCGGCATCCCCCGCTCCGTCGCCAGCGACCAGCACAGCCCCATCAGCGCCGCAAACGCAAACTCCAGCACAATCAGCGCATAAGTATCCATGCGTTCATTGCAGCGCCCGACGGAGATAATCTGCGCCGCATACAGCACGCCGCACACCAGCGTCAGCACGTCGCCGCGATTCAGTCCGCCGCTTTCGCCGTCCAGCGAGAGGATGCCGATGCCCAGCAGCATCAGCACCGCCGCGACATATCGCCGCGCGCCGAGCTTCTCATGGAACAGCACCGCACTGCCGAACGGCACCAGCAGGACGTAAATCGTCGTCAGAAACGCATTCTTCCCGGCGGTCGTGTCCTGCAATCCGATGGTCTGCACAATGTACGCCAGCCCGGTCAGTACGCCGACGAGCAGCCCCATCAGCACCTGTCCGCGCGTCAGCCCCCGCAGGTGCTTGCGGAGAATCACGCCGCTGATGAGCGCCGCAATGCCGAAGCGCAGCGCAATCATCATCGACGGCGGCACACTGTCCAGCGTATTTTTCACCACTGCGAACGCTGACCCCCAGATAATTGCCGCTGCCAGCAGCAATCCATCCGCAATCCATTGTTTCTTCGTCATTCTGCATCCTCTTTTCGTTTTTTTCGCGCCGCAAGCGCTTGCAACTGGCCATCCTGCGTGTTATACTGACAGTATCAAATTTGGAGGAGGGGGTTTCCCCATGAAAAAGTTCATCGAAGAGTTTAAGAAGTTCGCCCTGCGCGGCAACGTGATGGACATGGCGGTCGGCGTCATCATCGGCGGCGCGTTCACCGGCATTGTCACGGCGCTGACGACGAATTTCATCAATCCGCTGCTATCGCTGATTTTCACCGGCGGCCCCGGCGACATTTCCGACGGTGTGGCATGGACATTCGGCGCGGCGTTTGCGTCGTTCCTGACGACGGTGGTGAATTTCTTCATCACGGCGCTGGTGCTGTTTGTGCTGCTGAAGGGGATTAACGCGCTGATGAGCATCGGGAAGAAGCCCGCTGCGCCTGCCGCGCCGACGACGAAGAAATGCCCCTATTGCCTGAGCGAGATTCCGATTAAGGCGACGCGCTGCCCGCACTGCACGTCTGAACTGGATAAAAAGTAAAAGAAAAGCCGCTGAAAAGTTCAATCAGGGAAGCGCGACCAAGCCGGGTCGCCAAAAAAGGGTCAAGGGGCAATGCCCCTTGCGGAGTCCAGAGGCGGCGCCTCTGGTGGGGTTTGGGGCAACGCCCCAACTGCCGCACGGGCAACCACTCCCAAGGAAGTCACCAGCAAAGGCGCAGGCAGCGAAGCGTCCCTGCCAGTAACTTTGCGCATCCGCAGATGCGCCCCCAACTTGCTTTACCTACCACTCACACATTGTCGCGCCAAATGGGCGCGACCGACCAGCATCGAGAGAAATGGTTCTCTTGCTGCTGGTCTTTTTTGTTGCATGGGTTTCGCCTCTGCGGAGGCGACCAGAGGGCTTTGCGGTCGCCCTCTGGACTGCTTCGCATCCACATCTAAGCGGCTTGATTTTTCTTGTTGCAGGGATTTCGCGCCTGCGAGCGCGACAAGGGGGCTTTGCGGTCGCCCCCTTGACCCCTTCGCCCTTCGCCAACTATGTTACTGGAATTTATCGCGGCAAAACCGACCCCGTAATTCCAAAAGAGCGGCGCTCCCATTGCTGGAAACGCCGCTTCTGCTTGTTAAACCTGCTCCTGATGCTTGATCGCCGCGCCGACAAAATCGCGGAACAGCGGATGCGGACGGTTCGGACGGCTCTTCAATTCCGGATGGAACTGCACCGCCACATACCACGGATGGTCGGGAATCTCAACAATCTCCACCAGATTGCGGTCAGGGTTCTTGCCCGCAATGGTCATGCCGCCCTCTTCAAAGCGGGTCAGATAATCATTGTTAAATTCATAGCGATGGCGATGGCGCTCCCAGATTTCCTCCTGCGCATACGCCTTGTAGCTGTTCGTGTCATGCTTGAGCGCACAGCGGTACTTGCCCAGACGCATCGTGTGGCCCAGCATATCGAGGTTCTGATCAGCCATCAGGTCAATCACCGGATAGAGCGTGTTGGGGTCAAGCTCGGTGGAGCTCGCGCCGCGCAGGTTCAGCACGTTGCGGGCGTATTCGATAACCGCCATCTGCATCCCCAAGCAAATGCCAAGGAACGGAATCTTGTGCTCGCGGGCGTACTGGATGGCAATCATCTTGCCCTCCAAGCCGCGCTGACCAAATCCGCCCGGCACGAGGATGCCGTGGCAGCCTTCCAGCGCCTCCGCCACATTCTCCTGCGTCAAATCCGCCGACTGCACCCACTTGATGTGTACCTTCGCCTGATGCGCAATGCCGCCGTGCGTCAGCGCCTCGACAATGGACAGGTACGCATCCGGCAGCTCGACGTACTTGCCGACAAGGGCAATCGTCGTCTCGCGGATGGGGTTCAGCTGGCGCTCAACCATGGTCTCCCACTCGGTCAAGTCACAGCTCAAGCCCGTCAGTCCCAGCAGCTGGCAGACTTTCTCGTCCAGTCCTTCCTTGTGCAGCATCAGCGGCACTTCATAGATGGAGCGGGCATTCAGGTTCTGGAACACGCGGTCCGCCGGCAAGTTGCAGAACAGGCCAATCTTCGCGCGCACTTCAGCGGGCACTTCGTGCTCACAACGGCAAACAAGAATGTCCGGGCTGATGCCGATGCCGCCGAGTTCCTTGACGGAGTGCTGCGTGGGCTTCGTTTTCAGCTCACCCGCCGCCTTCAAGAAGGGGATGAGGGTAACGTGAATATACAGGCTGTTTTCAAAGCCAACTTCCGCGCGCATCTGGCGGATAGCCTCAAGGAACGGCTGGCTCTCAATGTCGCCAACCGTGCCGCCGATTTCGGTAATCACCACGTCCGGCGCATTTTCCTGCTTGGAGACAAGGAGGATGTTGCGCTTGATTTCGTCGGTGATGTGCGGGATGACCTGAATCGTCGCACCGAGGTAGCCGCCCTGCCGCTCACGGTCGATAACGGTCTTGTAGACGCGGCCGGAGGTCACGTTTGCCGCCTGCGTCAGGGATTCGTCAATAAAGCGCTCGTAGTGACCAAGGTCGAGGTCAGTTTCCGCGCCGTCGTCCGTCACGAACACTTCGCCGTGCTGATACGGACTCATCGTACCGGGGTCAACGTTGATATACGGATCAAATTTTTGGATGGAAACGCGCAGACCGCGGCATTTCAGCAGACGCCCCAGTGACGCCGCCGTGATGCCCTTGCCCAGCGAGGAAACAACGCCGCCAGTGACAAAAATAAACTTCGTGCTCATGTCCCTAACCCCTTTCGCTCCGTCAGAACACATTAAGACACTTTATTGTAGCTGTTTCGTGCGCTTTCGTCAAGAGACGTTTCGGGAAAATTTCAGAACAAAAATGCAAACCGCACGCATAAAGCCTTGACATCCGCCCTTTTCGCCTTTACAATCTGCTGTAAGGAGGTCGTTTTCCGATGATGATTTCGATTACTGCCCCGTTTCTGCTCTTCCCGACGCGCCGCGATGCGCCTCTCTGCAAGCTGCATTTCTTGCTTTCCGGGCGAAAAGTTCAGGAGGCGGATGTTCGCCTCTGCGCGCCGGATGACGCTGATTTCGTCGGCTGCATGGATGCGTCCGCGTGGTTCCGCCAGACGCTGGAAGTTCTCTCCAGTGATGCGGATGATGCCCTGCTGTCCGGCATTTCTGTCTCCGACGAACCCCCGGTGTACGCGCCGGATAACCGCCCGCTGCTGCACTTCACGCCCCCGTTCGGCTGGCACAACGACCCGAACGGTCTGATTCGCGTCGGCGCGGCATACCACCTGTTCTACCAGTGGAATCCGTTCGGGCTGAATTGGGGGAATATGCACTGGGGGCACGCCGTCAGCCGCGATTTACTGCACTGGACGCACCGCCCCGTTGCTGCCGCGCCCGATGCCACCGGCACGGTCTATTCGGGCAGCGCGTTCTGCGACGCGGAAAATGCGTCCGGGTTGGGAAAAAACACGCTGCTGTTCTACTACACCGCGGCGGGCGGATCGAACGAATGGTCAAAGCAGGCGGGGAATCTGCACACGCAGCGCCTGATGATTTCCCGCGACGGCGGCGAAACGTTCACCCGCTCCGACGCGTTCCTTCTGCCGCACATCGCCGGGGGAAACCGCGACCCCAAGGTTTTCTATCACCCCGAATCCGCCGCGTACATCATGGTTCTGTACCTCGATGGCAGCGAATTTGCAATTTTCCGCTCCCCTGACCTGCTCCACTGGACGGAAGCCAGCCGCTTGAATGCCGACGGCATGTGGGAGTGTCCCGACCTGTTCCGCCTGCCCATCGACGGCGCTGACAAGTGGGTGTTCTGGTCTGCGGATGGTTACTACATGCTCGGTGCGTTTGACGGATTCCGCTTCACGCCCGAAACGCCCGTCCTGATGGCCTATGCGACCCGTCTTCCCTACGCCGCACAGACCTACGCGAACGTGCCTGAGCGCGTCATCAGCGTCGCATGGCTGCGGATGAAGGATGACACGCGCGGTTTCCACAGCATGATGGCGATTCCGGCGGAGCTTTCCCTGCGCCGCACGCCGGATGGCATCCGCCTTGCCTTCCAGCCCGTGCGGGAACTGGATGCTGTGCGCGGCGAGCCGCTCTTCCTGCCGCGCAGGAGCGATTCGGCAGAATTCCCGCTGGCGGACACGCCGTGTGAGCTGCTTTTCCGCTGCAAGCCGAATCAGCCGCTGACGCTGACCATCGGCGATACGGTGCTGACGGCGGAGAATGCACGTCTGCACATTCAGCCTGTGCTGGGGCAGGATGCGGCAGACGCGCATCTGGACGTCAATGAGCCGATTCGCGTGATTCTCGATCGCGGTGTCATCGAGGTGTTCGCGAACGGCGGCACATTCTGGGCGGCGCTGGAAGCGGAGGGGGATTTGCTGACGAAAACGGTCAGCATCGCTGGCGCGGAGGGGCTGAAGGTGTATCCGCTACACTGATTTTAGGTAACACCGCACAAATGAGGTGGTCGGCTGGCGAATGGATTTTTCGTCAGATGCAAATGCAAATTTCGAAGGTTTACTGGCGGTAAAT
>JABLTO010192580.1_pt1 | contig 10440 bp, 10 predicted proteins | sample 7160091 | NCBI WGS metagenome assembly JABLTO01 (sample SAMN14651225, study PRJNA627086) | human gut metagenome | isolation source: feces | host: Homo sapiens
CAACCATTCCTCTATGATGTCAAGGTATGGCGTAACGATAGAAGTTCTTCGCTTTGCTACAGGTGGCTGAGGTGAGAAGTCGTCTTGATTGAGGTATTTACGAACTGTTTTGCGATCCAAACCAGTAAGAGATGAAATTTTTGAAATTGAGTATCCCTTTTGGCTCAAATCTCTGATATCATTGATTTGGGACATAGTTAGCATTTCCTTTCCTCCTTTGCCTTTGGTGGTTCTTAGACAAAGGATATCTGATAGGTTATTTTGCTTCAACATGTCCCTTTCCGATTTTGAGAAATTCCCTCTCTGATACTGGGGAATTTTGTCTCCGATATCGGGTACTTTTATTATACGCTACACAATCACCCTCATCTGCCGGCTCAAAGTACCAGATACTTCTCGGCTCACTGTCAGAACCGGCCGTTCCCAGTTCAATATTCGCCCTGATTGCAAATACATCGTTTGGTGCACTTCCTGCAGAAACCATTACACACTTTTCGTCATTGCTGCACTTGGCAAGAAGCTGGTAACCGCCTCCTTCTACTGCCTTTAACTTGAATTTCTGTGCATCATGACCGTGATCCGTTTGTTGCCGGTTCCTGACCCTGCATTTTGGGATCTGAGCCACCGTCCCTGTCCTTATGGCTCGCTTAATGAAATCCTAGGGGGATTGCCCCTAGGGTGAGTCAGTAGGTATCTTTACGAAGAATATCGAGGTATTCGGTATAAGAATATATTTTGGCTTTTCCAAATTTGTCTGTTTGCTTCAAGATTCTATAATCAACCAAGATAGAAACCACCTTCGACACAGTGTTGTATGACATTTCAAGAGTCGCAGCGGTTTTCTGAATATCGATGATCGGATTGGATTCCAAATAAGAAAACACTTTAAGAACACTAGTACGCTGCCTTTTTGTAAGAGTGTCAAATAATTTTGTGCTTTTATCGTGTAGCGCAGTAAGTCGGTCGATTGTATGAATTGCATCCTCCGCAGAATCTGCAAATGCCTGAAGGAAAAATGAAATCCACTGTTCATAATCACCAGTACGTCGTACCTGTGTCATACGGTCATAGTATTCAATACGGTTCATTTTGAGGTAATAAGAAATATAAAGTGCCGGAGTAGACAGAATGCCTTTTTCCATTAAGAAGAGCGTAATAAGAAGTCGTCCAACACGTCCATTACCGTCAAGGAAGGGGTGCATGGTTTCAAACTGATAGTGAATCAAAGCGGCCTGAATCAATGGGTCAAGAGGATCATCACTATTGATATATTTTTCGAGGTCAGACATGGCTGTTAGCATATCTTCCGGATTTGGCGGAATATAACGAGCGTTTTTTAGAGTACTTCCCTGACCGCCAATCCAGTTTTGCGAATAGCGGAATTCGCCAGAATTTTTTTCCTGCCCTCGTACGCTTTCCAAAAGAACTGCATGAGTTTCTTTGATTAGACGATTGCACAAAGGCAGCGTTTTTAGCCGATCAAGAGCAAATTCAGTCGCGCGGATATAGTTTACAACATCGGAGACATCCCGATTTGTGTTATCTTCAATCATAGGATTCAAGATATCCTCAAGAGTGCACTGTGTGCCTTCAATCTGTGAGGAAAGAAGGGCTTCTTTACGGACGTACATGGAAATAAAAAGTTCCATGTTTGGTATACGGGAGGATAGTCCTTCAAGTGTTGCTATTTTTTTGTTTGCATCAATAAGTCTCGTGAGGAGCTCACCAGATACCTCAATAGGAGGATTCGGTGGAAGCGGGGCTGGCCGAAAGGATTCATAAGCCATTTCGCCTGACAGATTACTCACGAACGTTCCTGCTCGGTTTGTCATAATTTTTTTCCTTTCCTCCGGAAAACGGAAATTGAAATTTCTAGGTCTATTTTAACACAAAAATTTCAGAAAATCAACTTATTATGAAAATGCAGAGTAAAAGAAATTTCAGTAAAATGAATATTTATGAAAATTCTTGTTGAAAATTGTCGTAGAAATTTCAAGAAACCATATGTGATAGGTACGGTGGCTTGCAATGTCATTAAGATAAGAAATTCTGCTTTCCAAGCCTTGTCCCCTTTTTGATTAATTTCAAAATTATTATTTACAAATCGTTCAAACTATGTCTTTATTATAATGAACAACCATTATGGAGGTACATAGTTTGAACTTTTCTAAAATTCTAAAGAAATACCTATTTTCTTTAATTGATGAGATGGGCAAAAATCATGCCCTTTATACTCGAAATCCTAACCGTGATTTTTAACGAATAAAAAAATGGTCTTTTTCGAAAACCCTTCTTTGCACTCTTTCGATTGGCGCCTGATCGTTAAACAGTGAACTTTTGAAGTTCTTTAATTTCGATACCAATATACCGACAGTATCCTCTTTTATTCAACGAAGATCTCAGATTCTTCCTAGTGCATTTGATAAATGATATGAAACAATTTATGGTTATAGACCTCTTGCAATCGATGGATCTTCTGTTATGCTTCCATATGATCCTACGAATGAAAGCACTTTAAGAAAAAGTGAAAAATCAAACGAGTATAATGCTGCTCATCTAAGCTGCCTTTTTGACTTAAAGAAACGTATATATATTGATGCCAAAATCCAGCCACTCCATAAAAAAGATGAACATAAAGCTTTACAATATATGGTCGATCAGTATAATGGTCCTGCTAATACTATTTTTATCATGGACAGGGGATATGAATGCTATAATTCAATTGCACACATTGAGCAAAAAGGCATGTATTATATCATACGAGCAAAAGATCCTTCAAGCCATGGTATTGCTGCTTCTGTAAAAAATCAATTGCCTGATGAAGATACCTTTGATGTAAATACCTCTTTTTATATCGCGAAAAAGAAAACCACTGATGTAAAAAGCATCCGGAATTATATAAAAGGATTCGTTCAAAACAGACTTTTGATTTTTTTACAGAAGAATCCACCTATTATCCAATGAAGATTCGCATTGTTCGCTTCCATAAGAATCACTTATCTTAATGACATTGTGAGCCACCGTCCCTGTCACCATGGTCACTTCCACGCTTCGTGAAGTTCGCGCACTGTCGGAAAAATATAATCTGGCTTGTAGCTGCTGTCTTCGGCATCTTTTCTTGTGGCTTCTCCTGTAAGTACAAGCGCTGTCTCAACACCTGCATTGATGCCAGATAAAATGTCTGTATATAGACGGTCTCCGATTACTAATGTTTCATCCTTTGTAAAATGATTCTGCGCAACAGACATATCAACCATTCCTGGCTCTGGCTTTCCGATAAAATACGGCTTTTTCTTTACGGCATGTTCAATCATCTGACACATCGCGCCGCAGTCTGGCACAAATCCAAACTCAATCGGACACACCAGATCTGGATTTGTTGCTACATAGCCTACATCTCTCGTGGAAAGAATCTTGCATGTATCTATCAGCTTTTCATAAGTCAGCTCATTGTCGTATGCGACAAGCACACATGCAATCTCTGGATCCTCACAGTCAGTTGTCACACGAACGCCGCTCTTTTTCAGCTCTCGAATCAGTGATTTTGTTCCCATCACATAGATCAGCTTATCATCATAATTTTTCTTTAAATAATGAATAGTTGCATAGGATGCTGTGATAAAATTTCTGTAGTCAGTCTTGATTCCAAGTTTTTGAAATTTCAGAATATAATCCTGAATGCTCTTTGTGGAATTGTTTGTTATAAATACAAACTGACCTCCGCTTTGACGGATATCCTCAAGGAACTGCGTTGTGCCGTCGATCAAGCGCTCACCCTGACACACTGTTCCGTCAATATCAAATAAAAAAAGCTTTTTGTTGCTTAGCATCCTGTTACCTCTCTTCTTACTCGTAATGCGACATCAGGATAATTAGTTATAACTGCCTCTAAATCATGCTGAATAAAATTTTTCATATCCTTTTCATTATTTACAGTCCATACGCGCACCTTCTCGCCGCTCTCGTTCCATCTTTTCATGAAATCAGACATATACATATGGTAGACAGCTGGATGAAGACCCTCCACACCATTTGCCTTTGCATACTGCTCAACATTTAAAATTACATCAGAAAACAGCCATGCGGTCTCTGCTGTACTGTCAATTTCCTTAATCTTTGCAATACTGTGATGATTAAAGGAAGAATAAATCACTCTGTCATGCATTCCCGTTTCCTGGACAATAAAAGCTGTCTTTTCTTCAATCTGCGGATACCAGTAAATTCCAGTCTTTAACTCTATATTTACATCCATATTTGTTGTACTGACATATTCGAGAACCTCGCGAAGCGTCGGAATACCTGCTCCCACATAAGACTCCATGTGATTATGAAAAGACAGACGCTTTAATTCGCGCAGCGTCATGTCCTTAACAAAACCGCTTCCATTGCTGACACGATCAATCTTTTCATCATGTGTCACCACAACTTCGCCATCCTTTGTCACATGAACATCTAACTCAATGCCGTCTGCGCCCTGTTTTGCTGCTAACTCAAAGGCCTCCATTGTATTTTCCGGCGCATATGCACTTGCGCCTCTATGTGCAAATATCTTTGTCATATCTTACCTGCTTTCTTGCTTAAATTCACCTCAAAAAACGACAGGGCATATGCCCTGCCGCCCTTGTTATTATACCATACGTAGTTCAAAAGAAAAACTGGCAATCAGTAAATCTAATTAATTATTTACCAGATTGTACTCCTCGATTGCATCATTGATCTGGGATGCCATGCTGTCTACTGCCTCGTCTACAGCCTCATTTCCATTTAACATGCTCTCGATCTCGGACTCTACGATTGCGCGTGCCTCAGAAAATACACTTAACAGTGCGCCTGCATACTGCGGTGCTGAATCATGCAGCTGATCAATTGCAGTCTGAAACTGCGGATACTTTTCGATGTTTTCCTTGAATACATCTTCATCATGGGCATCTACGTTTACTGGAAAATAACCTGTCTCTGCATTCCAGAATGCCTGTGACTCTGGTGAAATTAAAAACTTTACAAACTCCCATGTTGCGCGAAGCTTCTTTGGATCGTTGTTATCAAGTGCCCACAAAGATGCACCTCCGATGGAAACACCGCCCTCATCAGTAGATTTTACCTTCGGGAAGTATGCGGTTCCCACTTCAAACTTGCCGTCAACATCCTGTAAAATCTGCTTTAAAGATGCTGTGGAGCCAAGTGTGATTGCAGATTTTCCTGCTGAAAAATCAGCTAGACCTGCATCACCGCCCTTTCCAACATTTGGAGCATATCCTAAATCGTAAAGGTTCTTCCACTCATTTAAGATATTTGCTGCTGCACCATTCTCATCAAATGCAACTGCAGTTGCAGCCTCAGTTCTTCCATTTCCATTGTTTGCGTACTCTAAGCCCTGCTTTCCGATAAATTGCTCAAAGAACCAGCCATAGATACCAAGAGACATGACTTCCTGTGCGCCACTATCAAGCAGCTTGTCACCGATCTGTGCAATTGCCTCTAAGCTATCCGGAATCTCGGTAATGCCTGCTGCATCAAACATATCCTTATTATAATACATAAGCGGAGTAGAGGAATTGAATGGCATAGAATACAACATATCATCAATGGTGTAATACGCTGCCAGGTTTGGCTCCAGAACAGAAGTGTCATACTCATCTGCATTAACCATAGACTGCATTGGAACAATCCAGCCAGATTCAATCATAAAACGAGTTCCAATTTCATAAACCTGAACAAGATCAGCACCCATGTTTCCGATCTGTGCGCTCTTAAGCTTATTCAATGCATCATCATAGCTTCCCTGATACTCGGCCTCTACGGTGATACCATACTCATTCTCATCATTAAACTTCTGAACCAGTGTATCAATTGCCTGTCCGTTGACACCACCCATTGAATGCCAGAAGCTGATTGTAGTTTTGTCAACCTCAGATGCATCCGCCATCTCAATCTCTGGTACTGCTGCTGTTGTCTCATCGGCAAATACCATTCCAGTACTCATGCTCAGTACGCTTGCTGCTGCTAATACAGATGCGGTTAACTTCTTCTTCATAAATTCCTCTTTCTGCGCTGCTTTCTTCATCATTGTTATAATTTTAATATTTACCTGTGATTACAGCGCTGACACAGGTGTTGAACATACAGCAAATATTTTACTATTTTTATAGAAAATATTTGCTTTTATGTAAACCGTCAGCCCTTTACGGCTCCGGAGAACATACCGCGGATCAATTGCTTCTGTCCTACGATAAAAATTGATATTGAAGGAATAATAATCATGACAACACCTGCAATCATCATTGTAACCGACTGCGAATCAATGCTGTCAAGCATACTAATTCCAATCTGAACTGTTCTCATATTTGATGAGCCAGTTACAAGAAGCGGCCACATATACATGTTCCATGCATTAATGAAAGTATAAATCGCCATTGCTCCAATGGAAGATTTTGTAAGTGGAAGCAATATTTTAACGATAAATTTCAAATTGGTGCAGCCGTCAAGCTTTGCCGATTCATACAGCGAGATCGGAAATGTCATGTAAAACTGTCTGAATAAAAAAATTCCTGTTGCAGATGTCAGGTAAGGAATAATAAGTACCTGGTATGTATCAAGCATCTTTAACTGGCTCATCGTCAGGTAGTTAGAAATAATCGTTGCCTCTCCCGGCACCATCATAGTTGCCATAACAACCATGAAAAGTACACCCTTTCCCTTAAAATCAAGGAATGAGAACGCAAACGCTGCCAGTGAACATGTGATGATCTGTCCGATTGTGATCAAACTTGCCACAAGAAATGAGTTTCCGATGAATCGAAGAAGCGGTACATTCTTGAATGCATCTATGAAATTTTGAAGAGTTGGCTTTTTCGGAAGCAAGTTCATATCAAGTGTGTATAATTCATTTGATGGCATAAATGCAATACTTATCGCATAGAGAAGCGGCAGTAAAATGACTGCACCCACCATTACATTTGCAGCCAAACGAAGCGCCGTTTTTGTACGTCTTCTGACAAGTGCCTTGTGATTCATCTGCTGCTTGATTGATACAAGCTCAGCCGCACTCATCGTTTTGACTCCATTTTTGATTACAACATTATTTTCCATCAGTAGTTCACTCCCTTCTTTTCCATCTTAAACATCACAAGCGTGATAAGCATAATAATAAAGAATAAAATAACCGACTGTGCAGCTGCTGTTCCAAAGCGATAGTTGAAAAATGCATTTCGATAAATCGAATAAACAATTACATTTGTTGATTCGCTTGGACCGCCCTCTGTCAGAATCTTAATCTGTCCAAAAGACTGGAATGCCTGAATGATGTTTACAACTAATGTGTAGAACATAATTGGCGATAATCCTGGAAGTGTAAGGCTGAAGAATTTTTGAATGCCATTTGCACCATCCACAGATGCACGCTCGTAGATTGACTCATCAATATTTCCAAGACCTGCTGAAAAATACAGGAAATTGATTCCGCTGTTTAGCCATGCAGTGAGGACAGCCACGCATATCAGCGCTGTCTTCGGATCGTTAAACCAATTGATATTCGTTCCCATCAGTTTATTTACAATACCGATTGAAGGATTAAGCATAATCTTAAAAATCATAGCTGCCGAGCTAGAGGCAATTGCCATCGGAAGAGCATAGGCAGTTGAAAATATGCGAATACCCGGAAATGCCTTATTACATAAAACTGCTGTTACAAGTCCCAAAAACATGCTTCCAAGCACAACAATCACAACGTAAATCATTGTTACCTTAAGGCTGTTTTGAAAGCTTGCTGATGTCAGCAGATCTGTATAATTTTCCAATCCTACAAACAGCTTTGCCTGTCCGTATTTGTTCGTTTTAAATAGACTCAAATACACAGTCTTTACAAACGGATAAAATAAGAATACGGCGAATACCAGCATACATGGCAGCAAATAGCAATATGACGTCAGACTTAATTTATTTTTACTTTTCATTTTCTTCCTTGTTTCCTTTCCTGACTACAGGCAGCATTAAAACAGATTTTCCTCTGTATTACAATCAAAGATATGCACCTTATTAGGATTAAAATAAAATGTCATTTTCTCATTTGGCAATGTTGTATTGTTTGGTTTTAATCGAACCGAGCAGCTTGTATCACACTCATCAAAATACAAGAATACCTCTGAGCCAAGCATTTCTCTTGCCGTGATTCTCTCTGTAATTCCAATGCTGCTTCTCTCAAAGCCACCCTTTACAGCATTCTCATAATCTGTGATATCCTCTGGCCTAATACCCATGATGACATGCTGTCCATTTCTGCTTCGTGCAAGAACTTCACCTCTCGGACCATCAATAATCACCATTTTCTCCTGATTTTCGCCAAAACTTAATACAGCCCTATTTTTCTTTTCTCCTAAAGCGCTGACCTTTGCCTCAAAGAAATTCATACTTGGTGATCCTATAAAGCCTGCGACAAATTTGTTTGCCGGATGGTTGTAGATCGCTGCCGGTGCTGCTGCCTGCTGCACCACACCGCCCTTCATAACAACAATCTTACTTGCAAGTGTCATTGCTTCTGTCTGATCATGTGTCACATAAATAATCGTTGTATTTAATTTCTTATGAAGCTTTGCCAGCTCAACACGCATCTGTGTCCTAAGCTTTGCATCCAAATTTGAAAGCGGCTCATCCATCAAAAAGGCTTTCGGCTGACGAATAATTGCGCTTCCAATCGCAACACGCTGCTTTTGTCCGCCTGACAATGCACTTGGGCGACGATCCAGCAGATGCTCAATTTCCAAAATCTTTGCAACCTCATGCACCTGACGGTCAATCTCTTCCTTAGGAACCTTGCGAATTTTCAATGCAAACGCTATGTTTCCGTATACTGTCATATTAGGGTACAATGCATAATTTTGAAATACCATAGACATCCCACGCTGCTGAGGCTCTAGGTAATTGCATAACTGCCCATCAATCCAAAGCTCACCATCCGTGATATCCTCAAGTCCTGCTATCATACGAAGCGTGGTGGATTTTCCGCAACCAGACGGACCTACAAAAATAATAAATTCTTTGTCGTGAATGTCCAGATTAAACTCTCGCACCGCGAAGTTTCCATTTCCATATTTCTTGCTTACATTTTTCAATGTGATTTCTGACATACAATTCCTTTCCAATCAATTCTGTCTATTTAAAGCGTCAGACAGAACAACAGGTGTCTTTTTTTCATTTCATTCTCTGTCTCACGTCATTTATAATAGCAGGCATTTCGCCTTACGTACTATCATCGTTTGGGAAAAGAAATGTAAAAGTCCAGTAAAAAAAGCAATGGAGCTATCCCCATTGCTTTTATCATATCTTTTTTATCTTATAAGTTCCTGCCATCGTTCAGGTGCAATTTCTCCTCCCGTCACCAGACACTCTGGATCTGGTGCCAGCACATGGCGAGTCACTTCAAAAATACGTCTTGCATCGCATAAAATACACTCTGCTGATCCAAATACAGTATGTACTGCTGCTCCACATTCATCAAATGCACGATTTAGCTTAACAAAATCCTCAGAAATATGTGGCTGCTGTGAGTTATAGTGCTTTCTCATATAGACAGAAACTGGCTTTTTTCCATGCTGCACGATTTTCATAAGAACTGGCATGTCAGACAGTCTATTTGGCACATTGAGCACTTCCTCTACACTATGGATGTATGTATTTCGTTCATGACCAACCCCAACTAAGAGAATTTTGCCTCCGACATCTTTTAAACGATCCTGACTTAACCCAGCGGCAAGCCACTGTGGTTCCATTGACGAAGTTCTAGTGCCTGCGTACATCGCAAGGACTTTGGCAGACACATCTGTTCCGGAGCAACGAAACTCGCGAACAAGCAGTCCTACGACCACATTTGTGTCGATTCGATGGTGCTGAATCTTCACATTCGCATTCTCTGGGCCACAAGATCTCCCAGATGGATACTAAGTCAAATACCCAGTATATATAAAATCAAACGGTACGAATACCGGAATTCATAATCTTTTTTCTTGAACGAATAATTTCTTCAATCAAGGTCTTTTCTTTTTGATACATAAATGCAAAATTAGATTGACATTTTAGTTTGTTGATCTGTGTATAAGTTTTATTGATACAATACAATAAGTAAGAGGAATACCAGTCTCTTTGAACCTTTGTCCCATCTGTCAGATGATACATTCGCTGAGATAATTTCTTTGGAATGTAAGTATCTGATGTGTGATCGTACTGACTGGCACGATATAAAATCGGTACCTCAACATATGTTCCACCTGTTGATTCAAAAAGCTGCTTTGCTTTTGCCTGCAGGTAGCCGGGACATCTATTTTTTATGGATCTTCCGAAGCGCTTTTTTCGCTTCATACGTCCATTTTTATCAACTGGATTCTCTGGATTTGCTCTTTTTTGTAGTTTCTTTGCATTTGGCGGTTCTGTGATAAAACAGTCTCCCAA
>JABLTO010012124.1_pt1 | contig 10438 bp, 10 predicted proteins | sample 7160091 | NCBI WGS metagenome assembly JABLTO01 (sample SAMN14651225, study PRJNA627086) | human gut metagenome | isolation source: feces | host: Homo sapiens
AAAATTGAAGAAAAGCTTAATAAATACATAGATAATAATTACAGTAAAGAAAAAATAAATTTAGATATAGGTAAAGCTAAATATGATATAAGTGATGAAACTTACAAAATAAAATTAACCAACTCTAAAAACAAAAATCTTTATTTTTATGTTAGTTATAAGAATAAGAAAATAACATCTACTTATGAAAAAGATTATAAAGAAGGAAAAACTCTTTATAAAAACTTTAATAATACTTATCAAAAACAGGTAAAATATAAGAATAGTAAGATTATTTTTCCAAAAAAACTTGATAGTTATCCTGCTACTGTTTATGAAAAAATAATTAACAATAAAATAAAAACTCTACCTATATATAACACTACTACAGAGTTAACTGTTAAAAATCATAATGAAGAAACACTTGTTAAAGCCATTAATAAATTTTACTTAAAAATTAAAAAACTTGGTTATAATCCCAAGGAATATAATTTTACTATTGTTGATGAAAATGATCTTACTTTTATGGTAAAAGTGTCTAATTTAGATAATAATCTAATAGAAAATAACTTAAATGAAATAATACGTGCTATAATAGATAATGATAAAAATATTATGAAGAAATATTCTATTAAATATGAATATTTAGCTTAGGAGGAAAAAATGAAAGATTGTCTTTTTTGTAAAATTATAAATAATGAGATACCATCTTCTACTGTTTATGAAGATGATTTAATTAAAGTATTTTTAGATATTAACCCAACTACTAATGGACATATGTTAATAATACCTAAAAAACATCATGTAAATGTTATGGATATTGATGAGGATGTTGTTAGTCATGCCCTTAAAGTAATTAGAGAAAAACTATATCCAATGCTTAAAAAAAATCTAGGTTGTGATGGTTTAACTATTGTTCAAAATAATGAATATGGTCAAGAAGTAAAACATTACCATATTCATCTCATTCCAAGATATCAAGATGATTTAGTTAGCGATAGTTACAATAAAGAAATGCTTATTCCTGTTGAAGAAGTATTTGCTAGGCTTTCAAAATAGTAATTACTAAATCTATAAAAAAACAAACTAGTACCAAGTAAGTTACATAACTTGGTATTTTTTTTATTAATTTATCTAAAATTGGTTTCAATAAATATATGACTACTAATGACATAACACCCCAACAAAGACTTATTTCTAAAGAAATATAGTTACCATAATTAAATTTTAAATCACTATAATCCCAGAAAACTTTTCCTGTAATTAATTCAATTAGGTTTCCTCCAATAAATTCAAGTGTTGTAAGAATTAAGACTGCTAGTAAAAAAACTAAAATTATTTTTAACCATCGAGATGCCTTTGTCCTATTAAAGACAAATCTCATAATAGCAATAATTAAACAACAACCCAAACCATAAATAGGTATCCATGGTCCATATAAAAAACCATTATTTAATTTTGGAAAAAATAAATATTTTAGAGTCGTTTCCATAATAAAACCTAAAACAGAGTATACTAAAAATACATTTAAATAATACATAATTTTTTCTTTCATAATATCACCAATATTAATATGCCCAAAAAAAAGAGAATTAATTAATTCTCCTTAAGTTAGCAAGCAATACTGCTTCCTAAAATTATAGCAAGTAAGATATATAAAACAATTATAATTATATATCCTCCTCTATTACCATGACATGTATTTTCTTGGCAAGCCATTTAAAACACCTCCTTAAATATAAGCTCCTAAAATAATAATTAAAAGAATAAATAATACTAATATAATTGCAGATGATGAAACATAGTTACCCATATATAAATTTCCTCCTTTTTTTTATGGTATTCACATTATTTTATGGCAAAAGTATCATTTGTGTGATTATATCTATCTAATTTATTAAAAATATTTTGATTTCATTGCAGAATAAAGTTTTTTTTGTTATTATAAATAATTGATAGGAGGAAAATCATGAATAAGAAAAAAATTGGAGTTACTGCTTTAGCACTACTTACTCTTACAACTATTACAACAGGTTGTGGAAAAACAGCTAAACTAAAAACTGATGATGAAACAGTAGTAGCTTTAAAGAATAGTAAAATAACAGCAAATGCACTATATAAGGAATTAAAGAAAAATTCTGTAGAAAAATTAATTGATATGATAGATCATAAGTTATTTGATAAAAAGTATCCTAGTGATGATACTGAAGAAAAATCAATTGATGATCAAATTAGTCAAATAAAATCATACTATGGTAAAAATGAATCTAATTATTTAGCAGCTATTAAATCATATTTTGGAGTAGAAAGTGAAAATGAATTAAGAAATAAGCTTTCTCTAGAATACAAAAGAGGTTTAGCTGTTAATGATTACTTAGAGGATAATATTAAAGATGATGAAATCAATAAATATTATGAAGAAAATGTCTTTGGTGACATTAAGGCTAGCCATATCTTAATCTCAGTTAAAACTAAAGATGGAATGAGCGATGATGAAAAAGAGAAAGCTAAGAAAAATGCTTATAATAAAGCCCAAGATATCATCAAAAAACTAGATGCAGGAGAAAAATTTGAAGATCTTGCTAAAAAATATTCCGATGATAGTACAAATGCTAAAAATGGTGGTAATTTAGGATATTTTAATAAAAATGATATGGATTCTAATTTCTGGAATGCCGCTTTAAAACTTGAAAAAGATAAATATAGCAGTGAACCTGTAGAATCATCTTATGGATATCATATTATTTTAAAAACTGGTGAAAAGAAAAAAGAATCACTAAAGAATATGAAAAAAGAAATTAAAGAAAAACTTGCTAAAGAAAAATTAAATAATGACAATACTCTTTATTATGAATCTTTAATTGAAATCAGAAAAGAAAATAAAATTTCATTTGGTGATAGTCAGTTAGAAAAAGCTTATAATGATTATATGGATAATTTAATTAAACAAGCTAAAGAAAATTCTAATTCTAGTAGTAATAAATAGTAAAAAGTAATCCAACTTTTTGGATTACTTTTTTCTTTTTAAATAATATTTTCTAAGTAAATCAACTGGTATTACCGTAAATGATAGTAGAATTGTTATTAAGAATTCATTTAATAAAAGGCCATATGATCTGAACAAGCTTCCTCCATAATAAATTATTAAAATTTGAACTACTATTATAAATAAAATTATTAAGATAAATGGTTTGTTTTGCCTCAATGATGAAAATAAATTTAATCTTTCTGTTCTAGCATTAAAACTATTAAATATTCCTATAAATATAAATAGAGTAAAAAATGCAGTCATGAAGCATTTATAACTTCCATCCATTCTATAGAAAGTTCTAATAAAAGGATTTTTTAAGAAAAAAATACAAAGTAATGCTGAATAAATACCTGTAAATAATATTTCACCATACATATAAGAATTCATTATATTTTCATCTTTTTTCTTAGGTTTTTCCTTCATATATTCTTGTAATGGTACTTCATATGAGAAAGCTATACCTGCTAGTGTATCCATAATCATATTTATCCACAGCATTTGAATAACTGTAACTGGTGTTTCAACTCCAATAAATGGTCCTATTATAGATAAGCTTATAGCGCATAAGTTAATAGTAAGTTGAAAAATTATGAATTTTCTAATACTTTTAAAAATTGTTCTTCCATAAAGAATTGCTTTTGATATTGATAAGAAATTATCATCTAAAATAACAATATCACTAGCCTCTTTGGCTACTTCTGTTCCACTTCCCATTGAGAAACCTACATCAGCTTTTTTCAATGCTGGAGCATCGTTTACACCGTCTCCAGTCATTCCAACAACAAGTCCTAATTCTTCAGAAAGTCTAACTAACCTACTTTTATCCTGAGGAAGACTTCTTGCTACAACCTTCAACTTAGGAATTATTTCTTTTACCTTCTCATCACTCATTGTATTTAACTCATCACTAGTTATAACCAAGTCAGAATTAGATGTTATGATTCCAACTTCTTTAGCAATAGAATACGCTGTATCCTTATGATCTCCTGTAATCATTACTGTTTGAATACCAGCCTCGGTTACTAATTTAACTCCTTCAATTGCTTCTTTTCTAATATCATCTTTTATATATAAGATACTAGTAAAAACTAAACTATCTTTGTTAATATAACTATTCTTCTTATAAGCTAAAAGGATTACCCTAATTCCTTGTTTTGTTTTTTCATCTATTTTCTTTTTTATTAGTACTTTATCTCTAAAAGGAATTTCCATTCCAGTTTCTGATAAATAATAATCACATTTTTCTAATAACTTTTCAGGAGCACCTTTAACATAAGTAGTTTTATCATTGTCAGAAATAGATACCTCTGAATATTTTTCTTTACTGTCAAACGGTTTTACTCTTTCTTTTTTATAAATCATCCTAGAATCCGTTTTTATAAAATTTAGTAAAGCCCTATCTGTAATATTTCCCCCAACTGCTTTATTTGCCTCATCATAGTAACTAGCATTATTATATAAGCAATTATTTTTTAGATGTTCATGTAGTTTTTTATTTTTCAAAATCTCTTGTTCTGTTCTATATTCACATAAATTGCCAGTAAGAATACCAACCACTTCTAATTTTCCATAAGTTAATGTACCTGTTTTATCTGTAAACAATATATTGAGACTACCTGCTGTTTCTATTCCCACCATTTTTCTTACTAAAACATTATTTTTTAACATTCGTCTCATATTAGATGATAATACCAAAGTAATCATCATTGGTAATCCTTCAGGTACTGCCACAACAATAATTGTAACACTCAAAGTTAAAGCATACAAAATATTGGCAAATAATACTGGAAAATTAGTAATTGTATTTATTATTTGATGTAATTGAAAATTATTTTTAATAACTATTTCAGAAAAAAGATAAGAAAAGCTTACTAAAATTGCCCCAATATAACCTATTTTACTAATTACTTGGGCTAATTTTTGTAATCGAAGTTTCATTGGACTGTCTGGACTCTTTTCTTGCAATTCTTTTGCCATATGTCCATAGAAAGTGTCATCTCCTACCTTTTTTACTAACATAAAGGCCTCTTTTGAGTAAACAACTGTTCCTCTAAATACATTTTTATCATGATTTTTAGACTTTAAAACCTCTCTTGTTTCGCCATTAATACTTGATTCATCTACAAAAATCTCACCAGAAATAATTTCACCATCTGCGGGTATTTTATCACCAGTTTGGAGAATAACTACGTCACCTACTACAACATCATCTATTAAAATTTCCTCAATATGGGAATTTCTTTTTACTCTGCATTTAATCCTTGAAGATTCTTCTTGTAATTTTTCAAACGCTGCCTCGCTACCATATTCAGATATAGTAGAAATAAAAGATGCTACAAATATAGCAATTACAATTCCTATTGTTTCAAACCAATCAAAATCATGAAATAAAAATAATGTTTTAACAGCAAGAGCAATAAGTAAAATTTTAATAATAGGATCTCCAAGGGACTCTAAAAGTAATTTAAAGAAACTATTTTTCTCTTTCGAACTTATTTGATTAGTACCATATTTTTTTCTGTTTTCTATTACTTCTTTTGAACTAAGACCATTAATCATAATTTTCCTCCTAGGAAAAACTATGAATTTTATTTTTATTTATGAATAACTTTCATTTCTTCGACAAAAGTGGATAAAAAAAAGACTATTTCTAGTCTTCTATCATTATAACTTTTTTGGTTTCTTTCTTTTCTTCTTCTTTAGGAACTGAAATTTTTAGGATACCATCTTTAAATTTAGCTTTAATATCTTCATCTTTGATATTGCCAACATAAAATTGTCTTTCGCATTTTGAATAACAATGTCTTTCACGACGAACGTATTTTTTACCATCTTTTTCTTCACTATCAGATTTCTTTTCTGCAGATATTTTTAAATATCCATCATCAAGTTCCATATTGATATCTTCCTTTTTAAAACCTGGGACATCCATTTCGATAACATAATTATTATCTTCTTCATAAATGTCACATTTCATCATTTTATCTAATTTTTTTGGAGATTCAATCTCATCAAAGAAATTATCAAAAAATACTCTACTAGGTAGCACTATTATCACTTCCTTTCTATAGCTAATATTAGCACCATTTTTAGCACTTGTCAAGTGTGCTTGCTAAAAATAATAACGTACCTACTATTTAGTGTAAACTTTATTTACAAAAAATATACAAAAGTATTCGTTATTTTAATAAATTTATGATATTCTATGGTATATAAGATATAAAGAGGAGGAAAATCATGAATAATGTAAAAGATATCCAACTTTCTACAAAAGTAATAGGATCAATAATAATAGTCATTATTAGTATAATATTATTCTATATTATAAAAGAAAGTACTTTATCATTTATAAATAAGAAAAAAAGAGGAGCTAATAGGAATCAGAAGAAAAGACTGACATTATTATATATAACAATTAGTGTTCTAAAATATATAATTTTTTTAATAGATATTATTATAATTTTAGGAATATTTAATATTAATGTTTCAGCATTTTTAGCTGGTTTAGGTATATTTGGTATTGTTGTTGGACTTGCCTTACAAGATTTATTAAAAGATTTTATTAGTGGTATTTTTATTATATTAGATTCTCAGTATAATGTTGGAGATTATGTGGAAATTGATAATTTCAAAGGTGAAGTTATTGGTGTTGGTTTAAAAAGTACAAAGGTAAAATCTTATAATGGTGACGTTAGAATATTTGCTAATAGAAATATTAGTACTGTTGTAAATTATTCTCAAAGTAATTCTAAAACTGTTATTTTATTTAAATTTAGTAGTGATGAAAATTTACTAAATCTAGAAAAAATTATGGAAGAATTAATTAAAAGACTAAAAGGAAAAATACCTGATGCAATTGGAGATATTCAATATAAAGGTGTTGAAGAGTATAAAGATTCAGACCTAGTATTAAAATTAACAGTTAATGTTAAACCATTAAAACAATATAAAACAGAAGCTATCATCTTAAGAGAAGCAAAATTACTTTTTGATGAAAAAGGTGTTAAAATTAAATAATTAATTGTGAAATTTTCGTGTTTTTATAGTAAAATACCAATATTTATGATATTCTTAACATGGAGGTAAGAGTATGAAAAATAAATTGGTATTTTTAGTAGTTAGTGTTTTTGGACTTACTTTATTTGTAACACCTAATATGGTTAGTGCTAAAACAGAAACTACTGATTTAAAAGAAACTGTAAAAGAAGAAATTGAATTATTTAAAAGTGCTGATGGATATGAAGACTATGTTAAGCAATTAGAAGAAGCTGATTTATCTAATTATGAGGAAAGTAAAAAGAAAGTAAATGTTTATTTTTTCAGAGGTAGTACTTGTAGTCATTGTTTTGAGGCAACTGTTTTCTTTGCAAATATTGCTAAAGAATATGGACAATATTTTAATTTAAAGGCTTATGAAGTATGGAGTAATAATGATAATGCTTCACTTATGGAAAAAGTTGGTAAAAAGCTTGGCGACGATGTAAGTGGTGTTCCATATATAGTTATAGGTAAAAAATCATGGACTGGATATGCTAGTTCATATGATGATGCCATCAAATCTGAAATAAAGAGTCAATATGATAAAAATATAAGTGATAGAGATGACGTTATTAAAAATTTAAATGTAAAAGATTCTAGTTCTTCATCTAGCGATGTAGTTGCACTACTAATAATTGTTCTAGCAGTTGCTGGAATCACTACTGGAATTGTTTATACTAGAAAAAATGCATCATAAAAAGCAAAGTAAAATTTGCTTTTTTTATTTTATTATTAGTTGTTAAATAGTAGCTACGAAATTATTACCAACAACTATTTTATCCAGTAATGTTAAATAATATTTCATGCTAAAAAACTAAAAGTTTATAATATTACATACAATCATTTTGATAACTAAAAAAACTCGTGCAATATTACACGAGTTTCCTAATCATTCTTTTCATACGTCTTTATAGTTTGAATAATTTGAAATAATCCATCGCTATAGTTCGTACTAAGATCAATATATTTCTTCGTTTGAAGAATTTTTGGTATTTCGCATTCTTCAAGCTTAACTGGTATTATTTTAATTTTGCCTGAATTTATTTCATCCCACAACATTGTTTCCCATTCCTTTGTTACCCAGTTTGATTTCACTGAGTTATTTGATAAGAATAGTAATACAAATTCACATTCTTCTAATCCCTTATTTATTTTTGATGTAATAGATTCTCCTGGTAATATATCGAAAGCATCTAACCATGTACTAATACCTTTTTCTTGTAAATCTAATGCTACAGATATGACTATTGATTTATCAACAGATGAATGAGAAAGAAAAACCTTCTTATTTCTTAGTTGATTGGACTCTAGATAATGTTCAAATCTATTATATATTTCATAATCAATCAAATTTTTCTCCTCAATTAATTTTAATCTTTCAGAATCTGAAACACCTTTCCATAATTTAAGGGTAATTTCAGATTGCCTCCTTTTTAAATCTTCAGTGTTAAAATCATCAGTTATGTATTTATGTTCAATATAATAATATTTTGAGTTATCAAACATTTCTCCAAAATATATTACTGATTTTTCTATACCATCAAAATCAGTATCCTCATCATCATAATAACCAAATCTTCCCTTAAATTTTCCTCCAGTTATTTTTACCAATCCATAATTTCCTATATAACTTTTCATTATTACACCTCTTATTACAATTTTATTTATATGATTATTTACCTTTTATAAGTAGAGATAATATATTTTAAAAATATTTGTCTCTTTTTACGACTTTATTATATATAATAATAATTTTATTTTCAAATCATTCCTATATAAAAGGTAATATTTTTTCAAGAAACAGGAAAAATAAATATTATAATACATAATAAAAAATCAAGTTCATAATGAATCTTACATCATTTGTCCTTGATTTTATATCTACTCATAAATTCTATTTTCTATCTTATTATTAGTTGTTGTCCAATAGTTAGATATGTTGACAATAGATTATTATCACTAACAATTTTATCTACAGTAGTATTGTTTTTTTGTGCAATAGACCATAAAGTATCACCCTTTTGTACAGTATAGACAATTTGGTTTGTAGGTGGTATTTTTAATTGTTGTCCAATTTGAAGAGTTAGTGATGACAAATTATTATAATTAACCAAATCATTAACTGAAACACCAAGTTTTCTAGCAATAGACCATAAGGAATCTCCCTTTACAACTACATACGTATCAGTATCAACATTATCTTGTGATGGTATTCTTAACTTTTGACCTATCGTAATCAAATTACTGCTTAGATTATTAAGTTGTTTCAACTCATTAACTGATATACCAAATTTATTTGCAATTGACCATAGAGAATCTCCCCTTACAACTGTATAATAATCACCAGTAACTGGAGAAGCTCCTGGAACTGTATATGGTGTATTTGTATAGTCAGCAATTGCTTTTACAACCCCTTCAGCATATTTGTCTAAATCTGATTGAAGTTTTCTAAGATCTCTTTGGTTATCAATAAAACCATATTCAATTAAAACAGACTCTCTTGGAGAAGTTTCTCTTATTATATAGTAGTAATCCTTGTTAGGATTTTCTGGTAATCTTCTTTGATATACCTTTCTTTTAATTTGACCAGCATCACCTATATTATTTAAAATCATATTAGCAAATGTAGGATCATTACGTAGGGCATAAACTACTTCAGCACCTTCGCCACCAGGCAATAATCAAGGTGTAACATTTTTGACTATTTTTCAAACTATTGTTTATATTTTAAAAAAATGATAAAATAGATAATTAAATTATGGAGGTGTTTTATGCTAAAATTCATTTTATATAATCATTTTTTTGAATGCTTAATTATTGGAATTGCCGCTATCAATTTTATTCTTTTACAATTTATAGAAAAAAATGAATCAAAATCTAAAATTGAAAAAGAAAATTTAGATACTATAACAAAATGTAAATTAACTTCAGTATGGTTAACATTGGTAATTTGTTCTTTATTAATACTATTTTTTGCCAAGAAAGTTCTATTATCTCTAGCAATATTGTTTATACCATCTATTTCTTTTATAAAATCGATTAAAAATATATATACAGATAATAATGATTTTTCTTTAGATAATAAATACGCATATACTGGTGCGGCTGTTTTTTTCATTATATTTCTTTCTGCTTATGTGGCTCCAGTTTACATAACTTCATTTAGTAGCATTGATCATGTTGCAAAAGAAATATTGATTTTATTTTATTTAGTAATTAAAATTGTTTCATTTGTATTCTTGATTTCTATTAATTTAACTGTTTTGTTATCTAATATAACAATTTTACTTGAATCTAAAAATTTCAAAATTAAAAATGCTCTACAAAATAATAACAATACTATAATTAAATTTATATCATATGACTTTATATTATATAAAAAATATAAAA
>JABLTO010009050.1_pt1 | contig 10437 bp, 8 predicted proteins | sample 7160091 | NCBI WGS metagenome assembly JABLTO01 (sample SAMN14651225, study PRJNA627086) | human gut metagenome | isolation source: feces | host: Homo sapiens
CGGCCATCTCCTGATTTTTTATCCTCCGTATGTCGCGGCTGATCCGGTTGATCAAAACCGTAAACGTCTCAAATCGCTCCTGCATGGCTGCGCTCCTCCCTCACGAATGCTTTTGTTGAAATCTCAACTTTCGGACTATACCACATGGATGTTGAAATGTCAACAGCAAAGTTCCGCACAGCCATTACTCTTTGATTATAGCATTCCACGCCGTGAGGCGGTCCCGTCGTGGGTTTTCTGTTATTTTATCGGGTGGAGGGTATGGTCATCAAGAACACTAACCCTCCCTATTTGATCAATGTCACTTATACTGGTTTTAGAATCTATTTGCCGGGAGGTTGCTAGATTGCCATTTCGCTTGCGACCATCCTTTGTTGTAACTTGCATCGGCTCTGTGATAAGCAGCCCGCGTTCTGAAATCTTTGATTATTGAAAAGCGGCGGAGAGGATATGCGTGGCATCCTCTCCGCCGCTTTTTGTGTTTTTTCGTATGCAGATCCTGGTTTGCGCAGAGACGATCAGTGGTGCAGAAGCTGCACGCAGCACAGGCCGTATGGCTCCATCCGGCCATTCTCGACGCCGTCGCAGAGGAGGCAGTCTCCCTGTATTTCCGACGGGAGCACGGCAGGCGCGCCGCTGAAATTGCAGCATACGCGGATCCGTTCTTCGCCGCAGGCGCGTTCATAAGCGAGAAGCTGCGGGTGCTCCGGCAGGAGCAGGCGGAATGTTCCGCTGCGCAGCGCATCCGAGCCCTGCCGCAGCGCCAGCAGCCTCCGGTAGAAGTGCAGGATCGAATCCGGGTCTGCCTGCGCTTCGTGCACGTTGATCTGCCGGTAGTTCGGATTCACATCGATCCACGGCGTTCCGGCTGTGAAGCCCGCGTTGGCGGAAGCATCCCACTGCATGGGCGTACGCGCATTGTCGCGGCCTTTTTTGCGGATGCCGTTCCACGCCCAGGCTTCCCGTCCGTCCTTCCGGGCCTGCGCGAGCAGATTGAGGCTCTCCACATCGCGGAGCTGCGTCTCGTCCCGGAACGGGAAATTTGTCATACTGATCTCCTCGCCCTGATACAAAAACGGCGTTCCGCGCAGCAGATACATGGCCGCCGCCAGCATCTTCGCACTCCGGACGCGCAGCGCCTCCGAAGCGTCGGAGCCAAACCGCGACACGGCCCGCGGCTGATCGTGGTTGCCCCAGAACAGGGTGTTCCAGTCGATTGCCTCCTGCCAGCGCACGAGAAGCTGCTTGAGTTTTCTCAGGTCGAACGGGATCACATTCCATTTGCCGCCACAGCCGTCGAGATCCATAAAATCAAACTGAAACAGCAGATCCAGCTCCCGGCCGTCGCCGACAACGGAGTCTGCATTCTCCGGCGTTACGAAGGTCGTTTCGCCCACGCACATGCAGTTTCTCCCGTCAAAGCAGCGGCGGCGCATTTCCCGCAGATACTCGTGCAGCTTCGGCTGGAATGCGAACTGCTCCGGTGAGAACACATACCCGTCCCCCTGCCCGTCCGGCAGACCGGGCGCTTTTGCAATTAAACTGATCACGTCCATCCGAAAGCCGTCTACGCCGCGGTCAAACCAGCGATTCATCATGGCATAGACCGCCTCCCGGAGCTTTGGATTCTCCCAGTTCAGATCCGGCTGCTTTTCACTGAACAGATGCAGGTACCATTGGCCGGTTTTCTCATCGTAGCTCCATGCCGACGGCGTAAAGAAGGACGACCAGTTGTTCGGCTCCTTTCCGTTTTTGCCGTCGCGCCAGATATAGTAGTCCCGGCAGGGATTGTCCAAGCTCTTTCGCGATTCCACGAACCATGGGTGTTCATCGGAGGAGTGATTCACAACAAGATCCATCACCAGCTTGATGTCCTGCTTGTGCATTTCCCGCAGAAGCGTATCAAAATCCTCCATTGTCCCAAATTCGGACATGATTTTTTCGTAATCACGAATATCATATCCCATGTCCGCATTCGGAGAATCATACACCGGGCACAGCCAGACCGCGCCGACGCCCAGCCATTTCAGATAATCCAGCCGGGAGATGATCCCGGGGATATCTCCAATCCCGTCGCCGTTGGAATCCTGAAAGCTGCGCGGATAGATCTGGTAAAATACCCGCTCCTTCCACCATGCCGCACACATTGCATTTTCTTCTTTTCGCTCCTGCATCGTATCAGCTTCTGACCTCCTTGTAGTATTCCGTCGGACTCATGCCGGTCATTTTTCGAAACAGCTTGGAAAAATAGTATCGATCCTCGATCCCAACCAGATACGCGATCTCCGAAAACGGCAGATCGGTCGTGGAGATCAGCTGCTTTGCGTTGTTGATCCGCAAAATGTTGAGATAGGCAAACACCGGCGAGCCGGTCAGAGAGGAAAACACCCGGTTCAGATAATCGAAGTTTCCCTCGAACAGCTCCTCGATCTCCCGGCTGGTCAGATGTTTAGTATAGTTCTGATTCAGATAACGCAGAAGCTGCTCCGCGATCACGTCGGACTTTCGGATCTTCCGTCCCTGTGCGCTGTTTTTGGCAAGCAGATGCTCGTGCGCCGTCTGAAGCAGAAAGCTGTGAAGCAGAGCGGACGCCCGGCGCTTATAGTCGTCCTCCCGGCTGTCGTAGCACTCCACTGCCGTATGCAGCTGGGATTTGAATTCTCCGCCGGTCAGATGAAACTGCTTCGGCAGGCAGGTCTCCGGAGCCGTGGGGTCGCAGGCGTCCAGATTATAGCCGACCAGACTTTTCCGCCGTTTTTCCGCCAACAGCGCCATCGCCTGCCGGTCGTCTGCGGCCCGGTGCATATCAGGATGCGTGAAATGCGCGTAATAATAGTCGCAGGCGGCCTTCTGATAGCCCTCATGCGGCAGCCCCGGCTCCAGCAGGAAGAAATCTCCCGCGCTCAGGTGATACCGAATGCCGTCCTCCTGCAAATACAGATTCCCGTCCCGGATCACATACAGGACCCACTCGTTGATGCAGCGGGAAAAATGGATCCACGGCTCGTTATACCGGATCTGTCCCAGCATCCGCACCTTCGGGAGCAGATCTGCATTATAGGATATCAGCATACTTCATCCCCCATTGTGAACCAGACTGCGGTCCAATAGTCCAGCCGCGCAAGCTCAGCCGTATAGATCCGGCCCTGCGGCGTCTGCCGGCAGGTCAGCGGCAGACGCTCCGCGCACAGACTTTCGCCGTCCGGCGAAGCGGCAAACGCACCGGCGACCGGCCGGTCGAGCCGCACCTGGATCCGGATATTCTCCGCAGCCTGCGGCGCGGCCTTTGCCTCGTTCCAGCGCGCGTTGTTCCCGCGCAGGTTGATCAGCTGAATGTTCAGGCGGCTCCCGCTTTCCCGGATCATGCTCCAGACGGTACCCGCCTCCGCGTCCGTGGAAAAAACGCAGTCCTCCGCTTCGAACTGAATATCCTCATTGATCCCACCGGCCGCGGTGCGGCCGATGTCCATGCCGGCATCCAGATACAAAAGCGCGGCATAGCGCACCAGAAAATCGCAGTACCGCTGCACGACGGGCAAAAAGGCTGCTCGGAGAGAAGCGTAGTTTGCATAGTAGCTGTCCTGCAGGGCGGCTTTATTTTCGCCCAGCACCAGCTGTGTGCCGCCGGCAGCGCTGATCGCGGCCCAGGACAGGCGGAACGCCCGTTCCGCGCCGTCCGTGTCCGCCTGCTGGAACGGATGCAGATACGCTGCGAGCACCACCTGCTTTCCGGAGCACAACCGCGCCTCCCGGATCAGCGTATACAGATCGTAATAGCGGTCGTTCGGCGGCCAGACCTCGATGTAGACTGCGTCCTGCTTCGTTCCGGCTACCGCCTCCATCGGCCAGTTGTTGACGGCGTTGAAGATCACACCGGCGGCGGGATCTTCCGTTCGAACTGCCTCCGCTGCCCGGTCGATCAGCTTCGGAAGCGCGTCGGTCAGCTCGACCGGGCGCCGCTCCGCATCCCAGACCTGCTTTGGAAAGCCGTAGGTGTCCATATGGATCCCGGAAAAGCCAAAGGCGACAGCCTTTCGGAATTCTGCCAGAATATGCTCCGACCAGCCGCAGCTTGGCGCGATGTTCATGTAATAGAGCCACCCGGCGAAGGTCATCGCCTGCCCGTCCATGGTATACATGGCCCATTCCGGGTGCTCTGCAAACAGCTCCTTTGCAGCGGCATAGACAGCACCGTAGGCAATGGGGCGAATCCCGGCTGCCTTGCAGGCGGCGATCTTCGCGCGGATCGCTGCAAGGTCGGTTTCCCTGCCCATGGGATCGAGATACCGCTCCTGCGGCGGCAGCAGCATATCGTGGCGGTACATCCAGTCATAAAACTGCACGGCGTTAAAATGCAGCCGCCGGATCCAGTCCACGTCCTGCGTTTCGGTGTCCGCGGAGGTAAAATCCGATAAAAATGCGTACCGCGTCACCTGACGGGGATCCTTCACAACGTCGAACGCACCCTCCCACTGTGCAGAGCCGGTTTCGACGGCGACTCCGTAGCTGCCGGCCGGCAGCGGCGGCAGGATCAGCGTCCGCCCGTTTTGGCGCACGGAGCAGTCGATGGGTACTTCCAGCCGGTATACGCATATGCGCGGCGCGTTCACTCCCTCCGGCAGATACAGCCGTATCTCCTGCCCTGTCAGATACTGCGCGCGGTCAAATTCACAGGTCAGCTTCATCCCTTTACCGCCCCCTGTGTCAGGCCGCCGACGACCATTTTTCGCTGGAACAGAATAAACAGCGCGACGACCGGGATCAGCGCAAGGATCGACGCGGCAAAGACCCACTCCCAGCGCGTGGCGTACTGCCCGTTGAGCCGCTGCAGCAGCAGCGGGAGCGTCATCATTTTCTCATCCGCGCCGACGAGCACCTTGGCGGTAAAATACTCCTCCCAGAAGCCCTGAAACGCGAAGATCGTCATAGTCCCGATCGCCGGTTTGGAAAGGGGCAGCATGATTTTGAAAAAGATCGTGCCGTGTCCGCCGCCGTCGATAATGACCGATTCAGACAGAGAATCCGGCAGGCTTCGGAAGAAATTCCGCAGAAAAAACGTATGCCCGCAGACGTTGGTCGCCACATACACCAGGATCAGACCGGCACGTGTCCCGATCAGGCCGTTTGTCAGGCCCGGAAGCGGAATGCCCTTCAAAATCAGAAACTGCGGTATGATGTTCAGAAAGCCCGGCATCATCAGCGTAAACAGATAAATTCCAAAGAGCTTGTCCCGGCCCGGAAACCGGATGCGGGCGAAGCCGTAGGCCGAGAGCGTGGAGATGAACACGGAAAGAACGACCGTTACACAGGTATTGACGACGCTGTTCCAGACCGCCGTCGGAAAGATCTCCAGCTCCAGAATATGCTTGTACGCGGAAAAGTCCAGTCTGGTCTGAAGCAGTCTGGGCGGATATGGCAGCACATAGCTGAATTCCTCGAAGGAATTGCTGATCATGAAGAAAAACGGAACAGAGAAGACCAGCAGCGCACCGATCAGCAGCGCCCACAGCAGGATCTGGCCCAGAAGCTCCGACCCTTTTTTGCTTTTGACGTGTTTCAAGCCTATCCCTCCTGTTCTGTGCTGTTCAGCTTCAGCGTCCGGTTCAGGATCACCGTCAGGATTACGATGGTCACGGCGGAGATCATGCCGATGGCGGAAGCCTCGCCGAAGGCGAACTGATTGAACGCCTTGTCATACAGCAGATACTGCAGCGTGGACGTTTTGCCGTTCGGATTACCGCCGGTCAGCATCATGACCTGAATAAAGACGTTGAACGAACCGATGATCATGTTTACCATGACATAGAAGGTCGTGGGCCGCAGGCTCGGCATGGTGATATACCGGAATCTCGCCCAGAGTCCCGCGCCGTCCAGCTCCGCTGCCTCATACCGCTCCTTCGGAATGCTCTGAAGCGCCGCCAGATAGATCAGCATGGACCAGCCGACGTTTTTCCAGATGCCCATAAGCCAGATAGCCGCATTGCCGGACCACTCCCGCAGCAGCCACGGCACATAGTCGTCCAGTATATGCAGCACATCCACGAGAATGTAGTTGATCAGCCCGCGGTTGGAATTATTGAACATATACTGGAACACCAGACTGACGATGACCCATGAGGTGATGACCGGCAGATAAAAGCCCACGCGGAAGACGCCCTGTCCGCGTTTGAGATTGTTGATCAGATACGCGAACAGCATACCGCCCAGCAGGATAAACGGGACGGTCACGAGCGCGTAAAGGAAGTTGTTCCGATAGGCATACCAGAACCGGGAGCCGCCGGACAGAACCTTTTTGAAATTCTCAAGACCGATAAACGTGATGTTTCCCTGCACGATCTGATAATCGGACAGCGCGATACGGATCGTAAACAGCAGCGGATAGAGCACGAACACCGCCACCAGGATCAGCCCCGGCAGGATAAACGGCAGTGCCGTGATCCAGCCGCGCACGCCCTTGCGGACTGCACCGGGCCGCCCGGCCCGCAGGCCGGCTTTTTCGGCAGAAACCATGGGGATACCCCTCCTCCTTTCTCAAAAAGGCCGCAGAACCGTTGGGTCCTGCGGCCTGCTGTAAGACGCGGTCTAGCTGAGCTGCTCGTCGATCCGGGCCGCCGCATCGTGAAGCGCCTGCGCCACATCCGCACCATCGACGAAGATGCTGGTCACCGTTTCGCTCCAGATCTCCTGGATCGCGGAGTTGTTGGGGGACGGAATGCGCGCCTTGGCCGATTCCATCTGCTGCATATAAACAGACCAGACGGGGTTGCTCTGGACGGCCTCACTGCTTACCAGCGACTTGAGGATCGGCAGCTGACCGGCCTCGAGCATGGCAAGCTGCACATCCTCGGAGGTCATGAACTTGGCAAACTCATAGGCTGCCTCCGGGTGCGCGCTGGTGGCGAACACGGCGATATCCTCGCCGCCGACCACGGACGCGCTGCGGCCTTCATAGGTGGGAATGGTCGCTGCGGTGATGCCCTTGGAGAGGCTGTCCTCATAAGAACCGAAGTACCACGGGCCTTCAAAGAACATGGCGTATTCGCTGTTGATGCCGTCCCATGCGTCCACGGAGCCGTCCACGTCGCGGATGGTAAGGACCTTCTCGTCGTGCAGCTCCACGATCTTCTGCATGGCTGCGATGCTGGCGTCGCTGTCCAGATAACCGCTGGCCGTGGTGAAGCCGTCGTCGGTCAGCACGCCGCCGAACAGCCAGAAATACGGATACATATCCCAGTCGCCGACGCCGGAAACGTTCAGGGAATAAGTGCCGCGGGTCTTGGCAGCCTCGATGAACTCCTCCATGGTAGCGGGGATCTCGTCAATCCCCAGCTCCTTGAGAACGTTGGTGTTGACAACGGCCGCCTTGCAGTTGGTATCCAGCGGCAGGCCGTAATATTTGCCCTGATAGAGATTGGTCGAAAGCGGTGCATCCAGATACGATGCGGAAAGCTCTGCGAAGTCCGGGTAATCGCTCAGCGCGGCCAGACCGCCCTGCTTGGCATAGGCCGCAATATTGGCAATGTCCACACGGGCCACGTCCGGGCTCATGCCGGTGCCGAAGGAGGTCACGATCATCTGGTGGTACTGGCTGCTGTCCTGACGGACAGCCTCGACCCTGATCTCGGGATGAAGCGATTCCCAAAGCGGCATAACGACGTTCAGAAACTGCGCTTCCTCGCTGTCGCCGTAGGTATGCCAGAACGTGATGGTGACCGGTTCAGCCTGCTCAGGCGCGTCTGTCTGTTCCGGTTCGTCTGCCTGCGCCGGCGTATCGGCTGCCTGCGCGGGCGCGCCGGCGGTATGATCCGACGCGGGCTGCTGCGTCTGGGCCTTGCTGCACCCCGCCGCGCACATCACGATCATAATGACGGAAAGCAGCAATGCCATCCATTTTGAAACACTCTTTTTCATTGTTTTTCCTCCTGCTTCGTAATCTCTGCGAGGTTTCATTCGCAGTTTGATTATACCCCTCCGTTTTCGGCAGGTGAATGGAGAGCAGCGTTCTTATTTGTATTATAGCGACTTTTTTGAAAATATCCATGCAGCACAATCTCTATTTGCGCAGAATTCTTCCTTGCAGATTTGTGCATTTCGCTGCCGGAGGGTACAGTCACCGGAAAGTCCGCTCTGCATGGAGCTGCACCGCCCTGAAGCAGTCCGCGCAGGTGCTTTTTCCCGTATTCCTTGCCTGCGCTGCGAAATTGCCCATCTTTCCGGCATCGCTTTCCTGCATCTGGCGCGTGATAAAATGCCGCCTGCCGGAACTGCTCCGGCAGGCGGCATGACGAGATCTGGCCGGAGATGCTGGAAATGTTCCGCCGCGCCGGGATCCGGAACTATTCGATCTGGCAGGCAGGCGATACGCTTTTCGGATATTACGAATGTGACGATCTGCAAACAGCGCTTGCCGTGCAGAAGGACGCGCCTGTCAGCGCACGCTGGCGCACATATATGCGCGATGTGATCCGTATGGAACGGGATCCGAAGAGCGGCGCACAGCCGCATCTGAAGCAGGTGTTCTTTTTCGGCTGTGACACCTGTACCTGAAGGAACAGACCTACATTTTCTTAAAAGGCAGTCTGCGGTTATACAACGCAGGTCCAGCCGAAGGGGTCTGGCCGGGTGCCCCACTGGATGCCAGTCAGCTCGTCGTAGAGTCTCTGTGACAGTGCGCCGATCCGGTTCTGGTTGACCTCGAACGTTTCTTCGTTCCATGCCAGCTCCCCGATGGGCTAATGTCATCAACTTAAGCCCATCATTTCAAAGTGTCAAAAAGCGGGCGTAAATATTAGTGAAAATGCCAATTGACAAATGTGGATTTGTTTCAAAATCAAGATGATATTTTGATTTTGGAGTGATTTTCGTGAAAAGCTTGCCTTTATATCTTGAAATTGTTCGTCATATCCACAATACTATCTGCGATGAACACTTTCTCCGCAGATCAATAAAGCGGCAGAGGGATTTTTCAAGGAGGCGTAAAATGAGCTTTACCGACTATATTTACGTAACGGTTCAGAACCTGAAAAGCAGTTTGCAGGCAGGGCTGAATGCGTTTTTTGACGCACAGAAGGATGGTCAGATCGAGTATTCCAAGCAAGCTTTCTCCAAGGGCAGGAAACGGATCAAGCCGGAAGCATTTCAGGAGCTTTTTCAAAGTGTTGTTGACAGTTTCTACGAAAAAGCCGAATTGGCTGACTGGAAAGGCTACCAATTGTTTGGGATCGATGGTACCCGGTTAAATCTTCCCTGCACAAATGAGCTGGCGGAACTGTATGGGATCCAGACAAGTCAGGGCGCGCCGCAGGTTCAGGCGCTTGTTTCGTGTATGTACGATCTGCTCAACGGTATGATCGTAGATACACGCTTTGCGCATTGCAGATCCAGTGAACGAGCTGCAGCAAAGGACATGATCGGCTCGTTTCGACTGCAGAACGTGTCAAACCCGGTGTTTGTCATGGATCGCGGCTATCCTGCAGCTGAACTGATCGACGCAATTGGAAGCAGCGGACACAGCTTCATTATGCGCTGTCCCACAGAATTTCTGCGTTCCATGAAGCTTCCGGAACAGGACAACACGTTTGAGCACAAGTTTGCAAAGCTGAAGCACTCCCTGAAGCTCCGCGTATTGAAAATTCAACTTTCTAATGGAGATATCGAGTATTTAGCAACAAATATCTTTGATCCTCAAATAACTTTGGATGATTTCAAATGGGCTTACCATAAACGCTGGGGCATTGAAACCAAGTATAACGACGTGAAAAACAAGCTGGAAATTGAGAATTTTACAGGTTACTCTCCGGACGCGATCTTACAGGATTTCTATGCGACAATGTTTTTGGCCGATTTGGCCGGCGTCCTGGAATATGATCTCCGCGAAGAAATTGAGGCCGCACATATCAGGCCAGAGAACCGCTATACCTACAAGCTGAACGTGGCAATGACCATTTCAGAGCTGAAGAGAACGGTTGTAGAGATGCTTTCGACATCTTCCAGACTAAAACGGGAGCGTTTGTATGCGCATATGGTTGTTCGTCTCTCAAAGGCCGTTGTCCCGGTGCGCCCTGATCGCTCCTCTGATCGTCTGAAAAAACACAAATCTTTGAAATTCCCAAGCAACGTTAAGAGATGTTGAACCGCCTTAAGTTGATGACATTACGGTTAGGGGTGGTTAAAACGCCCTTAAAAAGTTCGCATATCCAAAGAGAAATGCTGAAAAATGCAAACTTTAGCTATGGGTATCAAACCTCGTTGGCAGTTCAAGTCCTTGTGCCCCTGCCACGTCGCTGCGGACTGCATATCGTTCGCAGCGACTTTTTATGCTTCGCATGAAAAGTCACTTCTCATACTAAAACCTAATTAAACGCTTTAATAATCCAATCGCGTCCGGTAATGCTGAAAATGGTATTAGGGGTAAGCGAGCAAATGGTATCGCAGAGA
>JABLTO010127914.1_pt1 | contig 10434 bp, 11 predicted proteins | sample 7160091 | NCBI WGS metagenome assembly JABLTO01 (sample SAMN14651225, study PRJNA627086) | human gut metagenome | isolation source: feces | host: Homo sapiens
AATTATTAGTAAAAGAACTAAGACTAAAATTTCGTTCAAAGGAAAGAGCCGCAGCCGATTTATTTTACACAGATATGAGGTGGATCATTATGACTTTACAAAACATGATAGATTCCAGTAGCAACATTGTTTTTTTCGGAGGTGCCGGCGTTTCTACCGAAAGCGGCATACCGGATTTTCGAAGCGTAGACGGAATCTATCATCAGAAATATGCTTATCCGCCGGAAACGATTTTAAGTCATACTTTTTTTGAATCACATACGGAGGAATTTTATGAGTTTTACCGGGATAAAATGTTGTATTTAGAAGCAATGCCAAATCCTGCTCATATAAAACTGGCAGAATTGGAAAATGCCGGAAAATTGTCTGCTGTTATAACACAAAATATTGACGGACTGCATCAGAAGGCAGGCAGTGAAAAGGTATTTGAACTGCATGGGTCGGTGCATCGAAATTATTGTCAAAGCTGCGGAAAATGTTATGATGCAATCTATATGAAGAAAAGTCTTTCCGTTCCTCATTGCAGTTGCGGTGGAATTATTAAGCCGGATGTGGTTTTGTATGAAGAAGCATTAAATGACCGTGTTGTAGAAGGCGCGATTCACGCCATTGAAAATGCAGATATGATGATTGTTGGCGGAACCTCTTTGAATGTGTATCCGGCTGCGGGATTACTTCGATATTTTTGCGGAAAACACTTAGTAATTATCAATCGGGACAGTACGCCGGCGGACCGTTCGGCATCTTTGCTGATTTCGGAAAACATCGGTAAAGTGCTGTCTGAAATTAAAATATGATTTGTATTTTATTTTTCAGTGTGCTATAATAAACAATAAAAAAGCTGTTGTACATATGTACGCCGCGTGAAATGCGGCTTAACGGTGCAAGGCACTGGCGCTTTATTTCTTTATATGTCAATAGTGTGTAATTTTGAATAGGACAGTTCGCGACCATCCTGTCCGTTATCAAAAAAACTAGGGAAAATCGGTTGTTGCCTTTGAAGGTTACAACCGTTTGATGGGCGCGTTAAGCGCCTTTTTTATGCTCATTCGGAGGTTTGACCTTTCATGGAAGATGCTTTAAAAGATTGCAGATACTCGGTGATCACTGAGAAAAATCCGCGGGAAATTGTATTGCTGCGCGGAAACGGATGTAAGTGGAAACGTTGCAGATTTTGCGACTATCATATGGACTTTTCAAAAAACGAGCAGGATAATGCGATCTTGAATCGAAATGTTTTATCGCGGGTAACCGGCAGATATGGCTGTTTAGAAGTAATTAACTCCGGCAGTATTGTCGATTTAAACCGTCAGACGATAGAGGATATTATACAAGTCTGTAAAACCCAAAATATTACGCGGTTGCATTTTGAATCCCATTGGATGCATAGGCGGGATGTAGTTGCGTTGAAGGCGATTTTTAACTCTTTCGGAATTACTGCTAAGGCAAAAATTGGCGTTGAAACCTTTGAGCATACTTTTCGCGAATCGTATTTGAACAAAGGAATCCTCGAATCAGATCCAAAAATTATTGCAAAGTATTTTGATGAGGTTTGCTTGCTTCAGGGGCTTACCGGGCAGACGGAAGATACCATGCGGCGTGATATTGAAATCGGATTGCAGCTTTTTGATCGAGTATGTGTTAATATTATGATCGAAAATAAAACGCAGGTGCATCCGGATCAGAAAGTTATTGAAATATTTATGAAAGCAATTTACCCGAATTATCGGGACAATCCCAGAGTGGATATTTTATTGCACAATACAGACTTCGGAGTAGGAAAATAAAGAGGAGAGTATAAAATAACATGAGAAATGAAATTTTGCTTATCGCCAGTTTGTTTGTAATCTATGGAATGGTATTATTATGGTATTGCTTGTTTGGAAAAAAAGGATTGTATTGTTGGACGGTATTGGCAACGATAGCGGCAAATATAGAGGTAATGATTTTAGTCGATGCTTTTGGAATGGAACAGACACTGGGGAATATATTGTTTGCATCTACTTTTTTGACTACAGATATTTTGAGCGAGATTGAGGGGAAAAAATCGGCAAATACAGCAGTAAACGTCGGAATTTTGACTTCACTTTGTTTTATTGTCATTTCTCAATCTTGGCTATTGTATTTGCCAAATGCAAACGATCTGGCATTTAACGGCATAAAAACTGTTTTTTCCAACACGCCGCGCATCATGCTTGCAGGATTGATTGTATATGCAATCGTTCAAAAATTTGATGTTTGGATGTATCATGTTTGGTGGAAGATGACGGAAAATCGTTGCGGAGACAGCAAACGGTTTTTATGGTTTCGTAATAATGCCTCTACTTTATTATCCCAGTTTCTAAATGCCGTGTTATTTACAATAGGCGCTTTCGGTGGTGTTTATGATATTAAAACTTTAATTCAAATCATTACAGTCAGTTATTTGATCTTTATCGTAACCAGTCTTGCAGATACTCCGATTGTCTATTTGGCACGCTATATTTCGGAAAAAAGAAAAATGAAAGAAGCAGCTGTTGATTTATGATCAGCAGCTGCTTTTGTCTTGAACTGAAATAATCGTTTCATTAACCGGGGCTAAAATAGCCGCCCTCCATTAGAGAAACATAATCGGAAGGGGAAACGATTAAATGATCAAGGAGTCGGATTTCACAGGTTTTCAATGCTTTGTAAATATCGTTTGTGACACAGATATCGGCATGGGATGGAATTGCCAGTCCTTGAGGATGATTGTGTGCAACAATGACATTGGCACAATTGCAGGAAAGCGCGGTTTCTACGATTTTACGGACGCTGATCTGTGCCGATGTAATAGTTCCTTCAAATAATTTTTTGCAGGACATTACCTTGCAGGTGTTATCTAAACAGATGACATAAAATTCTTCGTTTATCTTACCTTTAAAGAAAGGCTTGATATATTGTCCGATATCGCGGGAATTTTTTAAAACCGCCGACTGATCCAGCTTGTCCAGTTCGTATCTTCGAAAGATCGCGGGCACCATCTTCATTAAAACGGCGGCATTTTCGGTCATTCCTTTTATTTTTAACAGCTCTTCAAACGGGGCATCAAAGGCAGCAGAGAGGCTTCCGAATGTGTTTATTAATTCGTGAGCTATCGGATTGGTATCTTTTTGAGGAATCCCGAAGAAAAGTAAAATTTCAAGAACGTTGTGCGGCTCAAACTGATCCAGACCATCGGATAAAAAACGTTGCTTTAATCGCTGACGATGTCCTTTATGCAGTGCCGATTTTTCGTTCTGCGGCATAATAAAATCTCCTTTGATATGAGGTTGTGCGGAGTTGTTGCTTTGTGATGAAGGAGCAGAAAAACAAGGCATAATAAATCTCTTGCGGTAATTGTAATATATTTTAAATTATAACTCAAAATAATTTATTTGAAAAGTCCTATATTCAAAATTTTATATTTGTGGTATAATAACCTTGGAATACACGAAATCAAAGATTTCTAGTATTCTCAAGAACATTGTTATGCCGCTCCATTTCATTACGCGAGATGTATGCATAATAATAACCATTGGAATACACGAAATCGAAGATTTCGAAGTTAACTGTAAGTCGAGCGGGGATTTGTACGGTTTCGGCTTTGCCGAAATGCCGCCGGTCAATTATGGAAATAAAGGATAACGATGAAAGAATTTGTAATTCAGAGAAATGACAGCAATCAACGTGTTGATAAGTTTTTGGGGAAGGCAGTAAAAGGATTGCCGAAGAGTTTGATGTATAAGTATATCAGGCTGAAAAGAATCAAGGTGAACGGAAAACGGTGCGAGATATCAACGATACTGCAAGAGGGCGACTTGTTGTCACTGTATATAAACGATGAGTTTTTTTCTTCGCTGAAAGATCCCGTAACTTCATTTCTTCAAGCTCCAACGGCACTGCAAATTGTTTATGAAGATGAAAATATCTTGCTGATTGATAAACCTCCCGGCTTGGTGGTGCACGAGGATAATCGGCAGCTTGCAGACAGCCTGATCAATCGAATCAAGCATTATCTGTATAAAAAAGGGGAATATTGTCCTGACAGTGAGCTTTCTTTTGCGCCTGCGCTTTGCAATCGGATTGACCGAAACACCGGAGGTATTGTGGTTGCTGCTAAAAACGCAGAAAGCCTGCGGATCATCAATGAAAAGATACAGCAAAGAGAAATTCAAAAGTATTATCTTTGTTTGACCGAGGGAATGATAGTTCCACAGTCGGCAGAGCTGCATTATTATTTGAAAAAAGACGAATCGACCAATAAGGTATCTGTCAGCGAACGGCATTTGGATGGATATAAGGAAATTGTTACCTTATATCGAGTGATTTCTTCAGACGGAAAACACAGTTTGGCAGAGGTTGAATTGAAAACCGGAAGAACCCATCAAATCAGAGCACAGATGGCATATATTGGCTTTCCGCTGGTTGGAGATGTGAAGTACGGGGCGAAAGAAAAGAGTAAATATCATGCTCTTTATTCCTATAAGGTGAAATTTGATTTTAAATCGGATGCAGGAATTTTAAATTATTTGCAGGGCAGAACATTTGAAACAAAAGACATTTGGTTTGCAAAAGAAATAAGAACAGAAAAGAAAGGACACTCGGACAGATGAAATATGTAGTAATATTATGTGACGGTATGGCGGATTATAAATTGGAGGAACTCGATGGTAGAACACCGATGACTGTTGCAAATAAACCCAATATGAATTGGCTGGCTGCGCACGGAAATGTCGGTATGGTCAAAACGGTCGGAGACGGATTTAAGCCGGGCAGCGACGTCGCAAATTTATCGGTGATCGGTTACGCACCGGCCAAGTATTATGCCGGTCGGTCGCCGTTAGAAGCCGCAAGCATCGGGATTGATCTGAAAGAAAGCGATGTGACGATGCGGTGTAATCTGGTTACTTTGTCTGATGAGGAAAATTACGAGGATAAAACTATTTTAGATTATTGTGCAGATGATATTTCAACCTCCGAAGCGGAAATATTAATTCAATATTTGGCAGAATATTTCAACAATGATGAATTCAGCTTGTATCCCGGCGTCAGCTACCGGCATTGTTTGGTGTGGCACAATGGCACCACTCAAGTGGGAACTTTGACGCCGCCTCATGATATTACCGGCAAAAAAATCAAGGATTACATCCCAAATCATCCCAATGCACAAAAACTGTATGAAATGATGAAACAAGGGTATAATTTATTAAAAGATCATCCTGTAAATCAGGCAAGAATTGCACGTGGCCTGCGCCCTGCAAATGCCGTTTGGTTCTGGGGAGAGGGAAGAAAAAAACCACTTACCGGTTTTCAGGAAAAGTTCGGATTGCACGGGGCGGTGGTTTCGGCGGTAGACTTAATTAAAGGGATCGGCAAGCTTGCCGGAATGGAGGTTCTGGAAGTAGAGGGCGCTACCGGCTATTTGGATACCAATTTTGACAACAAAGCGAACGCCGCAATGGATGCTTTGAAAAACGGTTGTGATTTTGTCTATATTCATTTGGAAGCTCCTGATGAATGCGGTCATCGCAACGAACTGCAAAATAAAATCAAATCGCTGGAAATCATAGATGAAAAGATCATCGGTCCGGTTTTAAAGAATCTGGAACAATATGATGACTATAAAGTGATGATATTGCCCGACCATGCCACACCGATTGCGCTCAGAACACATGTTTCTGACCCGGTTCCGTTTCTGATGTATCATAAAAACGGTGTTGCTGCGCATCCGGTTTCGTTGTTTGATGAGGAAAATGCGGAAAAAACCGGAGTCTTTATCGAACAGGGCGATACGATCATGGAACATTTTATCAATTTTGAGTAATTTTTCCTGAAACTATTTACAAAATAATAAATTTATGATATACTAACATAGTTGTCCGCACCATGGCTTGTGGGTGTAAGCCCGAAAGGCAGTGATTTTTTTGCTTGCCCGGGAGTTTTGCCTTCCCCTTGCTATGCTGTCGGCTGAATATTAAAAGAGGTGAAAGATATGTTGTTGAAAGAAGAAAAAACCGCGGTTATTGATGCTAACCGTACCCATGAAAACGACACCGGATCTCCGGAAGTTCAGATTGCGATTCTGACTAAAAGAATCAATGATTTGACCGAGCATTTGAAGGTTCACAAAAATGATCACCATTCTCGCAGAGGCTTGCTGAAAATGGTCGGTCGCCGTCGTAATCTTCTTAACTACCTGATGAAGAAAGATATTGAACGTTACCGTGCAATTATCGCTAAATTAGGTATCCGTAAGTAACTGGCTGATAAGGCAGGTGGGATTTCCATCTGCCTTTTTGGTATTTCCTGAATGTTCACACGATTCGGAAATCATATTTTATTATGTGTGTAAAAAATACGGACGGCTCGTATATGGGTTCTTTTTACAGAGTCCATGTTTAGCATAAATTAGTGTGCTTTGTTTAAAACGGAGCATAGTAATTTTGCTAAACAAGCTGTCCGAATAAAATGATGGAGGCTTGTAGATGATGTTTGAAAACCACAGAACTTTTAAAACACAATTTGCCGGCAGAGAACTGATTGTAGAAACAGGCAAAACCTGTATGCTTTCTAACGGTTCCTGTTGGGTGCGCTATGGCGACACTGTCGTTATGGCAAATGTTACGATGTCCGCAAAACCGCGCGAGGGAATTGACTTTTTCCCCCTTTCGGTAGATTATGAGGAGCGACTGTATGCAGTCGGTAAAATTCCCGGATCTTTTTTGAAAAGGGAAGGAAGACCTTCTGAACGCTCTATTTTGACTTCTCGGATGGTTGACCGTCCGATCCGTCCGTTATTCCCGAAAGATATGAGAAATGATGTTTCGGTAGTGATGACAGTTCTTTCTACCGATATGGATAATCAGCCGGAAATTACTGGATTGATCGCAACCTCGGTGGCGCTTTCTATCTCTGATATTCCGTGGAATGGTCCGATCGGCGGCGTTAACGTCGGCTTGGTAGATGATGAAATTGTAATCAATCCAAATCTGGAACAGCGCAATAAGAGCGATCTTACTTTGACTGTCGCTGGTACGGAAGAAAAAATCGTCATGATTGAAGCCGGTGCTAACGAAGTTTCCGATGAAAGAATGTTAGACGCTATTGCAGCCGGACATGAAGAAATCAAAAAGATCGTTGCATTTATCCGAGATGTTCAGAAAGAAATCGGAAAAGAGAAAATTGTATTTGAATCCAAGAAAGTAAATCCGGAATTGTTTGAAGCAATTAAGGAATTTGCTGCCGACAGAATCAAAGTTGCGCTTGATACCGATGATAAAAATGTTCGGGAAGAGCGCTTGGCTCCGATTGTAGCGGACATTCATGAAAAATTTGAAGAATTATATCCGGAGGATGCCGGTACGATCGATGAATGTATCTATTTAGTACAAAAGTATATTGTCCGCAGATGGCTGTTGGATGAACAAAAACGGGTAGACGGACGCGGCATGAATGAAATCCGTCCGCTTGCTGCCGAAGTTGCGGTTGTGCCGAGAGTGCACGGCTCCGGATTGTTTACCAGAGGTCAGACGCAGGTGTTGAGTATTGCTACTTTGGGACCGATGAGAGACTCCCAGATCATTGACGGTATTGATGAGGAAGACGAAAAGCGTTATATGCATCATTATAATTTCCCATCCTATTCTGTCGGTGAAACCAAACCCAGCAGAGGCCCGGGAAGACGGGAAATCGGTCATGGCGCTTTGGCGGAGAAGGCTTTGGTTCCGGTGTTGCCGTCAGTAGAAGATTTTCCGTATGCCATTCGTGTGGTATCGGAAGTGTTGTCCTCTAACGGTTCTACTTCTCAGGGATCTATCTGCGGTTCTACGCTGGCGCTGATGGATGCCGGTGTGCCGATTAAAGCTCCGGTAGCCGGTATTTCCTGCGGTTTAATCACCGAAGGCGACAGATGGATGACCATGGTGGATATCCAGGGACTGGAAGATTTCTATGGCGATATGGACTTTAAAGTGGGTGGTACCCATAAAGGTATTACCGCCATCCAGGTTGACATTAAAATTGACGGCTTAACGCTGGATATTATTAAAGAAGCATTTGAAAAAACACATAAAGCGCGTAATTATATTCTGGATGATATTATGCTCAAAGCCATTCCTGCTGTTCGGAATTCTGTCGGAGAGTATGCACCGAAAATGGCTTCTACAAAGATTCCGGTTGATAAAATCAGAGAAGTAATCGGAACCGGCGGAAAAGTAATTCAGAAAATTTGTGCTGATTGCGATGTAAAAATTGATATTAACGATGACGGTGCCGTGTCAATTTTAGGCGTCAGCCGTGAAAATACCGAAAGAGCATTGTCTATCATTAATACCATTGTGAATGATCCGGAGGTCGGTGCGATTTATAAGGGCAAAGTCACCAGATTGATGAACTTTGGTGCGTTTGTGGAAATAGCTCCCGGAAAAGAAGGCTTGGTTCATATTTCCAAGCTGGATGAAAAACGGGTTGAAAAGGTAGAAGATGTTGTTTCTGTCGGCGATGAACTGCTTGTAAAAGTGCTTGAAATCGACAGTCAGGGCAGAATTAACCTTTCTCGTAAGGATGCAATCGCTGATTTAGCAAAGAAAAACAACTAACACGAATATGAAATAGTAAGGAAAAAGCCTTGGGACATTAAGTTCCAAGGCTTTTTCCTTACTTTATAAACTTTTTCAATTTTAACAGTTCATCGGTATCCATTTCTAAGATACGGTTCAAAGCTTGCTTGCGATACATTTCAACTTTCATCATCGCGATGTTGTCGGGAGAGTCGGTAATGGAAATAGTGCGGTTGTTTGTGATTTCATCTTGCTGCGCCAAGAAATCCATTAAGTCATTAATTTCGAGATATGAAGTTTTACCCTGATCGGTAGTAAAGTCTTTAATCTTAATTATATCCAGCGCGTCAGTGATCGGGCGAAGGTATCGACGGCTGATTAGAATTGAAACAACAAAGCTTAGAATCAAAAATATCGAAACAATGATAATGAGGATTTTTGATAAAGAATGGTAAAAAGAAAACATATAGCAGGTTTCGGCGGTATTGTTAAATAAAATTGACGAGGTGCTATATGAAAAACTTAAAATGCAAGTATAATTGGAATGACGGTACGGTGGATTTGCTGTTTTCGGACGGTACAAAGATTGCTCTGCTGTATAAAGGCATAGAAGCCGATTTGAACATCGGTATCAAGGCACAAGGGAAAACTACAAGCCTTAAAGGTGGAAAAGCCGTTAGAGTACGCTGTGATGGCATTAAGCGGAACTTTACAAGCCTATTGCGACACTATAGACCGTTCCGACCACGCAAGCCAAAACACCCTTTTTCAGCAGTATAAAGAGCGTTATCCCGATATGAGTGACGAGCAGATACGAAGCCTTGTCCGCGAATGTCAGATGTACGGGGAATGAGGTGAGCGTATGGCAAAGATTATTGAAACCTTTGAATATGTTACGCTCGTTTCGGTTGAGCAGGTTGCGGATATGCCGTCACACGAATGGGATTGGCGGTGTCAGTTTGTAGGATGTAACTCTTTACATAGGCGAAAGTCAGCACAAATGCCCCGGCGAACGCTTTATAATGCTAACAGATAAAAAGAATTTTAGGCTGACTACGAACTACGGTAGAATTGAAAAAACCGAGAAATACATAAGTATTACTACAAAGATCAGCAGATACATATTTAAGATTGGTTAAAGCAAGAAACCTCTGTCAACAAAAATTTGTGTTGACAGAGGTTTTGTCTTGTGAAAACAACCACCGACTATGTCGGTGGAGCGGAAAAAGCTTTAGTGATGAGTAGAGAAAAACCTCCTTTTGATGTAAACTAAACTTGCGGTCTGGCAACTGCAAGAACATCAAAAGGAGGACATTCAAAAATGAATGACAATAAAAGTTTAGCACACACAACATGGAATTGCAAATACCATATAGTATTCGCACCAAAATACCGAAGAAAAATATTTTATGGAAAAAAGCGATCGGAAATTGGAAAAATATTGAGAGAACTATGCAATTGGAAAGGCGTTAAAAAAATAGAAGGAGAGGTATGTCCGGATCATATTCATATGTTGGTAGAAATACCACCAAAAATGAGTGTATCAAGCTTTATGGGATTTCTTAAAGGAAAAAGCAGCTTGATAATACATGAGAGACATGCTAATTTGAAATACAAGCATGGGAATAGAGCTTTTTGGTGTCGAGGATACTATGTTGATACGGCAGGGAAAAACACCAAAAAGATCGCGGAATATATCAAAAACCAACTGGAGGAAGATAAATCATAAGATCAGATGACATTTAGAGAGTATACAGACCCTTTTAAGGGTAGCAAGTAACAATCTTTTGCAAATGTCAGACCGTATATGCCATTGCAATGGCTGCCAGTAATAGCGGGTTATACCCGCATAAGAAAGACCGCCGGCTACGCCGGC
>JABLTO010237716.1_pt1 | contig 10431 bp, 12 predicted proteins | sample 7160091 | NCBI WGS metagenome assembly JABLTO01 (sample SAMN14651225, study PRJNA627086) | human gut metagenome | isolation source: feces | host: Homo sapiens
AAACGGTTGGTTTTTTGCTCATAATGTTCTCCTTATATATATGTTTGTATAATTTTTAACGTTTCCAATGTATATAGTACCAAAAATCCAGGATTTTTCAATTCTTTTATTAAAAAAATCCTGTTTATTTACCATATACACGGATGATCGTGGAAATCTTACGTACGGAATCCCTGTTTCTGATCTCTTCGATCGCAGTACGGAAATCTCCTTCTCTTACCTTCTCCGTGATCACAACAACTTCTGCGCATCCCTCTATCTTGGTGTCTTTCTGGATGATCTGCGCCACGCTCACCTGATATTTGGCAAAAATCGCGGTCATTTCCGCAAGTACACCGCAGCGGTCCTCTACCTTCAGACGGAGGAAATAACGGTTATAGGTATTTTCCATTTTCTTTACAGGGATTTCTTTATAACAGGTACATCCAATCCTTCCGCAGCAGCCTGCCAGCATATTACGTACAATGTCAAAAATATCTCCCACAACAGCACTGGCTGTAGGCAGCTCCCCTGCTCCTCTTCCAAAGAACATGGCATCTTCTACTGCATCTCCATGCACGAAAACTGCATTATAAGAATCATTTACTGTAGCAAGGGGATGAGAACTTGGAATCAGCATCGGGCATACATATGCTTCGATTCCATCCTCTGTATTTCTGGCTACACCGAGAAGCTTGATATCTCTTCCCATTTCTTTCGCATAGCGGATATCTTTGGAAGTGATCTTCGCGATTCCCTCTGTATAAACATCATTAAATACTACACGTGAATTAAATGCTACAGAAGCAAGGATTGCTACCTTACGTCCTGCATCCAACCCTTCGATATCTGCAGTAGGATCTGCTTCTGCATATCCAAGTTCTGTAGCCAGAGCCAGGGCATCTTTAAACTCCATTCCTTCCTGAGTCATCTTTGTCAGGATAAAATTCGTGGTACCGTTAACGATTCCCATGATCTCTGTCATATGGTTTCCTGCCAGACACTGCTTCAGTGGTCTGATGATGGGAATACCACCGGCTACTGCTGCTTCAAACAGAAAATCCACATGATGCTCATGTGCAGTTTCCAGAAGCTCATGTCCATGTACGGCAATAAGATCTTTATTGGCAGATACTGTATGCTTGCCGGCCTTTAATGCTTCAAGAATATATTTTCTGGCAGGATTGATTCCTCCCATCAGTTCGATCACGATCTCGATCTCCGGATCATTGACAATTTCTTCCCAGTTATTGGTTAACATAGAAGGATCTTCCAGCTTGCCGGCTGCTTTCTCAATATTTCGCACAAGGATCTTCTTGATCTCCACCTTGCAGCCGATCTTGGCTTCCATCTCTTCTTCCTGATTCTTTAATACTTTATAAACGCCTGTTCCTACTGTTCCAAATCCAAGCAGTGCTGCTTTGACGACTCTTTCACTCATTTTCCAGGGGTCCCCTTTCTACTTTTATCACGCGCATTTTCATAATCTTATGATGCGATCGGGCTGATTTTTATACTAGGGCAGAATCCATTATTTGTCAAGCTTGTCTGCGTTTTTATACTCTGTTTCCAGCTGTTTTTCCAATTCTGACAGTCTCCTTTTCAGCACTATGATATAACCATATTCAATCCATATCACAGCTGCAGCCAAAAACACCGTCCCCAATGTCAGCCATTGAGTTTCTCCTATCATCCGCAGGAACAAAGCAGTACCGCCGAATACGATAATTCCTGCGCAGAATAGTTTCTTCCATACCTTTTTCATACACTTTCGTCCTCTCTGCGATAGTGTCTTTATAAAGACACTATTATATAGATCATTTTACCCCCATAATAGAAGTATCGCAATAACCAAATGGGACGGATATTAACTAATGATATGTTATGATAAATTATGGATAACAATGGAAAAACGCGGCATTTCCCAATATGATCTTTATATGAATTACGGTATCCACCGTTCTTTACTGGATCGCCTGCGCCACAATAAAAATATTGAGACCTTTACTCTTAACAAACTCTGTACGATTCTGAACTGTGATCTGTGTGATATTGCAGAATACATTCCGGATGAAACGGATACAGACCAGAATCTCTGAAACATCTCCTGATTCCTTTTGCCCTGTTCAAGAACGATTTGTGCTACAATTTTTTTGTAAAAACAAAAGCTTTGTTGTCTGATTTATGATATAATCAGCAGGGATTTGTTTATCTGAAAAATTTTCCTGAAAAATGCTTCTAAAAAATGTTTCTATAAAAAAGAAGGGAGACACTATACTATGAAATATGATGTGATCATCATTGGCGCAGGGCCTGGAGGGATTTTCTCTGCCTACGAACTGATGGAACAGAATAAAGATTTAAAAATCGCGGTTTTCGAAGAGGGAAATCCGCTGAACAAACGTCATTGTCCCATCGATGGCAAGAAAGTAAAAACCTGTATTAAATGCAAAACCTGTTCTATCATGAGCGGTTTCGGCGGTGCCGGTGCCTTCTCTGATGGTAAATACAATATTACCAATGACTTCGGTGGTACACTTTATGAACATATCGGCAAAAAAGAAGCCATTGATCTGATGCGTTATGTGGATGATGTAAACGTAGCTTACGGCGGACAGAATACAAAAATGTATTCCACTGCTGGAACCAAGTTCAAAAAGCTCTGTATGCAGAACAAATTAAAACTTCTGGATGCTTCTGTTCGTCACCTTGGTACAGATATTAACTATGTGGTTCTGGAAAACCTTTATGCCAAATTAAAAGAACATGTGGATTTCTATTTCAACACTCCTGTAGAGCGTCTGGAACTTCTGGATGGCGGATACCGTATTATCACCAAAGATGCTTCTTACGACTGCAGCAAATGTATTGTTTCTGTGGGACGAAGCGGAAGCAAATGGATGGAACAGGTCTGTAAGGAACTGGATATTCCTACCAAATCCAACCGCGTGGACCTGGGTGTACGTGTAGAGCTTCCTGCTGTAATCTTTTCCCATCTTACAGATGAACTTTATGAGAGTAAGATTGTTTACAGAACTGAGAAATTCGAAGACAATGTCAGAACCTTCTGCATGAACCCGTACGGCATCGTTGTAAACGAAAACACCAATGGTATTGTAACAGCCAACGGACACAGTTATGAAGATGCTTCCAAGCAGACTGAAAATACAAACTTCGCACTTCTGGTTGCCAAACATTTCTCAGATCCGTTCAAGGACAGTAATGGATACGGTGAGAGCATTGCCCGCCTTTCCAATATGCTGGGCGGCGGTGTGATCGTACAGCGTTTCGGGGATCTGGTACGCGGAAGAAGAAGTACTGTGGCACGTATTGAAGAAGGTATGGTACGTCCTACTCTAGCAGCCACACCTGGTGATCTGAGCCTGGTTCTTCCGAAACGTATTCTGGATGGCATCATCGAAATGATCTATGCCCTAGATAAAATTGCACCCGGAACAGCTAATGACGATACTCTTCTCTACGGCGTAGAAGTTAAATTCTACAATATGGAAGTGGAAATTGATGAAAATCTGGAGAGTAAATATAAAGGACTTTATATCATCGGAGACGGAAGCGGCGTTACCCATTCTCTGTCCCATGCATCTGCAAGTGGTGTATATGTAGCACGACAGATCGTGAATAATCTGTAAACTTTGAACATTTTATCTGAAATCAAGCGGATATTCGCAGTCTGCTTTGCAGTTTATCTGGTTAAGCAGACCGAGAAACAAAGTTCAAACGTCTGCCAGAATGTAAAAAACAGCGATGGTCTTTTATGGTTATCGCTGTTTTTCATATTATCTAATATATTTTATTTCAGTCATACTTTCTGGTATGCCATCCACTTCTCAGAACCCAAACGTTCAAAGGAACCACAGTACTGAAATCCACACTTTTTCAGCAGATTCTGCATGGGAATATTGTCGCTGTAGGTATCCATCCTGAGATTAGGTGTCTGTTCGTAAGCCCAGTTCAAGCAAAAGACCGCTGCTCCTTTCACAATTCCCGTTGAAGCTACTCTATGAACTACTGCATAGGGTTCTTCATTGAGCCATCTGCCATTGATCTGTCTGTAGTCTTCATCCTCTTCTGCTGCATAGTAAAATACACAGGCGGTTCTGCCATTTTCTACACACAGATAAGTTCTGTCCAGTCCTTCCTCGATCAGTTTCCTGCCCGGATAGCCGTCTTCCCACTGATCCTTATTTCCGTTTTCTCTCATGAACACTTTCGCATGATCATATATTTGCATGATTTCATCTATATCCTTAAAAGATGCTTTCCTGATTTCCATTGGTATCTTCTATACTCCTTTTGTTCTATCTTTTTATCACCTGATTTTCCTGTTATTCAGGAATACCTTCAAGAATATAGTATACCAGATTTTCTTCTGTTGTGCCAGAAACGTATGTTATGTTCAGAATTTATTCTACAAGTTCCATCCCGTGGCCTGCATCTGGGTTTCCATCATATGGTGGTAGATTCCCTGCTGTTTCTCCACCGCCGGACGGTCCTACGAATGCTACGTGTTCACCGTCTTTGAGTTCTTTTTTCTGAGTGGATTCCACTGTTTCAGGAAGCGGCTGACGCTCCAGAATGCCGTCAACTCGTATTCCTTAATATAAATATAGCTGAACAATTAATTGACTCCCCTTTTTTATAAATATATAATGATATTTAGGAGGATTTACCCTGTATGAAAAAACTTATGACAATATTTCTGGCATTTTTGAAGATTGGTGCATTTACGTTCGGTGGAGGATATGCAATGATTGCTTTGCTTGAAAATGAGCTGATTGAAAAGAAAAAATGGATTGAACATGACGAATTTCTGAATATGGTTGCTGTCGCGGAGTCCACGCCCGGACCAATTGCGATCAACAGTGCAACTTATATTGGATATCACCTTGCCGGTTTTTCCGGTGCAACAGTGGCAACTCTTGCAGTATGTATCCCGTCTTTTCTGATCATTTACTGCATTTCACTTTTCCTTGAACGCTTCCTGAGCCTTACCTATGTTGCCTGTGCATTTAAGGGAATCCAGGTCTGTGTGATTTATCTGATCCTGTCAACGGGTATCCAAATGTTAAAGACTTTGGAGAAAAATTGGATGAATGTCTGTATTCTGTGTGCTGTAATGGCAGCTATGCTGATCTGTTCCGTCACTGCTGTTTCTTTTTCTTCTGTTTTTTATGTCCTGATCTGTGGTGCAGCTGGCGTTTTTATTTATTTTCTGCAAAAGGTAAGAAAGGAAACTATAGATAAATGATCTATCTGAAATTATTTCTGAACTTTTTTATGATTGGTACGCTTTCTTTTGGTGGCGGATATGGGATGATCTCACTGGTGCGGGATACGGTACTGTCCAATGAATGGCTTACGGAAAGTGAGTTTATGAATTTCATCGCTGTTTCTGAATCTACTCCCGGATCTATCGCTGTTAATATAGCAACTTTTATCGGTTCCTCACAGGGCGGGCTTTTCGGAGCATTTGTGGCAACTCTTGGTGTAGTTTTGCCATCCTTTTTTATTATCCTGCTGATCGCAGCAGTTCTGAAAAACCTTATGAAATATGCAGGTGTGAATGCTTTTCTGTCCGGTGTGCGTCCCTGTGTAGTGGCAATGATCCTGGCAACCGGGATCAATATGGCGCTGCCGACACTTGCAGGATATGTATCAAAAAACACAAATCAACCTGAGACTTTTCACCCCGATATGCGTTCTGTCAGTGTATTTCTGATACTTATTACCATTCATTTCCTGTATAAAAAAATCCAGAAAAGAAATCCATCACCAATTCTGATGATCCTGCTGTCTGCAGGACTGGGGATTCTCTTCTGGAAATAATTTTGAAAATAATGTCTGTCAGATATTCGCAATTGAAACAGGGGACTTACTTGATTTGGTTAATTTACAATCTACAGTCAATTCTATTTTTTCTTTATACTTCTGAAAAAATAGCAAATCGCCCACGCAATACTCATCCCTGCCGCAATTCCAAAAGCAAAAAGAAAAGTATCCCGTCCATATTCCAGTGCCTGCACTGTATTTCCCTCTACAATACTGTTCATACAGTAATAAAGTGTGCTTCCTGGAATGAGAGGAATCACGGATGTGACGAAAAAGGAAGTAGAAGTCTCTTTGCAGATTCTTGCAAGAATTTCCGCATACACATCTGCAATAAATCCAGCCAGTAATGATGGCTGAAAAACCTCTCCCCAAAGTCCCTTTCCCAGCAGGAAGAACATCCAGCTTAAAAAACCACCAGCTGCTGCCAGAGGCAGATACTTATTTTTCATATGAAAGAGAATTCCAAATCCCACAGAACCAATGGCTCCGGTGATCAGCTGTATCACTGTTGTTATCATCAAAGTCCCAGCCTCCCAAACAGAATGATTGCCCCCATAAATCCAAGTGCCAACGCCGCAGCCAGAAGTAATGCCGTGATCAGACGGATAATTCCGGAAAGTGTATCACCAATAAGGACATCCCGGATTGCATTTGTTGACATCAGTCCCGGGATCAGGAGCATGATGTCACCGATCATAATCTTGTCCATATGGAGAGATGGGCAAAGTAATGTAAATCCACAAATTGCACAGCCCGTGAGAAACGATGCTGCAAACTGAAAAGTCACTTCATTCATACACACCGGACGAAGATACTGCTGCAAGCCCCAGATAAGAGCAGCTCCAAGCCCTGCTGCAATCATATCTGGAATACTCCCGCCATAGAAAAGTGCAAAACTGCAGGCCGCCAGAAGACTTCCGAGAAGTTTACAGAAAGGATGTGGTTTATTTGTATTGATTTTATCAAATTCTTCCCGAAGCTCTGCCGCTGAAACAGGATGCTTACAGAAACGACGGCTCAGGTCATTCAGCTGCTCCAGCTTCGTGAAATCATTTCCGCCACCTTCCCGGATCCTGCGGGTCTGCGTCCGTGCTCCCTCTCCTGGAAATTCCATAGTAATAACAATGCTTGAAGTGATCACAAAAACATTCATCTGAGCAGCACCACAGGCATAACCCATTCGATTCAATGTATCCTCCACACGAAAAATTTCCGCACCACTGTTTAACAGTGCATCACCCATATCGAGAAAAATATGCAAATAATCTTTTGATGTATGCATAGAGATTGCTCCTTATCAAAAACATACCTCTGACCTATCCGGATCAATAATCCTTTAAAATATTGCCGAATCCAGTCTCAATCAGATATGGTTACTATTTTTCTTATGTTTATTTACGACGAAGTAACACTACATTTTCACAATGATCTGTAAAACTAAACATATCTACCGGCTGAATCTTCCTGACTGTATAGCCGTGTTCGGTAAAATATTCCAGATCCCTTGCCAGAGATTCCGGGCCACAGGAAATGTAAACAATTCTTGAAGGCGCCAGTTTGATCACAGAAGACATGAATTTCTTATCACTGCCAGTACGGGGAGGATCCATAAATACTACATCTGCACGCTCACCCTCTTCTGCCATTTTTTCCATAAATTCTCCTGCATCTCCCTGATAAAAACGTGTATTGGTTATCTTATTTTCCCTCGCATTGATTTTCGCATCATGAACAGCATCAGGATTCAGTTCCACACCAATCACATTTTTCGCCTTGCCGGCAGCCACAAGCCCGATCGTTCCAATCCCGCAATATGCATCGATAACGGTTTCTTTCCTTCCAAGTCCTGCATACTCAATGGCCGTTTTGTACAGAATTTCTGTCTGCACCGGATTTACCTGATAAAATGACTGTGGAGATATTCTAAACGAACATCCGCAAAGATTATCTCTGATAAATCCCTTTCCATAGAGCACAATGTCCCTTTCTCCAAGAACCATACTGGTTTTTTTGTCATTTACATTCAGCACTACTGTTGTAATCTGCGGATATTTTTTTCTCAAAGCTTTCACAAAATTGTTCTTCGAAGGGAAAATGGGAGACGCAGCTACCAGAACTACCATGATCTCTCCTGTAGAAAATCCTCTTCTCACCAGTACATGACGCAATAATCCATATCCTGTATCTTCGTCGTAAGTTTTGATCTTAAAAGATTTCATCATATCTCTTATGGTACGGATGAGCTCCGGACTGATCTTATCCTCGATCAGACATTCTTCTACCGGAACCACCTTGTGAGTCTTCGCTTCATAAGTACCACATATAATATTTCCTTTTCTGTCCCGGTCAAAAACAGCATGGACTTTATTCCTGTAATAGAAAGGGTTTTCCATGCCAATGATCGGTTTTACATTTGCAAATTTCTTCAAAAGTTTATTCATTTTTTTCTGCTTGACTGCAAGCTGTTCTTTATAGGAAATCCCCTGATACTGGCAACTTCCACATTTTTTTGATACTGTACATTTTTTTAATTTTTCTTCCATGAGTCACTGACCTGCTTTCTGTTTACATACTTTTTTCATTATAGCAGTCAATGCCTTTTCATGCAATTAGATAGATTCAATTCTGTTTCTTAATTTCAGCATTTTCTGATCCAGTGCAGCGATCTCATCGGAATAACTTTTCAGCTCTTTTCCCACTTTATCTGCCCCTTTTACATTTTTTTTGTATAGAAGCTGATATTCCAGCACAGACCAGAAATCCATCGCTGTAGTACGTATCTGTATCTCTACTTTTTTCATCTCGACCTTGTCCCCCATACATACGGGGATCTCCACGATAAGGTGTAAACTCATATATCCGTTCTTTTTGGGTTTCACAATATAATCTTTTTCTTTGATCACTTTAATATCTTTCTGTTTCTTCAGCATTTCTGCGATTTCATATACATCATCAAGAAAAAGACATACTATACGAATACCGATCAGATCATTTAATTTCTCTTTTGCCTGGGAAAACTCCGGTTCCAGATTTTTACGGAGCATTTTTGCATAAATACTTTCCGGAGTTTTTATTCTCTGGGAAACATTCTGGATTACATCTCTTTTATTCCTGAGAACCAGCTGTTCTCCGATAATCTTTATCTTCACAGCCAGTATTCCCATTATGTACTGACAATGAAGGTAATACTGATCCTGATTCATTTCATTACGTATTTTCTCTATCTCTTTTTTCACTGTTTTCACCGTCCATTATTATCCTTAAATCTGCTTTTAAACATCTAGTCTTCAAATTGATAACAGAATATCATATACCATATATCCCCTCTATCCTGTTTATGTAAAATAGCTGTTAAATATTGGTGGATCGGTACGGTTTTATGAATTTGTCGAATATTACGTATTCTTGTCGAAATGTTTTCCGGAGATTTATGTTGAAATCTGTAGACGAATGTAGAAAAATATGATATACTCCGTATATACAAAAGAACTGAACGCATAAAGTACCAAAGATACTTACAGAAGATAACATGAGTAAAGAACACCAGAACAGGTTCAGTACACCAGATGAAATATATGATCTGCAGGTCATATATAACTATACCTAACGATAAAGAGGACAGTTTCCCAGCGGAACTGTCCTTTATTATTTTTTATGTTACTGAATACCCTCTTCGCCTCAGTGAACTCCCGCCCGTAGGGCTTTTATATTCCTATGATATTTATTATATGGCATTAAAAAGAGGCACCCGCCGGTAACCCGGCAGAGTGCCTTATGCTTGAACATAATGATTATCTCTATATAACCAGTTTTGAATTTTATTCTTATTTGTAGTTTACGACTCCACATAAGTCATGCGTGAAACCATTGATTTTACTGATGTTATGGACATCATATTCAAAAAGTGATAATTATTCGTGATAGTTACACCAGTTCCAAACGCTTTCAAATGTTATATATAAACCTTTTTGCCGACCATATTTTTCAGGAAATCTTCCTGCGCTTTCTGGGACACATAATACTCTTTTCCGATCTTGTTTCCATAACCCATCTGGAACATCAGCTTCAAAATCCGAAGTGCTTTATCACTCTCACAATGGTAGACATCCATAATTTCTTTCTTGCCGAGCATCTTAGGACACTGAGCCTTAAATGACTTAACACAGGACTCTATTATCGCATCCTTGTCAATGCACACCGCCATCAGCTGTCTTTAGTCAGTGTAGCATAGTTCTGTCCATTATTCAATCCAGATATTGACTACTCTGTCTTTTGACTATTAGATTTGTTACTGTTCAGAGGCATACATAAGTCGTTGTAAAAAATGAAGAAATTTATTTTTTTATTTTGTGGATAATCATTTTCGGCAGAAAAAACTGTGTTTGTAGTTTTTTTCTGCCGTTCTTTTTCAGGAAAGTTATGCACCGGATTTAGTTTCTACAGCTTATCCCTAAAGTTTTGAGGCTTATATTAATGCTTTTTTATTTTAAAGTAATTACTTATCCACAGTCAGATTGACGAAAAGACGTTTTCCAGTAGTTCGCTTTTTTCCTGTGTTTCTGTTATACTTTTTCTCAAGAAAGAGAGGTTCACTTATGGATA